>Ga0326728_10004404_pt1 | contig 41711 bp, 31 predicted proteins | sample MB3enrmetagenome_FD_207602 | JGI IMG/M metagenome (GOLD analysis project Ga0326728, IMG submission 207602) | Lab enriched peat soil microbial communities from McLean, Ithaca, NY, United States - MB31MN | ecosystem: Environmental > Terrestrial > Soil > Wetlands > Peat | place: USA: New York... | reverse complement strand
CTTGCGGCTGCGGCAACTTCCTCGTCATCGCCTACCGCGAACTGCGCCAGCTTGAACTCGAAACCCTCAAGGAGATTTTCGGCAGGCAAACCGAAATGACCCTGGACGACATCACCCGCCTCTCGCAGGTGGACGTGGACCAGTTTTTCGGCATCGAGATTCTCGAATGGCCGGCGCGCATCGCCGAAGTCGCCCTCTGGCTGATGGACCACCAGATGAACCTGAAAATCTCCGAAGCCTTCGGCCAGCTTTACCAGCGCCTCCCGCTCAAAAAATCCCCGCACATCCATTGCGCCAACGCCCTCCGCCTCGATTGGAAAACAGTTCTGCCCCCGGCGCAATGCAGCTACGTCCTCGGCAATCCGCCGTTTGTCGGAAAACATTTGATGACCGGCGAACAACGCCACGACATGGAAACCGTCTGGGGCGAAAACAACGGGACGGGAGTGCTTGACTACGTCACCGCCTGGTACCACAAAGCCGCCGAATATATCCAGGGCACGCGGATAGTCGTCGGCTTCGTTTCCACCAATTCCATCAGCCAGGGCGAACAAGTGGGCGCGCTCTGGAATCCGCTCTTTCAACGCTTTGGCCTCAAGATTCATTTCGCCCATCGCACGTTTGCCTGGATGAGCGAGGCGCGCGGCAAAGCCCATGTGCATGTGGTCATTATCGGCTTCGCCGCTTTCGATGCCGCGAACAAGCGCATTTATGAATACGACGGGGAAAAAGTCACGGTGGCTAATGCAGGCAACATAAGTCCGTATCTTATCGAAGGCTCGGATGTGGTCGTCCTGTCCCGCAGCCAGCCCCTCTGCCCGGTGCCTGAGTGCCAATATGGAAACAAGCCGGCCGATGGCGGCCATCTCATCCTTGAGGAAGATGATCGCAAGGAATTCCTGGCGATGAATCCAGGCGCCAGGAAATATCTTCGCCCCCTCCTCTGCGCCGAGGAATACCTCTACTCCATTCCCCGCTGGTGTCTTTGGCTGGTGGACGCCTCTCCCGCCGACATCCGCAACATTCCCGGCATCAAGCGGCGGGTGGATGCCGTGCGCCAATTCCGCCTCGCCAGCAAAAAGGAGCCGACGCGGAGAATGGCTGACATGCCTGCCGTCTTCGCGGAAATCCGCCAACCGCTGACCCGGTTTATGGTGATGCCACGACACACTTCGGAAACTCGAAAATACATGCCCTTCGGCTACTTTCAACCCAATCACATTATTCACGACAGTTGTTCAGCCATTCCAAAAGCGACGCTTTACCATTTCGGCGTCTTGTCATCCGCGATGCACATGGCCTGGGTTCATCAAGTCTGTGGACGATTAAAGTCCGATTACCGTTACTCGACCAAGCTTGTCTATAATAATTACCCGTGGCCTAGCCAGCCAACCGCCAAGCAAAAGGGTGCTATCGAGGAAACAGCCCAGGCCGTTCTCAACGTGCGCAAGCAGTTTTCCGACGCCAAACTGGCCGATCTCTACGACCCGCTGGCCATGCCGCCCGCCCTGGTCAAAGCCCATGCCAAACTTGACCGCGCCGTGGACCGCTGCTACCGCCCGGAAACCTTCGACACCGAGCGCCAGCGCGTCGAATTCCTCTTTTCCCTCTACGAAAAACTCGCCGCCCCGCTGTTAGGGGCAACGACCGTTTAAGAGCCGAGGGGTCACCCTTTAGGGCGTTGTGTCAATCTGCGTCATCTGCATCTGTGGGCAATTCCGGATTTGGTTGCAGCGGGCCGCGCTGGGTCTTCGCGGCTTTGCCATGAAACAACGTTTTCATCCGTGGAACCAGCGAAATCCGTGGTTCCCTGCCCATTACTATGGGGCGAGGACGATGCGCAAGTGACTAATGATGAGAGTTTTGCAACCATCCGCGCCCTTTTTCCATTTCCGCCTTGACCTCGGTAGCTTATCTGCTATATACTTAGGTGCGTATGGAAAGGAACGAATGGACAGATGGCGTCGGGACGAAGACGGGTTTCCCGCAGTTTCGGTTTCTCCGGCGGCGCTCCATCACTCCATGCCCCCTCTGCCAAATTGGGCCTGATCTCCAGGCCGGCGGTCTCAACGGCGGCGAAATCCGGAGCCCGGCTTCTAATATGAGTTCCAAGGACCTTCATGAATTGACCATGCAACCGCGCCCCTTTTCCACTTTGCCCTTTCCGCGCAGGCCGCGGCCCGCTATACAGTCATCCCATTGATGAGCCATCCGCTCCATGCCGCCAAACCGTCCGACGCCTCAGCCGCCGGGGCCGGCCCGGCGTCGCCCGGCCGTCCGTTCAAGAAATTGCTCGTGGCCAATCGCAGCGAAATTGCCATCCGCGTCTGCCGCGCCGCCACCGAACTGGGCTTGCGCACCGTCGCCATTTACGCGCAGGAAGACCGCCTCAGCATCCACCGCTTCAAGGCCGATGAAGCCTATCTCGTCGGCGAAAACAAAGGCCCGGTCGGCGCTTACCTCGACATCCCCGGCATCGTGGCCCTCGCCGTGGAAAAAGGCGTGGACCTCATCCATCCCGGCTACGGATTCCTTGCCGAAAACGCCGAATTCGCCCGCGCTTGCGCCCAGGCCGGCATCCAATTCGTCGGCCCGCGCCCGGACATTATTGCCATGATGGGCGACAAGACCGCCGCGCGCGCCCTGGCCAAAAAACTCCATGTCCCCATCCTGCCCGGCACGGAGAAAGCCGTGTCCGCCCGAGGCCAGGCCCTCAAGATCGCGCGGGAAATCGGCTTTCCCCTCATTATCAAAGCGGCTTTCGGCGGCGGCGGCCGCGGCATGAGAGTCGTGCCCCAAGCCGCCGACCTGGCCCGCCTGCTCGATGAGGCCCGCGACGAAGCCGGCCGCGCCTTCGGCAACCCCGCCGTTTTTCTGGAAAAATACATTCCCCGCGCCAAACACCTCGAAGTGCAGATTCTGGGCGACCGCCACGGCAACGTCATCCACCTCCACGAGCGCGATTGTTCCGTCCAGCGCCGCCACCAGAAAGTCGTGGAAGTCGCCCCCGCCCCGGCCCTGGACGACGCCGTCCGGCGCGACTTGTGCGAGGCGGCCGTCCGTCTCGGCCGCGCTGTCAAGTATGACAATGCCGGCACCGTCGAATTCCTCTATGACCTGGACCGGCGCGAATGGTTTTTCATCGAAGTCAACCCGCGCATCCAGGTTGAGCACACCGTCACCGAAATCATTACCGGCGTGGACCTGGTTCGTTCGCAAATCCTCGCCGCCCAGGGCTTCGCGCTGGACAGCCCGGAAATCAACCTGCCGCCCGGCGGGAAAATTCCGCGCCACGGCTCGGCCGTGCAATGCCGCGTCACCACCGAGGACCCGGAAAACAAGTTCACGCCCGACTACGGCAAGATTCTGACCTACCGCTCCACCGGCGGCTATGGGGTGCGGCTGGACGGCGGCATGGGCTATGCCGGGGCGGTCATCACCCCTTTTTACGATTCGCTGCTGGTGAAAATCACCGCCTTTGGCCGCGATTTTCCTCACGCCCTGGCCCGCATGGACCGCGCCTTGCGGGAATTTCGCATCCGTGGCGTCAAGACGAACATTCCCTTCCTTGAAAACGTCATCGCCCACCCCGAATTCCGTTCCGGCCAGGCCACCACCACGTTGATTGACACCACCCCCGGCCTCTTTGCCTTCACCCCGCGCCGCGACCGCGCCACCAAACTCCTCGCCTTCCTGGGCGATGTCATCGTCAACGGCAACCCGCAGGCCAAGGGGCTGGTCCTCCAGTCCCCCTTGCCGCCGGCCGCCCCGCCGCCTTGCGACCGCAAGGAAGTCCCGCCGCCCGGCACGCGCCAGTTGCTCCTGCAACTGGGGCCGCGCCGGTTCGCCCAGTGGACCCTCGCCCAGAAGCGCCTCCTCGTCACCGACACCACTTTTCGCGATGCCCACCAGTCGCTCCTCGCCACCCGTGTGCGCACCTACAACATGCTGGCCATCGCCGATGCCGTGGCCCGCCGCGCCCCGCAGCTCTTCAGCCTGGAAATGTGGGGCGGAGCCACCTTCGACACCGCCATGCGCTTCCTGCGCGAAGACCCGTGGAACCGCCTTCGCCTCTTGCGCGAAAGAATCCCCAACATCTGTTTCCAGATGTTGTTCCGCGGCGCCAACGCCGTCGGCTATTCCAATTATCCGGACAACGTCGTCGCCGGCTTTGTCAAACATGCGGCCGCTTCCGGCATTGATATTTTCCGCGTCTTCGATTCCCTCAACTACGCCCCCAATCTGCAAGCCGCCCTGGAGGCCGTCCAGGAAACCCATGCCGTCTGCGAAGCCGCCATCTGCTACACCGGGGACATCCTGGACCCCCGCCGCGCCAAGTATTCGCTGCAATACTACGTCAAGCTGGCCAGGGAGCTGGAGAGAATGGGGGCGCATTTCCTGGCCATCAAGGACATGGCCGGTTTGTGCCGGCCTTATGCCGCCTACGCCCTGGTCAAGGCCCTGAAAGAGCAGATCGCCCTGCCCGTTCATTTTCACACCCACGACACCAGCGGCGTCAATTCTGCCTCCGTCCTCAAAGCCGGCGAAGCGGGCGCGGACGTGGTGGACCTGGCCATCGCCTCGATGAGCGGTTCCACCAGCCAGCCCAACCTCAACTCCATCGCCGCCGCCTTGCGCCACACCCGCCGCGACACCGGCCTGGACCCCGCCGCCCTCAACGAATTCTCCGATTACTGGGAAAAGATTCGCCTCGCTTACGCCCCCTTCGACACCGCCCCGGCCAGCGGGAGCGCGGAAGTCTATGAGCACGAAATGCCCGGCGGCCAATACACCAACCTCAAAGAACAAGCGGCGAGCATGGGCCTGGGCCAGCGCTGGCCCGAAATCGCCCGCACCTACGCCGAGGTCAACCGGCTTCTGGGCGACATCGTCAAAGTCACCCCCAGCAGCAAAGTCGTGGGCGACCTGGCCATGTTCCTTCTCAGCCGCGGCATCAAACCCGCCGACGTGCTCCATCTCGAGCCGGGCAGCGTCCCTTTCCCTTCCTCAGTTATCGAAATGCTCGGCGGCCACCTCGGCCAGCCCGCCGGCGGCTGGCCCAGGCGCCTGCAAAAAGTCGTCCTCGGCCATCGCCGGCCCATTCGGGGCCGTCCCGGCGCCGGACTCAAGCCCCTCCCCCTGAAAAAAATCCAGGACGAACTCACCGTCAAACTCAAGCGCGACGCCACCCTGGACGATCTCTACAGCCACCTGATGTATCCGGAAGTTTTCGCCGAATTCGCCAAATTCAAGCGCGACCATGGCGACCTCGCCGTCCTCCCCACCAGCGCCTTTTTCTACGGTCTCCAGCCCGGCGAGGAAATTTCCGTGGACATCGAGCCGGGCAAGACCCTGTTCATCAAACTGATTCATGTCGGCGCGGTGGACAAGGACGGCCGCCGCATCGTCACCTTCGAGCTGAACGGCATGGCCCGCGAGGCCGCTATTCTTGACAAGACCGCCCCGGTCACGGCCAAGCCGCGCCCCCAAGCCGACCCGTCCGACCCCTGGCAAGTCGGCGCCCCCATCCCCGGCCTCATCACCGCCCTGGCCGTCGGCGTGGGCGCCCAGGTGAAAAAAGGCGACAAGCTCCTCACCCTGGAAGCCATGAAAATGCAAAGCACCGTCTATGCCGGCGGCGACGGCGCGGTGGAGGCCATTTTTGCCCAAGTCGGCGAAACCGTCGCCAGCAAAGACCTGCTGGTCCAGTTGCGGCCTTTATCATCCGCCGGCCGCCCCGCCGCCGCCGGCCATGCGATTTAACCCGGAAATTTCACACCTCTGCCAGAAGCCACACACTGATTGGTAGGGCGGCGCTGCCGCGCCGCCCTGAATCAGGGCGAAGCAGCAGCTTCGCCCTACCAGACTATCAAATGCCCAGGTTAGAGATCAATGAAGGCCGAGAAAAGCCGATAAGAGATAATGGCAAAGAATAAACTTATGACTCGACGTGTCCGCCGTAACCGCGCCCCAAGAGCCGGCGTCTCTCCCGGCGAGATGTATCTGAATCCGTCCGCCAAGGTTAGCGCCCTTTCACCAGGGGACGCTTGCGCCAAACTGGCGCCCGGCCCGGAATTCTCGTTCACGGTCAAACCGCTGCCCGGCGAAGGGATTCTGGAGATGTTCCGCCGGCTGGTCCTCGCGCTGAAGGATTCCGACACGACGCTTGTCAAATTGATGGTCTTCGGTTCTGTCAGCGCCCACCCGGCGGCGGAAGAAGCCATGCGGCGGGTTTTCGGCCGGATTGATTGGCCGATGACCTGGGTGGAAGGAGCCGCGGGCAATGACCAACCAATCGCCGGAATGCAGGCGTTCGCTTTCAGCGCCGGCCGGGTGGACCGGATCACGCTCCAAGGCCGGGTGGTGGGTTCGGTGTTTGAAGAGGGCGCCCTTCGCTACTGTCTGCTGGGCGGCTTGGGGCCAAACCGGTGTTCCGCCTCGCGCCCCGATCAATTCCAGGAAACGCTGGGACATATGGAAACCGCCCTCGAACGGGCCGGTTTCTCTCTAAGCGATGTGGCGCGGACCTGGTTCTACCTCGACGAGCTTCTCCGCTGGTACGGCGCTTTCAACCAGGCCAGAACCCGGGCCTATTCGCGCATCAAATTCCGCAGCGGCTCCTTGCCGGCCAGCACCGGCATTTCCGGCCGCAATCCGGCGGGAGCCGCGCTGGTGGCCGGCGCCTGGGCGGCGCAGCCGCTGGACTCCTCCGCGCGGATTGTCGAAGTTCACTCCCCTTTGCAATGTCCGGCCTCCAACTACGGCAGTTCGTTCAGCCGGGCCATGGAGATTTCTTCTTTACATGGCCGGCGTCTTTTGATTTCCGGCACCGCCAGCGTTGCTCCCGGCGGACAGACGTTATGGCCGGGGAATCTCCGCCAGCAAATCCAGCACACCATGGAAGTGGTTGAAGTCATTTTGGCCTCGCGCGGCTTTGATTTTTCCGACATCACCCGCGCCACGGCTTATTTCAAGAATCGCGCCGACCTGCCGGAATTTCCGGCCTGGTGCGAGGCCCGGAATTTGCGTTCGCTGCCAGCCATCACGACCCATTGCGGCATCTGCCGCGAGGAACTTCTCTTCGAGCTGGAGGCCGACGCCTGGAAGCCCGCGCCGGCGGTTTAATTTCCCAAAATCAAGGGCTTGACTCGGTGGGAAATCCCACCATAATGCCTTTATGACAACAGTCCTGGAATCGAGAAAGCAGAAGGCCGGCCCCTCGGTCGTGGAAGAATACGATGTTGCCGCCGATGCGAAAAGGCGGATCAGTCTCCGTCGCGCCAAAACAAAATATTTTCGCGTCAGGTCCCTGTCGAATGGATGTTATTTGCTGGAGCCGCGCGTGCTGGTCGCGCCCAGGGCCATCCCCGCCCGTGTCTTGAAAATGCTGGACCGGTCAGCGGAAAACCTGAAGAAGGGCCTCGCCTCCCCCCCGATTGACTTGACTCCATTCCAGGATTGAACCGGCCATGCCCTTCCATATTCGAATGGGCGTGCCTGAGATGGCTGCCGTGTGGTCCGATTTCTCTGCTCGCAAACTGGAAGGGAAGCTGGACCGGAACGAGGAGAGATTCTTCAAAAAGCTGGTCAAGGTGCTGGGCTTTCTGGGCAACAACCCCCGGCATCACAGCCTGCAGACTCACGAAATCGAAACCCTGAGCGATAAATATGGATTCAAGGTTTTCGAGGCTTACTTGGAAAACAACACCCCCGCAGCCGGGCGGGTCTTTTGGGCGTATGGGCCGGACAAGGGGGACATCACTATTCTCGGGGTTGAGCCGCATCCCGACGACAAAAAGGGGAGCTACGCGCGCGTGAAACTTTCTGGATTGCCACCCTCAAGGCCAAACGCTCCGCCGGGAGGCAAAAAAACCTCCTGACGGCGGCGGCGCAGCGCACCGACCGCCGCTTGTCTCCCAGCCTGAAAAGCTCCTTTTCTGGCCGACTGACATGCACGAATCCGGCGGCGGCATGAGTGCGGCGGTTTTGCGGCGCGGAGCGGAAGGGAAGCGGGGCGTGGAGCCGGCTTGTCCCGCCGAAATAGGATGAAGGGGGAAGCAAAAGCCGCCGCACTCAGCACGTGGGGATCCAACATTCTCTGGAATGTAGCATTGTGAGCAACCGGCCCTGCGACCTGCAGCCTTCAACCCAACAATACGCCTTTTCGCGCAAGAATTCCTTACAGCTTTGTTTCCGATCTCCCCAGTCACAAGTTGGCAGCGGCAAAAACCTTTGGATGTCCACTCTTTCCCTCTCGTAGAAATCATAATTGTGACCGAAAATCTTCACCCCACTACGAAGGCTCCAATTTGTGCTACTTGGAGTTTGTGTTGGGCTATAAACTGTTGTTACCCCTTTAAATAGTCTCCTCAAGTTTCTTTCATGGAAGCCAAAGCCAAGGAAGCAAATTCTTTCCGCCTGACTCAAAACACTGCGCGCGGCTTCAAGCTCTGGTGTGTCGTCCTTTGCTTCATGGATAATGGTAATTTGCCTAGCAATACGCGCAAGATCGTTCGACGTTATTGGAATTCCGCCGTATGGCGGCCACGCGCTTTCTTCTGTGGGTGATGGGCCTAATCGCCCATGCACATGAATTATCTTAATCCTTTCAAAGTTATCAACACATTCCGCGCGGCTCTTTTGAGATGACTTCCGCAAAGCCGTAAAAAGGCAGAATTCAAGCGAGCGGTCATAATTAAACGTTATTATGGAGACTTTGCTTTCTCCAAAACTCTCGAATTGGTTTCGGTTATACATCTCGTTAAAGAGATATTGATACCAGTCATTCGTCGCGTAGATAATGTCGGGTTTCTCATAGCGCAAAAGCTCGGAGGCTATTGCGCAACGTCCCATGTCAATGAAATCGGTCCGGCTTTCCAGGAACGCATCAACTGACTGGCTTGCAGAGCCGTTGAGTTCACTGGAAAATTGCTTGACGTTAGCTCCGACGAAGTCGAATCCGGCTACGTGTGTCAAGTCGTTGAACAAAGGCGAGCCCGGATTCGCCGCACCCTTAATTATATCATCGAGCAACGTGCGCCCAACCGGATAGCCGTATGGATGGCTAGCGCCTGCGCCAAGTACTAAAACTGTTGGCTTCGTAATCACGGGCCAAATGGACCATTATCGCCGAAATTCGTCAAGGCTTTTTGGACGACCGGCAAGGCCATTCGCAAATCCCAGCCAGTGTCATTGGCAACCCTCCAGAATCAATCCTAAGCGCAACGGCAAGCATTTCCGCGTGAGGAGGGACAACACTGCAAAGGCGGTGCTGTGTTTTGTAATTGCTTCAGGTTTCGTCCACAGGCAAAATTCGCCGCGCAATGCAATACATAGCGACGCAAAACTTCGTTGAGGTTTTAGAAAACCCTCTTAAGATTGGCGTTCCTTTCGATCGGGCCTCGCAAGGGCATCTCGTGAGGGGCGACGGGTCCGCGCCCTTATTGGTTTTGAGCGGGCCGGTCGCCGCGAAGAAAGAAGGAACATGAATCAGAAAACACTCATATGCCTGCTGACAATCCCGCTGGCGGTTTTGCTTCACTTGGCCGCGCCGACTGCCGCGCAAGCTCAGTTGTATTCCATCACAAATGCCAATGGAAGCATCTACTTTTACAGCATAAAAGCGAACGGCAGTATTAACTTCTCCGCTTACGCCGGCCCAGGCGGAAGTGTGAGCATCCCTTCCACGATCAATGGCCTACCGGTTACCAGCATCGGGTTGGAGGCGTTTTGGATGTTACCAAGCCTGACCAGCGTGACGATTCCCAGCAGCGTCACCAGCATCGGCAATTATGCGTTTGGTGACTGTACTGGTCTGACCAGCGCCTATTTCCGGGGCAATGCTCCCGCCGCTAATTCCTCTGTGTTCGATTATGACCCCTACGCGACGGTCTATTATTCGCCTGGCACATCCGGGTGGAGTTCCACTTTTGCAGGTCGTCCAGCCATTCTCCAAGCAGGCTCGTTGCAAGTGACGATCACTCCGGTTGGCGCAATCAACGCTGGCGCAAAATGGCAGGTGGATGGCGGAAGTTGGCAGAGCAGCGGCTGGACTCTCACCAATCTGTCGGTGGGTAATCATGCGGTCAGCTTCAATACGGTCAGCGGCTGGAGGACACCCGCCAGTCAAATTGTGCCTGTCAGCGCCAACTCGACGGCGACAACGAGTGCAACGTACGTCGCTATCGCCTCATTGCAGGTGACCATCAGCCCGGCAGCAGTAATTGCGGCCGGAGCGCAATGGCAGGTGGATTTCGGCGCATGGCAGAACAGTGGCGCGACGGTTACCAATCTGTCGGCGACAAATCATACGGTCAGCTTCAAGGGCATTGACTATTGGAGCGCGCCCGCCAATCAAACGGTCTCGATCAAAGCCAATTCGGTTGTGAAAGCCACCGGAACTTACACCTTCAATGGTGCGGGAATTTACAATGGTCTTTTTGCGCAGGGTGATACGAACGTAATATCGTCGGGGATGTTGAGCGGCCTTGCGGTGACGGCCTCCGGGACGTATAGCGGGCAGCTTTTGATCGGGGACAGCACCAATACCATCAGCGGCAGTTTTAATGATTCCGGCATGGCGACCAATAGTATTGCGCGCGCCGCCAAACAGGGCGGGCCGCTGACGCTGGTAATGTGGGTTAATTGGAATAATGCGCCGCTGACAATAGCTGGCACGGTTTCCGGCGCCAATGGCGGTCATTGGACGGCCAATCTGGCGGCAGAGTTGGCGTCAGGTGGGACGAATTCAGCCGAATACACGGCACTAATGTTGCCTGTAGGCCCCCTGCCGGGATACGGCTACTTGCTGATGACCAATCATTCGGGCGCGGTTACTCTGAGCGGGGCATTGGCGGATGGGACGTCGTTCAGCCAGTCAGTGCCGGTGTCGGGCAACGGTGATTTGCCGGTCTATGGCAATCTCTACGGCGGCACGGGCCTGCTCATTGGCTGGATTGGTTTAGAGAGCGGTTCGCCCACCGGGAACTTGACGTGGACCAAGGAGGCATCGCAATTCAGCGCCCTTTACACCAATGGGTTCACAAATCCGGTTGTCGCTTTGCAAGGCTCACTTTGGACCAATCCCTTGCCGCATACGGCGGCGATTGATCTGCCGTCTGGACAACTTGACATTTCCGGTGGCGGGCTGCTCTCGCCGCTGACGTTCAACGTGGCCATGAGCAATAATAATACCTTGGTGAAACTGGCGGGAAGCCCGACGAATTCGTTGACTGGCACGAATAACCCCAAAACGGGTTTGTTGACAATCACCTTCGGCAATGGCGCAGGCAAAGCAACGACCACGGGGACAGGAGCGGTGCTACAGAATGCGGCCAGCGCCGGCGGGTTTTTCCTGGGAAAAACCAACGCCGGTTCAATTCTCCTGCAACCATAGTTGTCCGAGCCACGCTTGCGCGCCGGACGAAGTGGGATTTACAGAGGAGGCCGCCGGATGGACTACAATGACATGGCCGCGAAAAGGCGCAAAAAGCCCAGCGCGGCGAAACCCCAACCAAAAGAATTTAACCGCGGATTTCACGGATTTCACGGATTCAGATTTTCTCCATCAACGCCCCCAACTGAAAAGAATCTCCACAGAAGCAAACGAAGGCAACGAAGAGGAATTCTCCCTTCGTTCCCTTCGTTCCCTTCTGTTCAAAAAGAAATCCGTGCCATCCGTGCCATCCGTGGTAAAATCTTCGTTGAGCGGAGCGATGTTGGCATATCGCAACGCAAAAGGTCTTTTGTTTATGCGCCTTTTGCGCCATTTCGCGGCTATTCTCATCTCCCAATCTATCGTCTATGCAACGGACGACTCGGTAATTCGCGGCGAGAACGCTTTGAGATTGTTCCACGGCAGGTTGGACCTTAGAGTTCTCCAGGTGCCGCGATGAAAATTGATCGTTCCCGATATGTTCTGGTTATGCCGCTGTTGGCGGCGGTGGCGGCCGCGGTCGCGCTCCTTCTCTGGTGGGCGCATCCGCCGGCGGAGGACATCCGCGAGCGCCTTCCCGGAGCCGATCAAGCGCCCGGCGGCGAGGGCGCGGCGGCCGGCAATCCCGTCCTGGCCGGCAAACTCATCCCCGGCAATGGCCAGCCGTCGAATCTTCCCGGTTTCTGGCCCCAGTTCCGCGGGCCGAATCGCGATGGCATCAGCCCGGATACGACGCCGCTGGCCCGCTCCTGGGACGCCGCCGGGCCGCGCCAGTTGTGGGCGGTGGATTGCGGGGAGGGTTATGCGGGCGTGGTGGTTCGCGAAGGGCGCGTCTATTTGCTGGATTACGACAAGGACAAGAAACAAAACGCGCTGCGCTGCCTCTCCCTGGCCGACGGCGGCGAGATTTGGCGCTACGCCTACCCGATGACGGTCAAACGCAACCACGGGGTGACGCGCACCGTGCCTGCGATTTCGGGCCAGTTCATCGTCGCGATAGATCCCAAATGCCATGTCCTTTGCCTGGACGCGGCCACGGGGGAATTGCGGTGGGGAATGAATCTAGTCAGCGAATATGGCGCGACCGTTCCGCAGTGGTACGCCGGCCAGTGCCCGCTGATTGACGGCAACGCCCTCATTCTGGCGCCCGGCGGCCCCGACGCCCTGCTCGCCGCCGTGGAATTGTCCACCGGAAAACCGCTCTGGCGGTCGCCCAATCCGCGCGGCTGGAAGATGACCCATTCTTCGGTCATGCCGATGGAATTCGGTGGGCAGCGCTTTTACGTCTATTGCGGCAGCGGCGGTGTGGCCGGCGTTTCCGCCAAAGACGGCGCGCTGCTCTGGGAAACCGACGCATGGAAGATCAGCTTCGCCACCGTGCCAGCGCCGCTCGTCTTGGAGGGGGGCAAGATTTTCCTGTCCGGCGGCTACGGTGCCGGCAGTTTGCTCCTCCAACTCGAGGACCAGGGGGGCAAGCTCGTGCCGAAAACGGTCTGGAAGCTCAGTCCCGAAATTTTCGGCGCGACGCAGCAGACTCCCATTCTGCACGATGGCCATATCTTTGGCACCCGGCCCAACGGGCAGTTCGTCTGCCTGGGTCTGGACGGCAAGGTCGTCTGGGCCAGCCCGGCGGTGGATTCCTTTGGCCGGGCGCCCTTCCTGCTGGCGGACAAGCTCTTCTTTGTGATGAATGAGGACGGCAAACTCAGTTTGATGGAAGACTCCCCGGCGCGCTTCAACCTGCTGGCCCAGGCGCAAGTGCTCACGAACGGCGAGGCGTGGGGGCCGATGGCGCTGGCAGGAGGGCGGCTGCTGGCGCGCGATTTCACGCGCCTGGTCTGTCTGGACGTTGCGGCGGCCCCGCAACCAAAATAAGCGGCCTCCGTTTTCTGCCGGCGGACTTTGTCAGTAGTTGTGTGGGAACGGATAGTCTGAGCCGTCCGCGGGGGCCGAAGTGCGCACACCTATCCACCAAAGATCCACGTTATTATCAATTTGGGTGGCTTCAGTAAAGCTCGTGGAATAGGTAGTTGTGTCAATCGCCTGGGGATTGACCCATCCGTGAATCTCCGCATGGCCATCCATAAATGACAGGCCCTCAGAATTCCCGTGGAGTTTGCTTGGCATGTCAACCCAGATCGTGGTGGTGCCGTAAGGTTCCTCAACCGCCAAAGACGCGTCGTTAATGGTATCCGGGTCCTCGTCGGCAAAGACAAACAGCTTGGAGGGACTGGGTCTGGTCACGTCCGATTCTTTGAAATAGACCTTATATAATGTGGCGCTGCTGCCGTGACCATAATTCGACACCTCGGAGGGAAGCCAACCCCCGCAGCCACTGGTGTTTCCAGCCCCGTTATAGCCTATCGCCTGGTTCTGGCTAATGCTGCGTATCCGTGGAAGCCCGGCGCCGCCGAACTGGCAACTCTTGTCCGCCGGACATTTGAATATGCGCGCTTGTTTCAAGACGTAAGGCCCAATCTGCGCTTTGCTGGCGTCTGTCAAGTCAGTCGTGTCGGTGTCGCCGGCGCTCCCATTGTAGTCTTCGGAGCCGGCAATCCAGTTGGGCGAGCCGCCGCCCTGCACGTCGTAAGGGAGACGACCCTGGTAATCATCAACATACATTTTATAGGCGTACATGATTTGCTTCTCATTGCTCATGCACTGTGTGCCGGTCGCCCGCATTTTGGCCTTGGTCAACACGGGCAGCAACATCGCCGCCAGGAGGGCGATGATGATGATGACCACGAGCAATTCGATCAGGGTGAACGCGTTGGCTTTCGCCGGCGCGCGGCCGGTTTGGGAACACGAAGTTGTTTTTTGCGTTTTCATACAGCTTGCCTTTGTTAAATGGTGAATATGAGGCCAGACTACAGCAGCAGCGTGTTTGGTGTCCACCAATAAATTCTGGCTTCATTCAGATACGCGCCGACACGCGCCGGTTTCCGCCATTATTCTCTTGCCCTCTTCTGGGCTGCCCGGAAGGCGGCAGGACGGCGCCGCCTGGGTTTCCGGCATTGGGCTGGATTGCGTCCGCAAAGCGGAAACATGGCAGACGCCAGTCCCGGATGGCCCGAGATAAGCCAAGAAATGTCAATGTTTGCGCAAAAGAAGGCAAGCCTGTTGCCTCAGGATGGCGCAAGCTGATGGCGATGGCTGAGTGATGAACAGACGCTCTCAAAATTCCAGCGCCGGCCGCCGCCAGTTTCTGCGCGACGGGCTGCGCTTCGCAATGCTTGGCGCGCTGGCCGCGGTCAGCGGCAAGCTGGCCGGGCGCGCGTCCGCCCGGCCCGCCGGCCAGGTCTGCGTCAGCGCCGGGATTTGCCGGGGTTGCGCGGCTTTTGAAGACTGCGGGCTTCCCAGAGCCTTGTCCGCCAAGGAAGCGCCCGGCCATTCCCCATGGAGGCAGTCATGAAACCAGAGCTTGAGCTTTACGACCGGCGGGAATTCTTCGGTGTCGTAACCAAAACCGCCGCCATCCTTGGCCTGGCCGGCGCGGCGGAGGCGGGCGCGCCCGGACCGGGAACGGCCAACCCTTTTGCCTACGACATTTCCCGTTTCCAAAAGACCGATCCCAAACTCATCGCTTACGAGGAAGTGACGCGCTGGCCGGTTCCGCACAAAGAGGCCCGGCGGCTGGCCGTCGGGCCGGATGACCAGCTTTATGTGTGCGCGGGCAACTATATCAATTCCCTGAGCCGCGCCGGCCAGCGCGGATTGGAATTGGCGCTGGCGGGGCCGGCTTGCTGTGTCGCTGTGGCCGGGGATGGCACCATCTTCGCCGGCCTGCGCGATCACATTGAGGTCTTTGATGCCAGGGGCGCGCGCGCGGCCCGCTGGGAATCGCCGGACCCGAAGACCTGGTTCACCGGCCTGGCGGCGGGCGGGAAGGATGTTTTTGCGGCTGATTCCGTCAAACTGGCCGTGCTGCGCTACGACCGGGCCGGGAAGATCGTCGGGCGAATCGGTCAGAAGAATGCGGAGCGGAACGTGCCGGGATTCGTCGTGCCCAGTCCGTTTCTCGACGTGATCCTGCACCGGGACGGCTTGTTGCGTGTCAACAATCCAGGCCGGCATCAGGTCGAAGCCTACACTCTGGACGGGGATCTGGAGGGCGCCTGGGGCAAACCGACCGCCGCCACCGGGGGATTCTGCGGCTGTTGCAATCCCATCGCCCTGGCCGCCCTGCCCGACGGGCGGATCGTGACCTGCGAGAAGGGCATTCCGCGCGTGAAAATTTACAGCGCGGCCGGCGAGTTTGAGTCGGTGGTGGCGGGGGCGGAATCGTTCCCGGAAAACGCCCTCGCCTGCAACGACCTGAACGATTGCGTCCACGGCGGCTTGGATGCCGCGGTGGATTCCGGCGGGCGAGTTTATATCCTGGACCTGGTCGCCGGCGACGTGCGGGTGATGCAGCGGAAAGGATGAAGGCGTCGAAGCCAGGAGGCTCATGGACTCACAACCCCTCTCGGACAGCCCGGTGACGCGGCGGCAGTTTCTCCGCAACGGGGCGCGCCTGCTGACCATGACCGGCCTGGGCGTGGCGGCTGGCGCGCTGGCCACCCGCAGCACCGGCGCGGCGTGGGTGTGGCAGCTTGACCCCGCCAAATGCCTGCACTGCGGCAACTGCGCCACCCACTGCGTGCTGGAGCAGTCCGCCGTCAAATGCGTCCAGGCCTACGCCATGTGCGGCTACTGCCAGCTTTGCACCGGGTTTTTCCCGCCGGAACCCAACGCGCTGACCACGGCGGCGGAGAACCAGCTTTGCCCGACCGCGGCGATCCAGCGGACCTACGTGGAGGACCCCTATTATCAATATAGTATTGACGAGCAACTCTGCATCGGCTGCGCCAAATGCGTGGAGGGCTGCGCCCGCTTCGGCAACGGCTCGCTCTTCCTGCAAATCCGGCACGATCGCTGCCGCAACTGCAACGAGTGCGCCATCGCCCGCGCCTGCCCCGGCGACGCCTTTCGCCGCGTGCCGGTGGACCACCCCTACCTGCTCAAGAACGTCAACCGGTGAGATCATGCTGCGCCGTCTGAAATTCATCGCTGCGCTGGGAGTCATGTTGCACCTGGGGTGGCTGGCTTCCGCCGAGCAGCGTTTCCCGCCGCCGGATTTTGAAAGCGGTTATCGCATGCCCGCCACCTCGACTCCCGCCGCGCGCCAGCTTTGGCTGCAATACGCGGATGCGGGCGTGTTGCTCGCCGCCCTGGGCACGGCGGTCTGGCTGATCTACAAGCAGCGTTCGCGGCGCGGACTTTTCTGGCTGTCCCTCTTTTCGCTGGCCTATTTTGGGTTTTACCGCAAGGGCTGCATCTGCGCCATCGGCTCGCCGCAGAATATCGCCTGTGCGCTGTTCAGCCCGGACTACGCGGTGCCGGTGACGGCGCTGCTCTTCTGCTTCGCGCCCATCGTGGTGGCGTTGTTTGCCGGGCGGGCCTTTTGCGCCGGGGTGTGCCCGCACGGAGCGCTCCAGGATTTCATGCTGATCAAGCCCGTCACCGTGCCGCCCTGGCTGGAACAGGCGCTCAGCGTCGTGCCTTATATCTTTCTCGGCGCGGGGCTGATCTACGCCGGCACCGGGACGGGATTTGTGATTTGCCGTTATGATCCGTTCGTTCCGTTCTTCCGGCTGTCGGGCGGAAGTTTTATCTTGACTGTGGGAGCGGCCTTTTTGCTGGCCGGCATGTTTGTGGGCCGGCCCTATTGCCGGTTTCTTTGTCCTTACGGCGGGTTGCTGCGGCTGGCCTCGCTGGCCTCCAAATGGCGCGTGCGCGTCACGCCCGATTCCTGCACGCAATGCCGCCTTTGTGAACAGTCCTGCCCGTTCGGCGCGATGCGCGAACCCGCGCCCGCCGGCATCAGCCCGCCCGGGCTTGGCGCGGCGCGAAAACGGCTCGGCTGGCTGCTCGCGCTGCTGCCGGTGCTCGTGGCCGCCGGCGGATGGGCCGGTTCCAAACTCAGCCCGGCGGCGGCGCAACTTCATCCCACGGTGGCTCTGGCGGAACGCTTCGTGCGCCAGCAAAGCGCCCCGGTCCAGTACGGTCTGATGACCCCGGAGGCGCTTTCGCTCCAGCGCGCCGCCGGAAATCCGGAGGCCATTTTGACGGCGGCGGCGGATTTGCGCCACCGCTTTGATCTGGCCTGCTGGTTGTTCGGCGGCTGGACCGGGCTGGTCATCGGCCTCAAACTGGTGGCCTTGTCGCTGGTTCCAAGCCGGACAGATTATGAGCCGGACCGCGGCGCGTGTCTCGCCTGCGCCCGATGCTTCACGGCCTGTCCCAACGAACGCGTCCGTCTCGGCTGGCTGCCGGCGGCAGAAAAGCCCGCGCCCTTATGAACACGGCCCGTCTTCATCGCGCGCTCTTGCTCACGGCGTGGATCGCGGGCGTGTATTGCCTGCTGGTTTGCGCGGTCATGGTTTATGAGCATTTCGCGGCGGCCAGCAACGATCCGTGGAAATCTCCGCAACTGCTCGCGCTCAAGGAAAAGCTGGCCGCCCAGCCGAAAAGCGCGGCGCTGCAAAACGAGATTCGCCGGCTCGACCAGGAATTCCGCCGGAATTTTCGCCAGCGGCTCGCCTTGGATAAAAGCGGCGCCTGGCTGCTGCTGGGCGGGACGCTGGCCCTGGTGCTGGCGGCCGGGAAAGCGGCGGCTCTCCAGAAGAAACTGCCGCTGCCGCAACCCAAAACCGATGCCGGCGAATCGTTCCTGAAACTGGCCGCGCGCGCGCGCCGGGCGCTGGCCGGCCTGGCGGTGGCGGTCGCGGGATTATTGTTGACCATTGGACTTGTCAACACTTCCGTTTTGCCCGCCAACCAGGCGGCTAAACTCCCCGGCCAAGCCGGCGCGGCGGAGGCGGCGCCGGACGAGTCGGCGCCCGCCCCGGCTGAATTCCAGGCCAATTGGCCGCGCTTCCGCGGTTGGGACGGCAGCGGGGTGGCCGGGCAAACCAACTGCGGGACCAATCTGGCGTGGCGCTCGCCCATCCCCGCCCCGGGCCACAGTTCGCCGGTGGTGTGGGGGGATCGCGTGTTTATTTCGGGAGGCACGGCGGCCAAGCGCGAAGTTTTTTGTTACAGCGTTTCCAGCGGCGCGCTGCTCTGGCGGCAGGCCGTCGAAAATGTTCCGGGCAGCCCGCCCAAGGCGCCGGAAGTGCCGGAGGACACGACCTACGCCGCTTCCACGATGGCGACAGACGGGCGGCGGGTTTTTGCCATTTTCGCCAATGGCGACCTGGGCGCGTTCAACTTCGACGGCGCGGTGGTCTGGAGCAAATACCTCGGCCCGCTCAAGAATCCGTACGGCTACGCCGCTTCGCTCGCCGTGTGGGGAACCAACCTGCTCATCCAACTGGATCAGGGCGAGACGCCTGCGGAAGGTTCCAAACTCATTTCGTTGCAGGCCGCCAGCGGACGCGTCTTGTGGGAGCGCAGCCGGCCCGTCTCCGCGTCGTGGGCCACGCCCATCGTCATCGAAGCGGCGGGCAAAACGCAGATCATCACCCTGTCCAAGCCCTTCGTCATCGCCTACACCCTGGCCGGGGGCGAGGAGCTTTGGCGCGCGGAATTGCTTGACAACGAAGTGGTGCCATCGCCCGTCTTCACCGGCGGCCTCGTCTTCCTGCTCAATCCGGCGTCCAAACTGATCGCGTTGCGGCCCGACGGCGCGGGCGATGTCACCAAGACGGGCGTCGCCTGGGCCAACGAGGAGAATGTCCCCGATATCGTCAGCCCGGCCGGCCGGGGCGAACTGGTTTTCACCGCGACCAGCATGGGCCTGGTGAAGTGTTTTCAGGCAGCCGATGGCAAAAAAAACTGGGAGACAAACCTGGACACGGAGGTGATGGCCTCGCCCGGCATCGTGGGGGACCGGCTGGTTATCCTGGGTGAAAATGGCAGCCTGATGATGCTGCGGGCCGCCCGCGAGTGTCAGGAAATCGGGCGAAGCCAGTTGCCGGACAAATTTCTCGCCAGCCCGGCCTTTGCCGGAGGGCGCATGTTCCTGCGCGGGACCACCAACCTGTATTGCCTGGGGCCGGAGGCGGCCCCGCCGGCCAAACAACCGTGATGTATGCCAGGGGTTGACCTCAACTTTGTCAAGGAAACGGTGGAGCGAATCGGGCGCCAACCCGGGGCGCTGCTCCCGATGCTGCAGGCGCTCCAGGAACATCATGGCTACCTGCCCAGGGAGGCGTTGCAGCGCCTCGCCGAGCTGACCGGCCTTCAACCCTCCGCCATTGCGGGGGTTGCCACTTTCTACGACATGTTCCGCCACAAGCCGGCGGGCCAGCATATTGTCCAGGTGTGCCGCGGCACGGCCTGTCAAGCAGCGGGAGCGGAGAGGGTGGAGGAGGCGTTGCGGCGGCGCCTGGGCATTCCTCCGGGCGCCGACACCGATGCGGGGCAAAAGTTCACCGTCGAGCCGGCCGCCTGCCTGGGTTGCTGCGCGCTGGCGCCCGTGGTGAAGATCGGCGACGGGATAATGGGATGCCCGTCCGCGGAGAATTCGCCCGGCCAGGTCCGCGACTATCTCGCCCGGCAGGCGGCGGCGGGGGTGAAGTCCACCGAGGAAATGGGACCTCCGGCCGCCAATGGCCTGGCTCAAATTCACGTCGGCCTGGGTTCCTGCTGCATGGCCAAGGGCAGCGATCAGTTGTTTCACGCCCTGCGCGAAAGCGCGGGCCAGTGCAGCGGCCACGTCGCCATCAAGCGGGTGGGCTGCGTGGGGATGTGCCATCGCGCGCCGCTGATTGATGTCGCGCTGCCGGGCCAGGCCGTCAAGTACTATTCGAACCTGGCTCCCGCCCAGGCCGGCGCCCTCCTGCAACGCCATTTCCGTCCGCGCGGATTTCTGCGGCGCGCCGGCCAGCTCTGGACCGGCCTGCTGGGCGGGCTGCTGCTGGACGAGGCCGCGCCGCAAAAACAGGTGGCGCGCTTCTCCATGAGCAAGCGCGATCCCGCCGTCCGCGCCTTCCTGGAGAACCAGGCGCCCATCGCCACTGAACATCTCGGCCGGCTCGATCCGCTGGACCTGGATGAATACCTCGCCCACGACGGGTTCGCCGCGCTCCGGCGGTGCCTGGAAACGCCGGACGGGAAAACCGGCCCGGCCCTTTCTCCCGAACAACTCCTCGACACCATCGAAAAATCCGGCTTGCGCGGCCGGGGCGGGGCGGGATACCCCAGCGGGCAAAAATGGCGGGCCGTCCGCCGGCAGCCGGGTGATGTCAAGTATGTTATTTGCAACAGCGACTGGCTGCTCCTTCTCGAATCGTTTCCCTTCCGGGTCATCGAGGGGCTGGCGCTGGCCGCGGTGGCGGTCGGGGCGCACGAGGGGATTTTCTATGTGCGCCACGGCTATGCGCTGGCGGCCCGGCGGGTGCGGGCGGCGCTGGCGGAAATGGAAAAGCGCGGCTGGCTGGGCGACCGCTTGCTGGGCGCTGGATTTCCGTTGCGGCTGGGCGTGGCCGAGGGCGCGGGGGCGCTGGTCTGCGGCGAAGAAACGGGGTTGATCGCCGCGTTGGAAGGCCGGCGCGGGATGCCGCGGCTGCGGCCTCCCTTCCCCGCCGAGTCGGGCCTGTGGGGCCAACCGACGCTGGTCAACAACGTGGAAACGCTGGCCGTAGTGCCGTGGATTGTGCGGCATGGGGCGGAGAAGTTCGCCGCCCTCGGCACGGCCAAAAGCAAAGGCACCAAGGTGTTCTTCTTGACCGGGAAAGTTCGCCGCGGCGGACTGATCGAAGTGCCGATGGGGACCACGTTGCGGGAAATTGTCGAACAGATCGGCGGGGGCGCAATGGAAGGAGGCCGCATCAAGGCGGTGCAAATTGGCGGGCCGTCCGGCGGCTGCGTGCCCGCCACTCTGCTGGACACCGCGGTGGATTATGAATCGTTGCACGAGGCCGGCGCAATCATGGGTTCGGGCGGGATGGTGGCGCTGGACGACTCGGCGTGCATGGTGGACAGCGCGCGCGCTTCTCTCCAGTCCATCCAGGGCCAGTCGTGCGGGCGATGCACCTTCTGCCGCGTCGGGACGAGGAGGATGCTGGATATACTTGACAAACTTTGCGCGGGCAGGGCGCAGCGGGCGCAGCTCGAGGAACTGGAACGGCTGGCCCGCCAGGTCAGCGCCGGCAGCCTGTGCGGGCTGGGCCGAACCGCCCCCAACCCGGTGCTTTCGACCCTGCGTTATTTCCGGGGCGAATACGAGGCCCACTTGCAAGGCCGGTGCCCGGCCGGGCATTGCCCGGCTCTTGTCAAGTATCGGGTTACCGCCGCCTGCACGGGCTGCACCCTCTGCGCCCAGCAATGCCCGGTGCATGCCATCCCGATGACGCCTTATGCGCAACATGAAATCGTCCTGGAGCTGTGCATCCGCTGCGACACCTGCCGCAAGGTCTGCCCGCAAGACGCCATCGAGGTGACATGAGCGCGCTTACTATTAGTATTGACGGAAAGCCGGCGGCGGTTTCCCCGGGCCAGACGGTGCTGGAGGCGGCGCGGCAGATCGGCCTGGACATTCCGACCCTTTGCCACCTGGAAAAGTGCGGGCCGCTCACCTCCTGCCTGGCATGCCTGGTCAAAGTCGCGGCCAACGGCCAGAGCCGCCTCGTCCCCGCCTGCGCCACGCCGGCCGTTCCCGGCATGGTCATCGAAAGCGAAACCGGGGAAGTCCACGAGGCGCGGCGCACCGCGCTGGAACTGCTTTTCAGCGACCATGTGGGGGACTGTCTGTCGCCCTGCCAGCGCCTTTGCCCCTTGCAACTGAACATCCCGGCGATGATCCGGCAGATCGAAGGGGGCCTTCTGGACGAGGCGGTGACCACCCTGCGGCAGGCGCTGCCGCTGGCGGGAGTGCTGGGCCGCCTTTGCCACCATCCTTGCGAACAAGGCTGCCGCCGCGGCGTGTTCGATGAACCGGCGGCCATTCGCGGGATGGAGCGATTCTTGACAGAACACGATTTCAAGCAGGATTCCCGCCAGGCCAGGGCCGCCCTGGCCGCGCGCGCCCCCGCCAGCAAAAAGTCGGTGGTGGTGGTGGGCGCCGGGCCGGCCGGCCTGACGGCGGCGCATGACCTCGCCCGGCGCGGCCACGCCGTCACGGTCATTGATCGCAATGCCAAACCGGGCGGCCGGTTGCGGGAAGTCGGGGAAGGCGAATTGCCCGCCGCCGTGCTCGAGGCGGAAGTGGCCTTGCTGGCGGGGATGGGAATTGAATTCAAAACCGGCATCGAGTTGGGCCATCAAGTGACGCTGGAGGGTTTGCGGCGCGGGTTCGACGCCATCCTGCTCACGGTGGGCGAATTGGCCGGGGGCGACGGCGGGAAGCTTGGGGCGCCGCTGGCCGGGGCCGTTCTCAAGGCCGACCCGTCCACCTGCCGCCTGAGTCCGCCCCATGTTTTTGCGGCCGGCGCCTGCGTCAAGCCTGTCAAGCAATTGGTCCGGGCCATGGCCGAGGGCCGGGCGGCCGCCGAGTGCGTCCACCGCTTTTTGCGCGGCCAGCCGCCGCGGCGCCCCGAGAAGCCCTTTTCCAGCATGATGGGCCGGCTGGAGCCGGGCGAGTTGCGGGAATTCCTGCGCTCCGCCAGCCAGGAACACAGCGTGGCCCCTTGCGACCGCTGCTCCGGGATCAACCGCGGCGAGGCGGTCCGCGAGGCGGCGCGATGCCTCCATTGCGACTGCCGGTCGTCTGGCCATTGCCTGCTGCAACACTACGCGCAAGTCTATGGGGCCGACGCCAGCCGCTACCGGGCGGAGCGGCGGGCGTTCACCCAGCAACTCCAGCCCGGCGGCGTCATCTTTGAGCCGGGCAAGTGCATTGTCTGCGGGATTTGCGTGAGGCTGACGGAAATGGCGGCCGAACCGCTGGGCCTGAGTTTTATCGGGCGCGCCTTCGACATGCGGGTGGCGGCGCCCTTCGACCACACCATTGAGGAGGGACTGGGTGCGGTGGCGGCGGAATGCGTGCGGCATTGCCCGACGGGCGCGCTGGCCTTTGCCGGCAAGCCCACCGGGGCTCCCGCACCAACGCCGGAGACGAAGTGAACACCCTATCAATCAAAGTGGCTTTCCATCTCTTCGGCGATGGAGAAAAAATACAGCGTTGCCATATATTCTTCCTTCCACAGCAGCTAAAGTTTCATGTTGAATGTCCTCCAGGCGTCCACACTTGCTTGTCCAACACCCAGACTCCAATTGGCGGGCAGCGTGTTTGGGAACTCCTGCGATGGTGAAAAGCGCCACTTTTTCGACGCCTTCTTCGAACTCCCCATTTTTACACCCTCTCTTGTAACCCTTCCACTCAAAAGCGAGAAGAAAATTTTCCACCGTTTCACGATTGACCGGTTCTCTCGGAAGATGTTCCGGCCAATAGAAAGCAAATTTATCTGGATGAGGCCACCACCGTTTGTCGGTTTCGCCGGCAGCGTATGCAATGCAGTTATAGCCAAAACGTCCCACAGTCTGAGGGCTTACAGGCAGTCGGTCGTAACCGCTTCCTCTCAAATTCTCCAAATCTGACTCAAGCTGCCAACACCTCATTAGTTTCCTTGATAAATCCTTGCGCTTTTGCCCATGCACACCAAGCATGAAGGGCATCGTCGAAATTTATGGCGTCCTTCGCTGGATTTTCTTCAGCTATATTCTCAAGCGCAAAAAACCAATCTGCCCCCGAATTCGGAATGCGCTTTAGAATCAATGGAACAACTGTCTTCTTGTTCGCCACGCCTTTTGAAATGATGGCAATATAATCCTTGTGAAGATAGGTTGCCCCCGGCGATGAATGAATGGCGGTTTCCCTTTCCCATCTCTCAGCCCGCTCGTTAAACTCACTCGCAAGGATGGCGTCGGTCCCGGCTTCCATATTTGCTCTGGCTGCCATGGTTCTATCAAAAAATCCAAGACAGACTGGCTCCAAGATTAGGTTGTTAAACCGACTCGAACATAGCGCGTGCAGGTAAACTGGTGGGAAAACGCCCTGCATTGACGCCTCAGTGTTAACCCGAGGCCCAAGCGAAATGCAAGCACCCAAAGCAACGACTGGAATATTCGTAAACCCTTTGCTCATTGTGTTTTCGTGGTTTTTGCGTTTGCCTGCTGGGCCAACCTTAATTGATCTTCGACCATTGCGATAAAATTGCCAAGCACAATATGGGCTTGCTTTGCCGCGGTAATTGACATGGTGACTCCAACTTGAAATTCTCGAATCACGATATAGTGATTTGGGTCATTTTCTTTATATTCTTCCGTCATTTGTCCAACAAAACCCCCATCTTGGTTAACCGGAAAAATAACGGCATCAGGAATAGGTGGATGCTCAGTCAAAAAAATGATTTGGATGTTCCCTTGTCCATTCACCATCCCCCACACTCCGTCGGCGGGGACTGTGTGGAATGATTTGCTTTCCTTATGAATAAATCTCACCGGCAACGGCTTCAGTTGAGAAGGTTGTGCGACAGCGAGTTTTTGATCTGGTCCGTTCATTAGATTTTCGTTCGACACCATGATATGCATATTCAGGACCAAACGCAAAGTCTTTTTGTGGCAGAAAAGACCGTTTGGATTATGATTATCACACCCGTAATAGTGGCGTTTCAACCTGGGCCACAAGCCGTGCCTTAGTGGTTATCGTCGGAATGCGGCGGAGGCTTTAATTTGGGAGATTTCACCAGGAAAAATGGGTCCCGCACACTCGCTTTGCGTCAATGGCTTCCCGTGATTGCGCATTATCGCCTGGGAACGGCATCGTGCGAATGATACGGCAACCTGAGTTTTCTGGCGGCATTTATCCACCGGCTGAATCATGCCTGCTCATAAACGGTCATCGCTTCCCGCAGCACTTCGTCGCGGAAATACTGGCTCAATGCTGGAGAAAGCCGGCGCGGAACCAGGCGATGGCGTCGGCGAAGGCCTGGCGGGGCGGGGTTTGCGGCAGGCCGAGTTCGCGGATGGCTTTGGCAGGGTTGAAGAACATTTTGTATTGGGCCATGCGCACTCCGGCCAGGGGTGCTTTGGGTTCATTGCCGGTGAGGGCGGAGAGCGCCTCGCTGGCATAAGCGGCCAGCAGGGCCGCCGCGTAGGGCACACGCCATTTCGGCGCGGGCACGCCGCTCAATTCCTCCAGCACGGCCAGCGTTTCCTTCATCGTCCAATTGCCCTGGGCGTTGCCCAAGATGTAGCGCTGGCCGGGAAGGCCCTTTTCCGCCGCCAGAATATGCCCGGCCGCGACGTCGCGGACATGGACCCAGTTCAAACCGGTGTCAACATAGCCGGGCAGGTTCCGGTTCAAGAAATCGAGAATGATCCGGCCGGTCGGGGTTGGCTTGACATCGCGCGGGCCGATGGGGGCGGTGGGATTGACGATGACCACCGGGGCGCCGCCGCCGGCGAGTTGCCGCGCGACTTGCTCGGCCTGCCATTTGGAGCGCTTGTAATGGTTGCTCATCTGCGCGCCGCTGACGGGCGTGTCCTCATCGGTGGGGGTGACATTTCCGCCGTTCTCGCGCGGCAGGCCGATGCAGCCCACGGTGCTGGTATAAACAATGCGCCGGCAGCCCGCGGCGGAGGCGGCTTCGATGACATGACGGGTGCCTTCCACGTTGGCCGCATACATCGGCGCGTAGTCGCGCAGCCATAAGTGATAGCTGGCGGCGGCGTGAAAACACCAGTCGCAGCCGCGCATGGCCTTTTCCAGCAGGTCGCGCCGAGCCAGGTCGCCCGGAACCGCGTCGTAATCGGCGCCTTGCAGGCCGCGCACATCGGCGCCGGGGCGCAGGAGGGCCTTGACGTGATGACCGCGGGCGGTCAGTTCCCGGACCAAGTTGGCTCCGATAAATCCGGACGCGCCTGTGACAAAGCAATTCATGGTTTCAACCACAGGGTGTTTTGAAAAAATCCAAAGACAATCTTTCTTTTTTGTCGCCAGAAGGTGAAGGACAAAAATCTGCACGCCCAAGGAAATAATGCGGCGGTCGTAATGCGTCAGGGGTGGGCGGGACGGGGAAGGCAGGGCGGGCGCTCCGCTGCCCGCCGTCGGGCATCGGCAGAGGAACCAACGTCACACTACTGTCGTGCGGCGGGCAGGGGACTGCCCGCCCTGCCATCCATGACTGACGCGTTACCGGCGGTCACAGACCGCCGCTACAAGTTAATACAAGTTAAGGGCAGAGCGGCCGCTCTGCCCTGCCAAGAAGTTGGAGAATTCAGTCATGCGTCTGTGGGGAGACTGCGGAAAAATTAGGAAAAACATTACACTTTGAGATAATTGTTTCAAACAACTGCAATTCAGCAGGTTATGAGAGGAAGCTCCCGCCAAAGAAACAAAAAGTGTCGGAATCCATTACACTTTTGGATTTGCGGCGAATTGTCACGGTGATTTTGCAGTGGCAACGTCCAAGTTGTATGTCGTTGTGACATAAGTATTTACATTCATAACGCCGGAGGCAATGAGCAACCCTGTGAATTTTGGCGCGATGTTTGCTACTGCGAACATATTGGGTGTCCTGCTTAGACCCCGGCGTTCTGGGGAAGATCAGGGCATGGAGGATGGCGGAAGTAGAGACGCGTTATGAATATTGAGCTTTGTCGCGCTGAGGAAGTTGCGCATCTATTAGGCATTCAAGTGGATACATTATACCGCTACGCCCGAAAAGGCCGGATTCGCGGCATGAAAGTTGGCAAGTCGTGGAGGTTTCTGGACGCGGATATTCAGGGGTTTTTACAGGAGCAGCAATATCGCGTCAAACCCGCCGAGTACTCCAAACCCGCCGAAGTCCATCCGGCCCTGCTGCCTGATATTCTGCGGCGGGCGACCCACGAATCCGGGGTGCAGCGCGCCATTACCTGTAGCGGCGCGGAAGCTTCGTATGCCGATGTGGAAAAGGCTTCCAACCTGCTGGCGGACTGCCTGCTGAGTCATGGGGTGGTGCCGGGGGACCGGGTGTTGATTTTGCTTTCCAGTTCGCTTGAGTTTATCAGCGGCTGTTTTGCGGTTTGGAAGGCCGGCGCCACCCTGGTGGCGGAGGATCCTTTGATCAAGGATGAAGACCTTTGCGCGGTTTTGCAGGACTGCACTCCGCAGGCGCTGATCGTGGATCGGACGGTGGCGGAGCGGCTGGAGGTGCGGCGTCATGGCTTGGAGAATCTGCGGGCCGTTTACGTCAAAGACCAGACCTTCGGGTTGCCCGGCTTGGAGGGTGTGCGGGTGGAATCGCTGGACACAGCGCTGGAGAACGAAACCAGCCCGGCCCTCCTGCGCTTCAACAGCGTCAGCCCGGAGGACGTGGCGACCATTACTTACCCCGCCGGGGCCGCCGGGCGCGGCAAGGGGGTCATGAACAGCCATGCGAACTGGCTGGCCGGCACGGCCTTCACGCGGGAATACCTCGGCCTGACGAAGCAAGACGTCCTCGTCCTTTCTGTGCCCCTCCACCAGAGTCTGGCGATGCGGCAAATCCTGGCTTATGTGATGGCGGGGGCGCAGATTGTCCTGGCTTCGGACGTTGGCCAGGCGGTGAAACTGATGAAAGACCAGCGTCCATCGGCGCTGGCGCTCCGGCCCGAGGAAGTGAAACTGCTGCTGAATGAATTTTCGCCCGCCTTGCGAAGACTGGCCGGAACGTTGCGCTATGTGGAGATTGGTTCCGCGCCGCTGGAAGAGGGAAGATTCGAGTCGTTGCGCGACCTGCTGCCGGAGACGCGGATTCATGTGAGCTGCAACCTGACCGAAGCGCAGGCCGGCTATCTTGGAGCCGGGGCCGATGGATCGCTCAACCGGATTCGCCGGCTGGCGCCGACCCTGGCCCTGAGCATCGTGGACGAACAAAGGCAGGAGGCGCGGCCGGGCCAGTCCGGCAGGATTTTATTGACAGGTTCCGGGCTGATGAAAGGTTTTTGGGGCCAGTCGGAAGCCGAAATGGGCCTGCTGAAACTGGATGGCTATTGCAGCGGGGACCGGGGCATGAGCGGCCCGGGCGGAGAGGTGACGCTGCTGGGGCGCGAGGAAGAAACGCTGGACATCCGCGGGCACAAGGTCAACCCGGCGGAGGTTGAAGCCGTCTTGCGCCGCCATGTCATGGTGGCCGAGTGCGCGGTGGCGGGGTTGTTGGACGCGGCCGGGGGTTTTGAGACCAAGCTGCACGCCTTCGTGGCGCGGACGGCCAAGGGCGCCCTGGTGACCGAGCGGGACCTCAAGGCTTATTGCCGCGCTTTCCTGCCCTCCTACAAGGTGCCGGCGCGCATTCATTTTCGGGCCGCGCTTCCCAAATCCGCGGACGGCCGGATCGCGCGCGAGGCGCTCAAAGCGGCCGCCCACAGCGCGGCGCAGAGTGAATTGGCAAAAGGGAAGCGTGACATTTTTCAGCCGTTAACTCCCCAATTTTAATTCCGGTTCGCTTGATTCTCACGGAGAGGGGGAACATGCTGGGGCTTCATGATCGGGGTTGATTTTGACAACACGATGGTTTGTTATGACGCCTTGTTTCATCGCGTGGCGCGGGAACGCGGCCTGGCCCCGGCCGATTTGCCTGTCAACAAATCGGAGGTGCGCAATCATTTGCGGCGCATCGGGCGGGAGGAGGTGTGGACGGAAATGCAGGGTTGCGTCTATGGGGCCCGCATGGCGGAAGCGGCGCCGTATCCGGGGGTGCTGGAGTTTTTTGTGGCCTGCCGCCGGGCGGGCATTCCCACCTGCATCATCAGCCACAAAACGCGCCATCCCTTTCTGGGCGAGCGCCACGATCTCCACCAGGCCGCCCTGCAATGGCTGGAGCAACAAGGTTTCTTCGACCCGGCAAAGATCGGCCTGGCCCGTTCCCAGGTGTTTCTCGAATTGACCAAGCAGGCCAAGATCGAGCGCATCGCCCGCTGCCGCTGCACGCATTTCATTGATGACTTGCCCGAACTGCTTGCCGAGCCGGCCTTTCCCGAAATCGAACGCATTCTGTTTGATCCCAACGGGCTTTATCCCGCCGAAAAAAGGTTCTTCCGCGCCCGAAGCTGGCCGGAGATTTGGGAGAGAATTGGCGGCCCGGACCGCCCCGCGCTTCTTCTCCCTCTCCTCCACACACCTGTGGAGGAGAGGATTGGCGAGAGGAGGATCCCAGCGGGTTCACGGGCAGGGGTTAGTGCCATCCGGGAGCCGCAGCGTGAAGCTGCGTCCGCCGTTTCCATTGGATTGGACACCGAAACACTTCAATTCCTGGCCAAAAACGGTTTTGGCAAAGCCGTCGCTGTGACCTCCTTGAAGGGGGGCGGCAACAACCGCGTTTATCGTTTGCAGGAAGCGGGACGCAACGCCGTCCTCAAACAGTATTTCCGCCACGCCGCCGACCCGCGGGATCGGTTTGCCTCGGAACGGGCCTTTTACGATTATCTCTGGTCGCGCGGCATCCGGCGCACCCCCGAACCGCTGGGGTGGGATGAGGCGGGCCGGCTGGGGCTGTTCGGTTATGTGGACGGGCGCAAGCTGCGGGCCGGGGAAGTGGACGCGGCGGCCGTCCAGCAGGCGCTGGATTTTATTCTCGAACTCAATGGCGCGGGAATCCCCGCCGCGCCCCACGGTTTGCCCGCCGCTTCCGAGGCCTGCTTCTCCGGGGCGGCGCACCTGGAGCGGATTGACCAGCGCGTGGCCCGCCTGGAACAGATGGAAGGCGGCGGGGCGATTGACCGCCAGGCCCTGGCCTTCGTGCGCGGCGCCTTGCAGCCGGCCTGGCAGGAGGCGCGCGCCTTGCTGTGCCGCCACTACGGCAGCCTGGAACAGCCCTTGCGCATGGAGGAAAGAATCCTGTCGCCGTCGGATTTTGGTTTTCACAATGCGTTGCTCGCGCCGGACGGCGGGCTGCGCTTCATTGATTTTGAATACGCGGGCTGGGATGATCCGGCCAAGTTGATCTGCGATTTCTTTTGTCAGCCGCAAACGCCCGTGCCCCTGGCATTTTGGGAGCCGTGCGTCAGCGCGCTGGTGGACGGCCTCAAACTGGACGGCGGATTGGCCCGGCGGGCGCGCCGGCTTCTGCCCGCCTTCCAAATCAAGTGGTGCTGCATCATGCTCAACGAATTCGGCCCCGGCGACAAGCCCCGGCGCGATTTCGCCAAAGGCGCTGACTCGGCCGAAGAACGCAAGGCGGCGCAACTGGACAAAGCCCGCCAGTACCTGCAAGCCGCCCGGCAAACCCCACCATCACCCGGTTGACGCTCATATCGCGACATCAAGATTTCGTTTTAGGTGGACGCCGAAAACGCCGATACCAAGACAAAGCGAATAATGATGACGCCCGGCAACATGTGTGAGGAACGGATGAAAGAAACAGACCCGGCCCGGCCTGCGTTCCGTGCAAGCGCCCCGTGCGAGCAACCGCCGCGGGAGCCGCAAGCCCTTTGCCAATTGCTGCTGGAGCAACTGCCGGTCGGTGTCTTCCACAAGAACCCGGAGGGGCGGTACATCTTCGTCAATTCATGTTTTTGCCGGCTCCAAGGGACAACCGCGGAGGAATACCTGGGCAAAACCGCCCAGCAAGTAACGGCGGGCCGGTGGGGACGCGAAGTGGCCGGACAAACCGAGAAATTGAACAAAAGCAAGTTGTTAAATGAAGGCGCCAGACATCACGAACTGATCATGCGGACGGGCCAGACCATTGAAACGGAAGAGCACTATAGCGATGCCGATGGCAAGGTGAGGTGTTTCCACGCCATTAAAGGGCCGTTAATTGGCCCCGATGGAACGATCATTGGCTCGCAAGGCGTTTTGTTGGACATCAGCGAGCGCAAACAGGCGGAGGCAGAGTTGGCCAATGAGCGCCACCTTCTTGAAAGCCTGATGGACAATTCACAGGACGGCATCTATTTCAAAGACCGCGAGTCGCGCTTCCTGCGCTACAGCAAGTCGCAGTGCGAAAGGTACGCCGCAGGCCAGGACATCCTCGGAAAAACCGACTTTGACTTGTTTGCGGAGGAACACGCCCGGCCGGCTTTCGACGACGAGCAGGAAATCATTCGCACCGGCTGTCCCATCATCGGCAAGGTCGAAAAGGAAGTGGCCAAGGACGGCAAGGTCTCCTGGGTGCTCACCTCCAAAATGCCCCTGCGCAACCAGGCCGGCGAAATCATGGGCACCTTTGGCATCTCCAAGGACATCACGGCTTTCAAGGAAGCGGAAGCCAAAGTGGAGCGGATGCACAAGGAGTTGTTACAGACTTCGCGGGCGGCCGGCATGGCCGAGGTGGCCACCAGTGTCCTGCACAACGTGGGCAACGTGCTCAACAGCGTCAATGTCTCCGCTTCGCTCCTGCTCGACAACGCCAAAAAATCAAAAATCTCCTCTCTGGCCAGGGCCGTGGCACTGCTCAACGAACACGCCGGCGACGTCGGCGCCTACCTGGCCGATGATCCAAAGGGCAGGCAGTTCCCCGTCTATTTAAACCTGCTCTCCGAGCAATTGACCAAGGAGCAGCAGCAGGCCGTGGCCGAGCTCGAATTGGTCCGGGAGAACATTGAACACCTCAAGGAAATCGTGGCCATGCAGCAGAATTACGCCAGGGTTTCCGGCGTCACCGAAACCGTCAAGGCGACAGAAATAGTCGAAGACGCCCTGCGCATGAACGCGGGAGCGCTGGCGCGCCATGAAATCGCCCTGGTTCGCGACTACGCCGACGAGCCGGTCTTGTCCATAGACAAACACAAGGTGCTGCAGGTTCTGGTCAACTTGATCCGCAATGCCAAATACGCCTGTGACGATTCCGGGCGGAAAGACAAGCAAATCTGCCTTCAAGTCTCGAAGCACGATCAGTGGGTCAGCATCGCCATCATGGACAATGGAGTTGGGATTCCGCCGGAGAACCTCACCCGGATTTTCAATCATGGATTCACCACCCGAAAAAACGGTCATGGGTTCGGCCTGCATAGCGGCGCCCTGGCAGCCCAGGAATTGGGCGGGTATCTGTCTGCCAGCAGCGAAGGCCGGGGGCTTGGCGCCGTTTTTACCCTGAAATTGCCCTGCCAGCCTCCCGCCAACAATAAGGCAAAAATCGCTCCGGCGCCGGCAAAGGGCTGACGCCTCGTACAGCGGCCTGCTCCGGCCCGATTCCTCCAAACGCGCCCCATCGGGCGAAGCGCGCCAGCCGGCGCCCTGGCAGAAGATGCGGCCAGCCTTGGGGCGCTTCTTGATACCACCATGCCACTTGCCAATTCCCTCGCCCCGCGAAGCGGGGAGAGGGCAGGGAGAGGGGTTCGTTCCATCTATGGTGGTAGTGTCAAAATGCGCCCCACGCCCTGCCAAGCGCGCCGGGTGGACGAGATAAAAGTGGGCGCCTGCCTTGTCCCGGAGGGACACCAGATAATAGCCCGGCACGCCAGTGCCGGGCACAGGCGGCAATACACCGCAAGTCCCGCAGGGACGGCTGAAAAGCTGCGCGTCCAATCCAAGGTCGTCGTTCCTGGACAGCGAAGATTGTAGCCTCACCACTACAACATTTGGACGTTACGGAGGCGCAGTTCTCCAAGCCCCGCTTTTATTCCGTCCACCCAACCACGCCGGACGCCTTGCGCACGGAGCCTGAACCGCGCAGAATAAGGCATGACTGAAATTGATTTCATCTCGCCTTTGCATAAGAAGACGCGCCGCGATTATCTGGCCCGCGTCAATGAGTTCCCCAAAGCCCAAGCCGCCGCGCTGGCCAAGCAATTCGGCAAGGACTATTGGGACGGCGACCGCAAAGTCGGCTACGGCGGCATGCGCTACGACGGCCGCTGGCGCGTAGTGGCCGACAACATGGCCCGGCATTACGGAATCAAACCCGGCGACAAAATCCTCGACGTGGGCTGCGGCAAGGCCTTTCTCCTCTATGATTTTACCCAGGCGGTGCCGGGGGTGGAAGTGCGCGGCCTGGATATTTCCAGTTACGCGATTGAGAACGCGCAGCCGCAGGTGCGGCCCTTTTTGCAAACCGGCCACGCCAATCACCTGCCCTTCGCGGACCACAGTTTCGATCTGGTAGTGTCCATCACCACCCTGCACAATTTGTACTGCTACGATCTGGACAAGGCGCTGCGCGAGATCGAGCGGGTGGGCAAAAACAAATACATTGTCGTCGAGTCCTACCGGAACGAGGAGGAGAAGGCCAACCTGCTCTACTGGCAGTTGACCTGCGAAGCCTTCTGCACCCCGGAAGAATGGCGCTGGTGGTTCCAGCAAACCGGCTACACCGGCGATTACTCCTTCATCTATTTTGAATGAGCGGTTTCTCCCCGTCCTAACCCGCACATTTTATAGTTCCTGGGTAGCACGGGCGACTCGCCCGTCCCGCCGGGCCACTGGCCCGGCGGAACATCCAGAGCGCTCTTTGGCAAGAGCCCGATGTCACGACAACCGTCCGTCGCTTTCGGTTCCGGCCGGCGAGTCGCCGACCGACACAGGCGGGTCGCCTGTGCCACCCCTCCAAAGCAGTGCCGCGCCAAGAAATATCCGGGCTTACACCGTGAAAGCGGTCAACTCCCGGTCATTGGAATAATCCGCGAGCAGCGCCTCAGCGGCGCGCTTCATCCGCGCGTTGATTTCCTCTTCAGCTTGAGCGCCGGAACGTTCCAAATCCTCCCGCGGTTCATGCACCGTTGCTTCGACAATCCTGAGACGCTCCGCCGCAGGCAGGCTTTTCAGTTGCTCAAGAATTTCAGAATTTGTCATCGCGCTCATCTCCCGCAACCAAGGCGGCCAGCGCCAACACAATCAAGGCCACCCAAAGCAGGAAAATTCGCGCAATCCCGGGGTAAGAAGATTCATTTCAGAAAGGGCTTGACAAAAATTAGAACCTATGGTTAAGTGGTCGCCGTGTGAGACACGAAGGCACAGTCAAAGGCCGACTCAGGGAAGATGCGCCCAGCGCCGCCGGCCGCAAGGCGCGGTTCCAGGGCGGCCAAGTCCAGCATTGCCCGCAGCCGCCGCAACTCTGCCTTGCGGACCGAAGGGGGATGCGGGCAAAGGCCCTTTCTTCGTTTCGCGCCAGGCCGGAACCGAGCCATGCCAATAAAGGTTAATAAAGGTCAATAAAGGTTAATAAAGGTAAAAAAAAAAAAGTTTTTATGACTCGACCTGGCAAAAATCGCCCAATCCGCAACCCTGCCGAGCCGCAACCAGAGGAATTGAACCACGGATTTCACGGATTTCACGGATCGGAAACTGATTCGGACCGCACGACTTCCATCCGTGCAATCCGTGCCATCCGTGGTAAAACCTTCGCGAGATTGAATGCCCCATGTCCAGGAAGAATCCATTGATCGAAGCCGCCAGGAAATTGTCAGCGGAGGCGGAGAAGCTGCGGTTTGCCCCGCCCGTCACACACATCTATAATCCGCTGACTTATGCCTGGAGCGCGCACGAGCAGTATCTGGCCCGCTTCGGCGGGGCGGGCAAGGAGGTGGTTTTTCTGGGCATGAATCCGGGGCCGTTCGGCATGGCGCAAACGGGCGTTCCCTTTGGCGAGATCGCGGCGGTGCGCGATTGGATGAAGATTGACGCGCCCATCGGCCGCCCGGCCCGGGAACATCCGCGCCGCCCGGTGCAGGGGCTGGCCTGCCCGCGTTCCGAGGTGAGCGGACGGCGCTTGTGGAATTTTTTCGCGGAGCGCTTCGGCCCGCCGGAAAAGTTTTTCGCGCGCCATTTCGTTGTCAACTATTGCCCGCTCGCCTTTATGGGGGAGCGCGGGGAGAATCGGACACCGGAGCAGCTCCCTGCCGCCGAGGCGGAGCGGCTGTTTCAAATTTGCGACGCTCATTTGCGGGCGGTCCTGGAAATTCTCCGGCCAAAATGGATCATCGGCGTGGGCGCTTTTGCGGCGGAGCGCGCCCAAAACGCCGCCCGCGGATTGGCGGTGAAGGCGGGCCGGATTCTGCATCCCAGCCCGGCCAATCCGGCGGCCAATCGGGATTGGTCCGGGCAGGCGGCGGCGCAATTGCAAACTCTCGGAGTCTGGAAATGAAAGAAGTCATTTCCATCCACGGCGCGCGCGAACACAATTTAAAGAACATTTCGCTGGACATCCCGCGCAATCAGTTGGTGGTGGTCACGGGGGTCAGCGGCTCGGGCAAGAGCACGCTGGCTTTTGACCTGTTGTTTGCCGAGGGGCAGCGCCGCTTCCTGGACTCGATGAATGTCTATGCCCGCCAATTCGTCCAGCAACTGGCCCGGCCGGAGGTGGACTTGATCACCGGCATTCCGCCGTCGGTCAGCATTGAGCAGCGGGTTTCGCGCGGCGGCGGCAAGAGCACCATCGCCACCGTGACCGAGATTTATCATTTTTTGCGCCTGCTCTTTGCCCGGCTGGGCACGCAGTATTGCCCGCGCTGCCAAACGCCGGTGCAGGCGCAGACACGCGACCAGGTCGCGGCCCGGCTGGAAGCGGAATTGCGCCGGCGCGGCGATCTGCTCCTGCTCGCGCCGGTGGTGAAAAATCGCAAGGGCTTTCACACCGAGGTCGCGCGTTGGGCCGCCCAACACGGCTACGCCGAGGTCCGGGCCGATGGGAAAATTTATTCCACCGCCGGGCCGTTCCGGCTGGAACGCTTCCGCGAGCACGACGTGGAAATCGTGGCCGGGGTTTTGGACAAAGAGCAGCGGGGCACGGCGGCCGGCCGGGAGGCGGCGCGGCGCTTGATTGAGCAAACGCTGGACCTGGGCCACGGCGCGCTCCACGCCCTGGACAATGACCGCCAGACCAGCGTCCACTCCACCGAATTTTCCTGCGCCGGTTGCGGGGAGTCGTTCGATTTGCTGGACCCGAAAATGTTCAGCTACAATTCGCCGCGCGGCTGGTGCCCCGCCTGCCGTGGTTTTGGCGAACTTTTTTATCTGCCCGACGTGGAGCGGGGCGCCCGGGCCGAAGCCATCGAGGAATCGTGGTTTGACTGGCAGGAAGGAAAGCGCCAGAGGTGCGAGGCCTGCCAGGGAACGCGGCTGAATGACCGGGCGCGCGCGGTGCGGCTGGAGAACGGCCCGGGGGCGGGCCGCCCCCGGCTGGGTCTGCCGGCGTCCCCCACCCTTGTGGATCTCTCCAACGCCACGGTGGAGACGGCGCTGGGCTGGTTCGGCGGGGTTGCTTTTGGCGGGCGCGCGGCGGCGATCGCGCGGGACATTTTGCCGGAAATAATCGGACGGCTGCAATTTCTGCGAAAGGTGGGCCTGGGTTATCTGCAACTGGGCCGCGGCGCGACCACCCTTTCCGGCGGCGAAGCCCAACGCATCCGGCTGGCCGCCCAGCTTGGCTCGAATCTGAGCGGCGTGCTTTACATATTGGATGAGCCGACCATCGGCCTGCACCCGGCCGACCACGAGAAGCTGCTGGCCGCGCTGGCCCTGCTCAAGGCGCGCGGCAATTCGCTGCTGGTGGTGGAGCATGACGAGGAGACGATGCGCCGGGCTGATTATATAATTGATCTCGGTCCGGGCGCGGGAACGAGCGGGGGAACGGTGGTGGCGCGCGGCCCGCTGCGGGAGCTGATGAAACACGAGGATTCCGTCACGGCCCGCTGCCTGCGCGCGCGGAAGTCTTATCCCGCCGCAGGCCGGCGCCGCCCGGTGGACGCGGGGACGCCGCGGCTCTGGCTGCGGGGGGCCAGGGCGAACAATTTGAAAAACCTCACGGTGGCTTTTCCCCTGCGCCGCTTTATCTGCGTGACGGGGGTGAGCGGTTCGGGCAAAAGCACGCTGTTGCGCGACTGCCTGCTGCCGGCGCTGCGCGGGAAATTGGGGGCGCGGAACGTCCCGGAGGCGAAGTGCGCGCCCGGCCTGGCCGTCTCGGGCGCCGGGGCGGTGCGGGCGGTTTATGAGGTGGATCAATCCCCCATCGGGCGCACCCCGCGATCGGTGCCGGCGACCTATGCGGGTTTTTTCGGCGAAATCCGGCGGTTGTTTGCCCAAACGCCGGAAGCGCGCCTGCGCGGTTATTCGGCCGGCCGGTTTTCTTTCAACAGCGCGCAAGGGCGGTGTCCGGGGTGCCTGGGGGCGGGCCAGATCAAACTGGAGATGAGTTTCATGCCGCCGGCTTATGTCCCGTGCGAAACCTGCCGGGGCACGCGGTTCAACCCGGAAACGCTGGAGGTGCGCTGGCGGGGCCGCAACATCGCGGAAACGCTCGACTTGACAGTGGCGCAGGCCGCCCGGTTTTTCGCGCCCTTTGCCAAAATCGCCCGCCCGTTGCAGGCGCTCTGCGAGACGGGCCTGGATTACATCAAACTCGGCCAGGCCAGCCCGACGTTGAGCGGGGGGGAGGCGCAGCGCCTCAAGCTGGTGGCGCATTTGCTCGCCGGATACCGCGCCCCGGACGGGGAGGGCGCCCGGCCCGGACCCAACCCGGCCGAAGCGGCTTCCTTCCTCTTCCTGCTGGAGGAGCCGACCATTGGATTGCACATGGCGGATGTGGAGCGGCTGGCCCAGGTGTTGCAGCGGCTTGTCCAGGCGGGCAACACGGTGGTCGTGATCGAACACAATCTGGACTTGATCGCGGAGGCGGATTGGATCATTGATCTTGGGCCGGGCGGCGGCGGGGCGGGAGGGAGGGTGGTGGCGGAGGGGCCTCCCGAAAGGGTGGCGCGGCTGCGAAGGTCGCAGACGGGAAGATATTTGCGAGGCCGGTTGGCAAACGCGGGCCGCGTTCCTGGCTGAGAACTTTCCCGGCGCGCGCGGGGAACCGGCCCAACAGGCATGAATCAATACGAAGAAATGATAGACGGCAGAACGCTGGTGCGGTCCTTTCCCGGGGCGCGCCATGAGCGGATTTGCGCCCTGCTCCATCAGCGGGTGGGGGAGGGTCTGGCGGGCAATGCGGCCGCCCGCCTCCTCAGCCCCCGCGGCGCGGTCGCTCTTTCGGCGCGCACGGTCGTCCGGCCGGACTTGGCGCTGGTCACCGCTGCCACGGAGAAGGTTTGGCTGGTGGTCGAGATCATTGATTCGGCCGATCACCGGCCCGACACGGTTTTGAAGAAAGGGATTTACGAGGACTTCAAGGTGCCGCGGGTTTGGATGGTGGATCCGCGCTACGATAACGTGGAGATGTACCATGCCATGCCGCATGGACTGGCGCTGAAGGGCATTCTGGCCGGACGTGAAATGCTTCAGGAAACACTGCTGCCCGGGCTGGCGATGACGGTGGCGGAATTGTTTGCGGTCTGACTAACTTACCAATTCCCCCAAGCGCCGTCGGTGGAGGCCTGATATTCCTTCATCGAACGAATGGTCTGCCAGATGACGGAGCCGTTCAGGGAACCAATATTCCCGCCCACAGCCCCCATGGCGGCACTGGTGGCCCCCGCCGTCGGGGAGGTCGAAGCCGATTGCGCGGCGGAACTGCCCGCAACGGTGAAGAAGGAGACAGCGATGCCGCCGCCGGGAGTATGCGGCGCGACGGTCATGGCTTGGCCGGAAGTCGCGGTCCAATAATTGGCATCGGCGATAACTTCGCCGGTTTCGCTTGATTTCAGGGGACCCGTCCAGCCTTGGTCCGGGCCTTTGACGTTGTTCGGAAGGGGCGCCGCCGCCAAATAACTGTATCCGATGGTATAACCAAAGTTGGGGTCATACCCCCCCATCGTGCCGGTGGCATGGACCAGATTGGGGCAATAAAGACTGTTGCTCTCACCGCTCATGTAGTAAACCAAGTTTGTGAACGTAGCGTCGGAAAGCACAATGGAATGGTAATCGCCCTTGTTGCCAACGGCGGACGGCAAAAGCTCCTCCGGGTTGTCGTTGCCGTACATGAGCAGCGCGATAATAATTTGGTGAATGTTCTGATTGCACACGCTCCGCCGGGATGTTTCCTTGGCGTTGGAAAGGGCCGGAAGAAGCAACGCCATCAGCACCCCCGCAATGGCAATAACCACCATCAATTCCAGCAGGGTAAACCCCGTGGAATTCGCGCGCCTTCGCTCCGCTGAACGCATGGCTAACGGCATATACCAATGTATAAAATGGGCTGTCTGATCAGAATATGCCTCCTTTGCCGTGCGAGTGCAACAAGAAAATGCAACTTTTTTTCCAACCTTTTTCCCAAGACACCAATTTGAGGCTAAAGGCGCCGGCAGGACGAGACTTCGTCGAGCCGCAGGGCTGCTCTAAAGTTGCCGCTAAACCGCTGGGGATGCGGAAATTCAGCGGCTTTCTGCCGAAAGCCGCCACGACTTTAGAGCGGCCTTGGTCGAGCCGTGACATCTTCCCCCGACCCCAGAAATTGAGGCCGAAGGCGCAGCAATGAATGCCGAAAAGGGGCAGTCGGGGCGCTTCCCGGCTGGTTAAGTCATCTTCCGCAACGTCTTTGCTATGAATAGGTTAGCATGGGTTTGGCGCGTTTAACCAACTGCAACCCGATGCCCCAGGGATCGCGCAGCATGAGCAGTTCATCGCCGGCCGGGGTGGTGAAGCAATCTTCCGCGATTCTTGCGCCGGTCGCCAGCAACCGGTCGCGATCCGCCTTCAGGTTTTCCGACACGAACGCCAAATGAAACTGCGCCGGATGTCTGGAGTGATAATCCGGGGTCGGCGCAATGGAGCCTTGGTAGATTTCAATCAGCACCGGGCCGGCGGCGAGAAAGCGGGTGAAGGAGGGGGCGCCGCCCGCGCGCGCCACGGAGCAGCCGAGATGTTTGACATACCAATCGGCCAGGGCCGGGGCATCGGGAACCTGCAAAGCACAATGTTCAAGTCGCATGGCTCCATCTTGCGGCGGGAGTCCTTTCCGCGCCAGCTTGAATTTATCCTGGTTTCCGCAAGCCATACTTAAACCGGCTGGGTGTGGATGGACTTTACCGTAATGCCAGGGACGCGGAACATCGCTTTGCCCGGCTTCTCCGCCGTGACGAACTCGTCCGCGCCTTGGCGGATTGCCGCCGCCAAATGCAACGCATCCACCGCCGCCAGGCCGTATTGGCGCGCCAACTCTTCCGCCGCTTGTCCGAGTTCACGGCTCAAAGGCTCTTCGCTCTTTGCCATGCGAAAATGGGTTTGGTAAAACTCAATCTCGGCCTCCTGCTTGAAGAACACCGGTTTGGGCAGCAATTCCAACTTGACCAGTTGCGACGTGCAAAACTGGCGTTGCGGATCTTCCATCACCGCCAGGGCCGCTTCGGCATCCCGGCCGCGCCAGGCCGTCAGCAGCACCCCGGGGTCCAGGAATGTTCTCACGCCAGCCCTCCACGCCGCTGGCGCAATTCTTGAGCGATGCCCTCTGCGTCAAGCAGTTCACCGCCTTGTGCCAAAAACTGGTTGCGAAGCTTGAGCAGCTTCCGTCCGGTGGGCGTTTTGGGTCGCCAGGCGGGGCTGGACTGGCGCGCCAGCTTCTCGGCCACCGCTTGGCGGACAAACTCGCTGCGATTGCCCGGAATCCGGCGCGCGTCCGAAAGCGGGAGTTTCACGGAGATCACTTTTAAATCATGTGTCATACCCAGAATGTACTACCACTGGAAGTTTCCGCGAGCCTTTCCGGGAAGGATCGTGGCAAGGCAGGGCCAACTTTATGAAGTGGATGTCGCCAACGACGCGCCCTCCGCCATTTGAACGGCTTGCCGGAAAGAGTCGGAAGTCTTGATTGTCCCCGGCCGCCTGGCAGGGCCGCGCTGCCGCGCAGCCGAATGGCTGGCCGGAAGCAGCCGCAAGCCTTGCTTCAGATGGCTGCTGATGGTCAAGGCAAAAGAAAATAACTTGATTAGGCTTGATTAGCCTTGACCGGGCTTGACCGCGAAAACTCGGTTTGTCGTGTAAATGGTTCATGGAGAGGCACTTCAATTGACTTGCCTCGAAAAGGCCGAAAATGCGCAAAAAAGGCCACCGTTGCGGTGCAGGGATCATAAAAATGGTATGAATTGGACATGATTGGGAGATTGCGGATTGGCCGCAAAAAGGCGCAGAAGGCCCGGCGCGGCAATCCGCAACCAAAGAAGAATTGGCCGCAAAAGAACACAAAGATCGCAAAGAAGAAACAACATAAGTTCTTCTCTCTGTACTGCAATCCACAAACAAAGACCAACATGTTGGTCGAAGCGAATATAAGTTGTTTGCCTCCAAAATGTTGCGAAGCCTCTTTTTCCCAGCGAAGTCTGGGAAAAAGCGTGTACCGCAATCGGTCAAAGTCACTCATTTTCGCGAAGATTTAACCACGGATGGCACGGATGACACGGATAAGCAAATCAACCACAGAAGTGGCGGGCGGAGGAACGTAACTGTGGCCATTTCCGCCCCCAAAAGCGCATTTTTCGTGGTTTTGCAAGTCGTTGCTGACCAGCATGTTCGGAGCGAGTTACT
>Ga0326728_10004403_pt1 | contig 41714 bp, 40 predicted proteins | sample MB3enrmetagenome_FD_207602 | JGI IMG/M metagenome (GOLD analysis project Ga0326728, IMG submission 207602) | Lab enriched peat soil microbial communities from McLean, Ithaca, NY, United States - MB31MN | ecosystem: Environmental > Terrestrial > Soil > Wetlands > Peat | place: USA: New York... | reverse complement strand
CGCAGGCGCTGCGCAAGCTGGCGTGGCTGTTGGCGACGGATGAAAACGGGGGCGTGCGCAACGCGGGGCAAGCCGTGCAGTTGGCGGAGCGGCTGTGTGGGGGGGCGGGCCAGCAGCAAGCCGATGCGCTGGAGGTATTGGCGGCCGCGTATGCCGAAGCCGGGCGATTCAGCGAGGCAATTCGGGTGGCTCAAAAGGCGCTGGAGTTGGCGAGTGTCAATGGGCCGCCAGGACTGGCGGTACGGATTTCAGAACAACTGAAGCTGTATGAAGAGGGCCGACCCTATCATGAGAGGTTGGGATCTCCGTCGTCGAGTTGATGATCGCAGTCCACAACGATGCTGAGCCGGATCTCTCAACGGTTGGGCAAAAGACCATACTTCGCCATCAGGTTGGAGCGCTGGTTGCCCCAATACGCGCGGCTGTTGCGGCCCTGGGAAAAGGTTGAGCACTCCGATGGTGACCGAGTGTGGGTTGCCCGCACAGGTCATCGTATTTTCCGCTTGTTTACGGTCGGGAAGTGTCTTAAGCAATTTCGGCATGGTTGAGGGCAACAAGCGTGTCGTCGTGGTGATGCCGGCTTTAAACGCAGCCAAGACTCTCCGTCGGACCCACGAAGAGGTGATGCAACAAGGGATTGTCGATTTGGTGATTGTGGTGGACGACGCCAGTCACGATGAGACGGTGGCACTGGCGCGCACCCTGCCCCGCACAAAAGTTCACGCCCACCAGACGAATCGCGGCTACGGTGCCAACCAGAAGACTTGTTATCGGCTGGCGCTGGCCGAGGGGGCGGACATCGTCATCATGGTGCACCCGGATTATCAGTACACGCCGAAGCTGATTCCAGCCATGGCGTCACTAATCGGCAACGGCCTGTATCATTGCGTGCTCGGCTCCCGGATTCTCGGCGGCTACGCACTCCAGGGTGGGATGCCCGGATGGAGATACGTTGCGAACCGCGCGCTAACGCTTGTGGAGAACATTCTGACGGGTGCCAAACTTTCCGAATACCATACGGGTTACCGGGCTTTTTCTCACGAGGTCTTGGAGCGACTGCCTTGGGACAAGAACTCCGACGACTTTGTCTTCGACAATCAGATGCTGGCTCAAGTGCTCTGGTACGGTTACACAGTGGCCGAAGTCAGTTGCCCAGCTCGCTATTTTCCCGGGGCTTCTTCGATCAACTGGACACGGAGCATCAAGTATGGCGTTGGTTGTTTGGTCACTGCGATGACGTTTCGCCTGGCTAGGATGAGATTGGTTTCCTCGGCATTGTTTCCGCGAAAAGACTGAGGTTGCCCAATGACGATGAAGCGTTGTCCACCTCAGCCAGAAGGGATTTGAAGCCGAGCTGTTTGAACAAAGCGGACAGTTTGGGGTAGTCCGGTGCTTGCAACTTCAGATCATCCAACGTCGCCGCCAACGTGAGATCAGAACGCAGGGTGATCAATTGGCGATTAGCCCGTAGCCGGTCAGCAGACGCGCGGATGGCTTCTCTTAGCCTCGGTTTATCGATTTGCGAGACAGAGGCCAGAAGAGTCTCCGCAGTCTTGTACTTGCGCAACAGTTCGGCGGCGGTTTTTTCGCCGACGCCGGCCACACCTCGAATGTTATCCGCCGGATCACCAACCAAACTGAGGAAATCGACCATCTGTTTTGGTTTGACGCCGTAGCGGCTTTCAACGCCAACCTCATCGATCACTGCAGTTTCCTTCCCATTGGTACGAATCAATCGAACGTGTGGTGCGACAATTTGCATAAAATCCTTGTCGTGACTGGCAATTAACACGTCTGCTCCGGCCGCAACAGACCGGACGGCGAGCGTGGCGATGATGTCGTCGGCTTCTTCGCCATCGATTTCAATGATCGGAATCCGCAGGGCTGCGAGAACGCCACGTATGGAAGGAAGCTGCGCGTCCAACTCGGGCGGGGTAGGGGGGCGCTGTTGTTTGTAGCTGGGCAGGATCGTCAGTCGATATTGGGGAACCCCTTGGTCGAACACCACCGCGCAGTGGCTGGGACAATGATCGGCCAGAAGTTTCCGCAGCATTTTGGTGAATCCGTAGATGGCATTGACTGGTTCACCGCGCGGCCCGGTGAGCGTACGGATCGCAAAAAATGCGCGGTAGATGGCTGCGTAGGCATCGACCAGCAGGACACTAATGGTCATAGTGATGCTACGGTATCACCCACCGACAGACAAAACAACCCGCAGCATTGGTCGCTCAGAGGTGTCGGGCTGCAACCTGCAGTCGGAGACTATTGCACGGCGGCTGTATCTTGACGGTGTACTGGATTTCCTGACGGATCGATCAGGCGTACGGTCACGAATATCAACAAGTTCCGTTTGTCCCGACTGGTGACTTTACTTTGGAAGAGACGGCCCAACATCGGGATGTCCCCGAGAAATGGAACTTTGTCGTCTATTGTCTGCACGGTTTCCTTTATCAGTCCGCCGAGCACAACGGTCTGGCCATCCCAGATTTGAATACTGGTGGCGCAGCTGCGGGTGGAAAACAACGGTTGCTTGATGCTGTTGAAAACGTTCACAACAGATGTGCCCGCCGAAAGAGCCTCATTGGCACCGTACTCGATGAATCCAAGGAACTCCGAGACTTCGGGGATGAGCGACAAGCTGATTGTGTAACCATCGGCTCCCACAGTTGCAATGACGTTAAGCAACACGCCAACCTCACGAGTGGTGAAACCGCTCGGAAGCGAGGGCGTTATCGCGACGGCTCCTGCGCTGCCGTTGATGCCACCGGCGGCCGCTGTGGCAGTAGGCGGCGTGTAGGTAGTGGGATAAATGAATTCGTCTGCGATGCGAATTTGGGCCTGGTGACCGCTGACGGTCGTTACTTTCGGCGAGGAGAGCAAATCGGTGCCGGTTTTCTGAGATAGAGCTTTAATAACGAGTTGGAACTGCGGGTTGGTCAGAATACCGGCAACGTTGGCTATCTGATCCGGAGACGTTGATTGGCCCTGGCCCAGCAATGAAGCAATCGCATCCCCTTGGAGTGCGGTGCTGTCCCTCAAACCCGACGTTACATTGTTCACCGATGTCGGAGCGGTATTTTCAACGCCAAACGGAGTTGAGGGGCCGCCGCCGGCCACGCCGAAGCTGCCAAACTGCCTGCCGGAGACGTTCCACTGGAACCCAAGTTCGTTGAGATTGTTTTGCTCAATATCAACAAATTTCGCTTCGATCTCCACTTGTTTGGGGATGACATTAATTGCCGCCAGCACGGTCTCAAAAGCCTCCAGATTCTCAGGCGTGTTCTTGACGATGATGGTGCTGCTGCGTGCATCGTAGACGAGAGTGGAGTTTGTCGGGAACTGGACACCGGCATTGACAAAAAACGATCTAACGTCGTCTGTCGTCGGGGTGATCAGTATCCCGACTTGGGTGGTTTCCAAAGCCAGGAATCCGGAAGCGGCACCGCCACCGCCGCCGCCGCCGGTACTTTGGCGGGCGGCGTTAGCGGTGGTAGCCGCTCCGGCACCGAATTGAGCATTTGCCAAGCCGCCGGTGGTGAGCGCGCTCACCGGTGCGGCGCGGGTCGCGAACACACCGGGGGTTACGGGATAGGTGCGAGTGGTCATCGCTGCCGTTGGCGCACCCAAGGGAAGGACGAGCACCGCGCTCTTCTCGATTCGGTAATCCAAATTTGCCAAGGTAGTAATATAGCGCAACGCTTCGATCATTGGAACGTTGCGCAGGTTCAGTGTGATCTTGGCGCCGCCTGGCGTGGGGGGGACTGGTGCACCGGGCGCAGGGGCTACAGAGGTCGATGGCCGCGCGCCTGCGTTTGGATTCTCAGCCTCCGAAATAGGTGGTGGGGAGGGGGCGCTAGGTGCAGTTCCAAGTGCTGGTGAAGGTGAAGGCGCGAGTTCGCCGGCTCCACCTCCGAGCACGATGTTGACACCCACCTTGTCGGGATCGAGCTTGCGGCTTTCGTCGCTCAGGAAGTTGACGACATCGCTGATGACGGCTTCGCGGAAGCTGATTTCAGGGAAAATGATCTCATCCAGCTTTTTCTTAATCCCGGCTTCTTTGAGGCCGGCTCCGACTAGCTGGCCGCCGGCGCCAAGGGCCGGCAGTTTGACTTCGCTGCCGGCTTTTTGCACCCACTCATCGGTGACCTGCCACAAAAGCTGGCTTCGCGCCTTGTCCGAGGCATCGTTGGCGAATTCAAGGCGTGCATCGTTGATGCGTTGGAGCAAGGTGCTGGCGTCTTCATTGTAGCGGTCAATCAACAGGATTTGCCTAGCGCGCTTCTCCGCCTCGTCGTATTGACCGGAATTGAGCAGGATCCTGCCTTCGCGGAAGAGTTTCTTGATCTCATCTTTTTTGGCAACAAACTCCGGGGACTGGTCGAGAGCAACGGCCGTTTCACCAGTCTTGGATGCCGGCTTGGTGAGGTTCTCTTTTGCCTTCTCGGCTTTGACGATGGTATTCTCGGCCGAACGGTTCTTCGGATCGTATTCAAGCGACTTCTGGGCTAGCTGCTTCGCTTTGACGTTGTCGCCAGCCTGCAAAGCTGCTTCTGCCAGACGGCAATATGAATCCGTCAGGCCACGCGCTGCGCGGCTATAATCGGTCTCCGTTGCCTTGGCTCGTGGCAGAATCTTGATGGCCTGCTCCAATGGGGTGATCGCAGCCTCATACTTCGCATCAGAATAGAGTTTCAGACCTTGCTCAATCAACGTCTGGGCCATCATTTGCGCTTCTTGGCGGCGCGTGATTTCTTCGCGACTGGCCTCTTCAACCTCGGAGCTGGGCGGGGAGATGCCGGGTTTGGCAGCGACTGCTTGATTCGTTTGTCCGCCGGCACGTTGTACGGCCGGGGTTCCCGTTTTACCGGGAGGCGCTGTTGTGGATTCTGGGGCAGTTGGTCTCGCAGGTTCAAAATTAGCGTTCGGTGCCAGCGGCGTCTCCTCTGCCACAAGCTTGGGCTGCAGGGCGCAGAGGCCGCAGGTGAGCAACATCAGAAAGATTTTCCTCATAAGACGATTCTCCATTTCGTTCCTTAACGCGCGGAACCTCGCGCGTGACCACTTCAAACGGCCTACCCTTGTTCCCCGTTAACTCGCCCCCTGTGCCAAGCAAAACCCCGTGTCTCTCGAATAGCTACTTCTATTATTGTTTAGGCACCGACAACGGGATAGTCAGCTTTTCCTCTGATTTTTGGTTGATGATTATCATCTGTTTCGGAGTGATGTCAATGACATTGTATGTCGCATCCCCGCAGCTAAATAGCAGATCGCGACGTACATCCAGCATCCGCGCACTGCCGGGGCACACCACCCAAGCCACAGGTTCACGCCCCTCTTTAATCTGGCCGTGCACCAGCACTATGGGGTCTTCGCCTTGGTGCTGCAACGTGAGTTCCGAGACGTCCACTTCTCGCAGGCTGCCACCGATGTTCGCTTGCGTTTTCTTTATCTCGAACTTCTTGGTCATGTAACCGGTCTTGTAGAACCTGTTCCCAACCTCATCTCCGACGTCGGAGACCATGAACGTTTGAGCCCGGGTCAGAAAGTTCAGTTGGAAGTTGTGCCCATCGCCCGAATAGGCCAAGAACAGCAGGTTGAAAGGCACGTGGTCAACCCGCACCAAGGCGGGCAGGTTCGCCACGTTGGTAGACACTTGCGTTGTTGGCTGCTTCTCGCCGGGACCTTGGGTGAAAGTCCAATGCTCTTTGTTTGTCCACAAGGGAGGTTGTTGCACGGCCACAAGTGCGTTGCTGTATGCCCCAAAATCCATTGGCTGAACGCCTTTCCCTTTTGGTTTGGGTTGACGGGGAGCGTTGAGAACTTCTTCGCTGAGCCTACCCACATTCAGCGACAAGACTGCTGCTGACGCGATGACAAGGAGCAGAGCCAGGGCGAGTATGATCTTTTCGTAGTGCTTCTTTATCCAGTCCATTGTCAGGGGTGTCGAATTGTTATTTCGTCGGCTTTGACTTCGGGTTGGGAAACTCAACCAAATCGATGCGCATGTTCACCAGCAACTGTTTATATTTTTTTGAAGCGATTCTGTCTGTGGGGGCACCCGGCTGTGTTGAAGTGCGTATGTCGGGGATTTCGGACCCGACTTTCACCGTCTCGACGGTAAAGAACCAGTCAGACAGCGACAAGCTGTTCAGGAACGACTGCAATGCTCCTTCGCTGCTGACAAACGTAATCTCGAACGGCAATTTCTGATATCGCGCCTTCGCATCTGTGGCAATGGAGCCGGGAAACGTGTCGGAGCTGGAGTTGGCCGAGACCCCCGGCTCCACTTCGGTACGTCGGATGGACACGATGCCGTCAATGTTGTTGCTGATGGCGAGTTTCGCAAGCTTGTCCACCACGAGCAATTGTTTGGACAGCAACGCGAGTGTGCGACGGCAGTCGTCCGGTTTGAGCGCTGCACTGCGGCAGGGGAAACTGTCGTTATAACGGCTAAAACCAAAGGCAAAATCCTCCCTGATCTCCACTCTGTGCTCGTTCGCGAGACTCCGCAGTTCCGTTTGGGTTTTCTGGAGGCGATCCACAAAGGCGATTTCGTTGGGCACATCCGGAACCTTCAATGGGTCCTGCATAATCGCCTCTTGCATGGAGAGGGAAAGCTTCAGGATCTGCGCCCGGTTGCTTTTCAGTATTTGGATGTTCTCGGGGGATGGATAGGGGTCAAGGCCCCTCAATTGTTTGAGTTTTTCTTGCAGGCCGTTCAAGTTTGCTTCAACCGCTGTTTTTCGCACTGCTGCCTTTTGCTCAACCCAGATGATCAAGCCCAGCAACACCGCAAAGACCACCGTGGAAATGATCACCACAGGATTTCGTTTCAGCCAGTGCGTATTCATTTGATCATAACGTGATCGGCTTCGCCAGTTTCGCGCGCAGTTGGAACACGAAGGTCGATTCTGTTGTCTTGGGCGGACGCTCAATCACCACGCCGTCCTTGTCGAAGAAAGACGATTGGCGCAGGTTGTTGACGAACTTCTGGACCAGATCGAGATCAGAAACGGAGTGGGTGCCTTCGCCTTCGATTTGAATCTCGTCAATGGGACCTTGTCTTGTCGGCGCCGCCGAAACAGCCGCGTTTGGCTCGTCAACTTCCATGGTCATTCGCGAGCGCAGGGAGCCCAGGCCCCTGGTTCCCGGCCCCGCTTGAGCAGCGGCAGTCTGTGGAGTCAGCGAATCGATCCAAAGATTTGGTACGAGCCGTAAATTCACATCCTGGAGCAATTCAGGCCATAAGGAACGTTGCTTCACAAGGCCGGCGAGATCGTCGGCTTTGCTTCGGATATCGGCCATCTGCGACTTTTCGGTGTTCACCGTATTTTCAAGTGACTGCAGCGCTTGCACCTGTTGCCCCACGTACTCAAGTTGCTGTTCTAGGAGAAATGCCGTTTTCTTCGTGTAAGCCCACCAGCAAAGAGGGATCAGCAGCGCACAGATTGCCGCGCCCGCCAGATACGGCCGCTTTTGCTCCCTTTGCATTCGCGACCGAATTGATCGCGGGACGAGGTTGACCTCCAAGGGACATTTTGTAAGCTTGCGCAATCCCAGACCGACAACCTCACCGAAGAAATGCGCGCATCGCGCCAACTCGTCGCGCGAGATGGAAGGGTCAATGTCAACGTTGCGGAACGGATTGAAATACTCAATCGGAATCTGGAGCTTCTCCTGAAAGAACCTGTCGGTGTACGGTAGGATCGAAGTGCCACCTGAAAGCAGCAGCCGTGACGGGGCGCTTCCGGCCTGCTGTCCCTTGTAGAAGTTAATCGAACGTACCACTTCGGCGTGCAGACGCGTCATCACGTTGCGAATGATCTTGCTAACGCGTGCCTGCTGTTCGTCCTCCGGCTCCGCGTAGGCGCCGCCGAGGGCGACAAATCCCTTGGATCGTTTCAGTTGCTCTGCGTCCAGGAACGGGATGCTGAACTCAGCGGCAATGCTTTGCGTGATGGCATTGCCGGCAATGGGAATCGAGCGCGAGAAGACGCGGGTCTTCTCCAAAAACAGCAGATTGGTCGTGCGCGCCCCGATGTCGACGACCATCGTGCAGCCTTCGATGTCACCCTCGTTGAAGCGGACGGCATTGCAGAGGGCCATCGGTGCGACGTCGACCGTCTCCGTGCGCAAATCCGCTGATTCGACTCCGTCATTCAAGTCTTCGATGATGTCGCTTTTGATGGCCAACAGCACGACTTCGAGTTCGTTTTGCGGGCTGTTGCCGACGATTTGGTAGTCCCAAATGACTTCGTCGATCGGGAAAGGGACGTTTTGCTGTGCCTCGTACTGGATGATCTGCACGACCTTGGACTCATCCACAGGCGGTAGTCTCACGAAGCGCGTGAAGACCGACTGTCCCGAAACGCTGAAGATGACCTTCTTGGTGCGAATGTTCTTTTCGCAGCACGTTTCGGATTGTCGAAACGATCAAGGCCTTGCGGTTCTCCTCATGCTCGGGATCAATGCCGAGGTCAGCGCGGTTAAAATTGTTGAGGCGCAAGCCGTGGGTTTTGGAGGCTTGAAATTCCCCAACCTTGACGGTCGAGGCGCCTATGTCCAAGGCTAAGATTTTATCTGGAGCTAGCATCGTGGCTGCTTCATTCGAAAAAGTTGCCTACTGAGAGGGTTTGAATCCCCCATACCGATAAAACGCCATTATTTGACAAAGGAGTCCGTTGGCGGTCAAGCAAATAACCTTTGATCGGATCAGCGCCTTGCCAGCGGGGCACATTGAGCAACACATTGCCGTCCCGATTGCTGAGGTGGTCTTTGTACCATGACCCCACGTCCACTCTCTGCTGGCGGACAGAACCAAGAACTGAAGACAGACAACTGACATCAAAACTGTAACAGCCATTGCTGGCTTGTGGACGCTCATTCAGTTCTCTTGGCGCGGAGTTTGTTCGATGTTCCCCGTCACAACCACCCACGACCCGCACTCGACAACACTCTAAAGAAGCACCCGAAATCGGTCAACAGCAAAACGCGCTTTTCTAAAACGCGCTTTCTTTCACAAGACGGGCGTCTTGGGTGCTCTTTCCACATGGTATGCACATTCTCGCACATTGCATTCCTGCTCGCGCCATCTGGCGCTGCTGCTGCAAAAAGCTATGCGTAGTTGCGGTGGGTGTTTATGCGCTGGCGCAGATGGATCGTCTTGGTCTCCACGCGCTAGGACTCCGCTAAACCCACCACCCCTGCGGCTGTGCCCCGCGCATTCCGCCCACGCCCGACCAACTTCTGCGCAGCCCCAACAAACCCCATACTAATCACCGTCACTCCCTCGCCCAACCGAGCTTGATTTCCGATCCGCCGTAATTTCTAATCTCGGAGCATGCCGAACGATACTCAGGCAACGCCAACTTCCCACGCCAACTTCACTTCCCTCTTGCGTTGCGTATATCCGTGCGGCAAGATGCTTGGTGCCCATTCGGAGCAGCCGTGGGTTTGTTTCCCGGCGAGCAGCCGGACGCTACAGTCAGCCCCCAAAGGCCGGGAAAAAGGCAATCAGCAAGAGCGCGGCCAGCGTGGCGGCGAGGGGGGACTGAGAAGGCGGCAGCTTGCTTCGCTCGTGCCCACGCTGAACACTGAGACGCACTGCGGGTGACAAACCGAGGGGCTTGTTGTATCTTGGGTCTTCATGCTGGCCAAAAGAATCATCCCATGTCTTGATGTGGATCGCGGGCGGGTGGTGAAGGGAACGAAGTTTCTGAATCTGCGCGACGCGGGCGATCCCGTCGAGTGCGCAAAAGAATACGATCGCCAGGGCGCGGACGAACTTGTGTTTCTCGACATCACGGCCAGCGCCGAGAACCGCTCGACGATGATTGACGTTGTCGAGCGCACCGCGGGTGAGTGTTTCATGCCGTTGACAGTCGGGGGCGGCATTCGCAGCGGTGACGATGCCCGCGCGATGTTAAAAGCGGGCGCGGACAAATGCAGCGTCAACACGGCAGCGGTGCAAAACCCCGATCTGGTGCGTGCGGGCGCGGAGCGGTTCGGTTCACAGTGCATTGTCGTGGCCATCGACGCGAAACGCGTTGCTAGTGATCAGTCTCCAGCCACCAGTCACCAATCACCAGTCACCAATTGCCATCCCCACTGGCAAGTCTTCACCCACGGCGGACGCAAGGCGACGGGGTTGGACGCGGTGGAATGGGCGCGGCGCGTGGAATCGCTCGGCGCGGGAGAAATCTTGTTGACCAGCATGGATACCGACGGCACAAAGGCGGGGTACGACGTGACGTTGACTCGGGCGATCAGCGAAGCGGTGTCCATTCCCGTCATTGCCAGCGGCGGTGCCGGGACGCTGGAGCACATGGCCGGCGTGTTGACCGAAGGAAAGGCCGACGCGGTGCTGGCGGCTTCGATTTTTCACTTCGGCGAGTACACAGTGTTGCAGGTGAAACAGTTTTTGAAGCAGAAGGGTATATCAGTGCGTATATGAGTATCGTCAATGAATTGAAGTACGACGCGAACGGGTTGATTCCGGCCATAGTGCAGGAACAGAGCACCGGGCGCGTGTTGATGGTGGCGTGGATGAACAAGGAATCCCTGGAACGGACGCTGGAGACCGGTGAGACGGTGTTCTGGAGCCGCTCGCGCAAGGAATTCTGGCACAAAGGCGCGACGAGCGGGCACACGCAAAAGGTGAAAGACGTCGCGTTCGATTGCGACAAGGATGCGCTGCTGCTTCAGGTCGAACAGACCGGCGCAGCCTGTCACGAAGGCTACAAGTCCTGCTTCTTCCGCAGCATCGTAGATGGCGAGGTTAAAGTGACCGAGCCAAGGTTGGTCGAACCGGAGAAGGTGTACGGGAAGAAGTAATGATCACGCCCTTCACTTGTCATTCTGAGCGAAGCGAAGAACCTCTCACCGAAACGGCAAAGATTCCTCGACAGGCCTGGAATGACAGCTTCTGCAAAACATGTTTACTCCATCCAAAACTGAATTCTTAAAACTGGCAGAGCGCGGCAACCTGATTCCCGTGTATCACGAGATTCTGGCGGATGCGGAGACGCCGGTGTCGGCGTTTCAGAAACTTCGCAAGAGCGGCAGCTCGTTCCTGCTCGAATCGGTCGAGGGAGGAGAACACATTGGGCGTTATTCGTTTCTCGGCACACGTCCGCGCAAGGTGATTCGCGCCGAGGCGGGAGCGACCGGCGACCCGTTGCGCCCGGTCGAAGAAGAGATGGCCAAGTTCAGACCCGTCAGCGTGCCCGGCCTGCCCCGTTTCACGGGTGGCGCGGTCGGCTTCGTCGGTTACGAATACATTCACCACATCGAGCCGACGGTGCGCGCGCCGGCGCGCAACGACCTGCACACGCCGACGCTGTGTTTCATGATTGCCGACACGATCCTGATTTTCGACCGCTTGCGACAGACGATCAAAGTCGTCGCCGACGCGCTCATCGACGGCAACCCCGAAGCGGCTTATGACGGCGCATGCGCGCGGATTGATGAAATTACAACACGCTTGGAACAACCCATCGCCGCGCGCGTTCTGGAATTTCAGCGCGAGCCGAAGCCAATCCGCGTGGATTCGAACATGGTACCCGACCGCCATGCCAACATGGTCAAACGCGCCAAGGAATACATCCGGGCTGGCGACATGATTCAAGTCGTGCTCGCGCAACGGTTCGAGGCGCGCACGAAGGCGTCGGCACTCGACATTTACCGGGCGTTGCGGTCGGTGAACCCGTCGCCGTACATGTTCCTGCTCGATTTCGAGGATTTCCAACTCGTCGGCGCGTCGCCCGAAGTGCACGTCCGCTGCGAGGAACGTTACGTCGAGGTTCGCCCCATCGCCGGCACGCGGTGGAGAGGCAAGACGCCCGGGGAAGACGACGCGCTGGAGAAGGAATTACTGGCCGATGAAAAGGAACGGGCCGAACATCTGATGCTCGTGGACCTCGCCCGCAACGACATCGGACGCGTGTGCGTGTTCGGCACCGTGAAAGTGGATGAGTTCATGGTGGTGGAGCGGTACTCGCACGTGATGCACATCGTCTCCAACGTGACCGGCAAGTTGCAGGGACACCGTAACGTGTACGACCTGATGCGCGCCACGTTTCCTGCCGGCACCGTCAGCGGCGCGCCGAAGATTCGGGCGATGCAGATCATCAGCGAACTCGAAGCCACGCAGCGCGGCCCGTACGCGGGCGCGGTCGGCTACTTTAGTTTCAGCGGAAACCTCGACAGTTGCATCACCTTGCGCACCGCGCTGCTGAAGGACGGCATCGCGTACGTGCAGGCGGGCGGCGGTATCGTGGCGGACAGCGATCCGCAATACGAGTTTAACGAAACCGTCAACAAAGCCAAAGCCATGATCAAAGCCGTCGCGCTGGCGGAGAGTTTTGCTCGTTGACGACGACAGACGAAGATTCCTGACAAGTAGCGATGAGAATTAAACTTGAACGACGCTGGACCAAGCACCTGCTGCGATTGCCGAAATCCGGCATGGGCTACCAGCGCGTTGACTTGCGACTCGCTGATGGTCGCGAACTCAAGAATGCTCTTGGCGTTTCTTCTTTTTCTCAAACCCAAATGGCTTCCTGCGGATGCGGAGCGCACTATGAATGCTTTGCACTTCATAGTGCCTATGGGCGCTGCAACAGCCGTCGTCATTGTCCGGTTGGCAGTATCTCCTTATTGGGGTATATAAACAACAGAGAGAGAAGGTCGAGAAGTATCGCGCTGAATCCGAAAAAGAAAAACAGATGCTGCAAACGGTAATCCTAACACTCACAGACCAATGCAATGCTGCTAAGACACAACAATCGGATGCGTGGGCATAGAAAGTAGAAAGCGTTCTGAATCTCGGCGCAAACAGGGCATTAGAAATACACTTGGCGACCACCTTACGAAGCTGGAGAGCAGGATTGGGGAGATCAACGGTTTTGGGCCGGAAGCCTATGTGCAGTCCTGCAAAGATGATGACACGGTGTCGCAAAAGTTAGTGGACGAAATCGCTGAATTCGTGGCGCAGAACATTGGCCGAGCGGAATCCGCCCTATTTCAGAGTATGACCGGCTTCAAATACAGTGAGCATGCGGGTATTACCCGCCGCAAAAACCACTCACATTGCCGAGCAAGAAAATCAGCCCGGCTGGGAAGGGGATTGAGGCTTGACATGATTGGCGGGCAAACCTCGAAATTTTGGATCACTGGGCAGCCCAACTGAAGGAAATCATCAAGAAACTGGGCTGATATGCAGCTGAAAGAAGCCAGAGCCAAAGGTGGGTTGATGGTTGTGCTTCTCTTGCAGTTCGCCTGCGCGTGCGTATTGGCGCGCGACGTTCACATTACGATTCTGCACACGTGTGACCTGCACGGGAACGTGTTGCCAACGGAGAATTACGAAGGTCGGACCAATCTGGGCGGTCTCGCGCGGTGCGCCACCGTGATTCGACAGGTGCGCGCTCAGGAGAAAAACGTGCTGCTGGTGGACGCAGGTGACACGATTCAGGGTGCACCTGTTGGTTATCTGACTGACGGACAAGTGATGGTTAAGGCTCTCAACGAGCTTCACTACGACGCCTGGGTGTGGGGCAATCATGAGTTTGACTGGGGCATGGAGAAGCTGGCTGCCTGCGCCGAGCGCGCCCGAATGCCAATTTTGAACGCAAATCTTCAAGCGTGTTCCCCAAATTCGTTTACAGCAGATGTTGTTGCGCGTCTCCTCGCTCATCGGCAGGATTGCATAATCCGCGAAGTGGACGGCGTCAAAGTCGGCATCATTGGGCTGAACACACCGGGGATTCCCAACTGGACTCGCCCTCGGCTGATTGAGGGGGTGAAGTTTGCGGATTCTGTGGAAACGCTTCGCAGGCTTGTTCCCACCCTGAGACAGGCGGGTGCGCAGGTGCTGGTGTTGGTGTGCCACCAAGGATACCGCGAAACAGGCGATGATCAGGCGAATCACGTCAACGCGATCGCACGTGATTTTCCCGAGTTGGACGTGATCATTGGTGCTCATTCACATCGCGATTTTCCCGAGTTCAAGGTCGGAAACGCTCTGTACTGTCAGGCGGACTTTTTTGGAATTCATCTCGGCCGGGTTGACCTTGTGTTCGACACCGTCCAAGGCCGTGTCAAGCGAAGCACATCCAACACGATGCTGATGGATGAGCGCGTGCCGTTGGATGGCGCACTGGTGAAATCGCTCGGCAAGGAACTCGATCTGGCGCAGAAAACTCTTGCGACAGGGATCGGTGAGGCCAGAGGTGATTTCGGACTCGAAGGCGCGCCGCGGCGTGAAACGCCGATCCATGATTTAATTTTTGAAGCCATTGCCGAAGCCCTGCAAATCCGGGGCGTGAAGGTGGACGCGATTGTTCACGGAATTTTGGAGCAGCGCGCGACGATCAGGAAAGGGTCGATCACCATCGGCGATGTCTGGAGAGTCGTGCCGTACGAGAACACAATCGGCGTGGTGCAACTCACGCCGGCCCAGTTGAAGGACATCCTCGAGGAGAACGCGAGCGCTTACGAGAGGCGCGATTTTCGCGGCATCTGGGGTGTCATGTGCGGCGTCGATCCCGAAGCCAAGGAAGGAATGCGGATCGTTTCCATGCAGGGTGCAGATGGAGGCGTGCTGAGAGCGGATCGGAAGCTGGCGGTGGCGTTCAACAGTTTCGATCTGGCGAGCGGTGGACTGCGGTGGAAGCGGCTGCGTGGGATTGCGGACAGCCCGGGGGCGGAGTTGGTCGAATACGATCTCCAAACGCGCCAAGCGGTGATCGACTACGTGCGCCGTCACGGCGAGGTCTCGCCGGTCGTCAAGGGCTGGTGGAGAACCATGCGGCAACGCGCAGCATCTTCGGCAGCCATTGCATCTGGCCACTGAGATTCCAGGGCCATTTATCGAACGAGTTTTGACCCCGGTCGTTGTGGGTTGTGTTGGGGTGTTCCACATGTCGCACGGCCGGGATGATGCCGAGGCATGACTCGGGCGTACAAACTTGAACGGCACCACTACAACGCACAAGTCATGACGCTTTCCTTCCGCCGCCTTGGAAGTCGTGAAAACCCGTTATTCCTTGGCCGATATCGCTTGGGGAAGGGGGGATGTTTGACAGGGTGTCAGCGAGGAATGTAATGGCATATTTGCTGCTAAATGACGTGGCGCAATATGGCGTAGATCAAACAGAAGGATACGATTTCATGCCTATGTTTCAATATCGGGCACGGGATCCTTCAGGGAAACCTGTGAGCGGAAAGATTGAGGCGATCGAGCAGCAGGGTGCGGCCGCTCTGTTGCTTGATCGCAACCTGCTGGTGGTCTCGCTAAAGCCGGCGGTTGCGCGCAAGGATCGAGCCAGGCGGCATCAGGGAAAGGTCAAAGCGCAAGACCTGGTTGTGTTCACACGGCAGTTGGCGACGATGATGGATGCGGGCTTGCCACTCGTGCAGTCGTTGAACGCCTTGGAGGAACAAACAGAGAGCAAGACATTCAAACCCGTGTTGCAGCAAGTCACGGAACGGGTTGAGCAGGGAGATGCGTTTTCCCAGGCGTTGGCCGGTCATCCCGGCGTTTTCACGAAACTGTACGTCAGCATGGTCGAAGCGGGCGAGACGGGCGGGTTGTTGGCGGAAATCTTGGATCGAGTCGCCGCCTATCTGGAATCGACCTCCCGCTTGAAGAAGAAGGTAAAATCTGCCATGTCTTACCCGATCATCGTCTGCGCGGTCGCGGTCTGCATCTCACTGTTCCTGATCATGAAAGTCATTCCGATTTTCGGGGACATTTACAAGGACTTCGGCGGCGAGCTTCCGGCCCCAACACAAGTCTTGATTCATCTCAGCGACATCATCCGCGGCTACTTCTTGCTCGTCGTGGGGGCTATCGTGTTGATGATCTTCAGCGTTGCGAAGCTGAAACGGATGAGACGCGGTGCGGAAGTGTGGGACCGCGCGAAGTTGCGTTTGCCGGTGTTTGGCAAACTGATCCACAAGATTGCGATGTCGCGGTTCTCGCGCACGTTTGCCGCGCTCTTGCGGAGCGGCGTGCCCATTCTCGAGACACTGCGGATCGTGGGTCAATCCGCTGGCAACACGCTGGTCGAGCGCGCCGTTGGGCAAACCGCCAGCAGCATCGAGCGGGGGGACACCCTTGCGTTGGCTCTGGGGCAGCACAAAATTTTTCCGCCGATGCTGGTGCGCATGGTCTCTGCTGGCGAGCAGACCGGCAAGGTCGATGTCATGCTGGAGAAGATTTCCGACTTTTACGATGAAGAGATTGAGGCTACGCTATCGAGCTTGACCTCGTTGATCGAGCCGCTGCTCATCGTTTTTCTGGGCGTGGTGGTCGGCAGCATTGTGATCTGCATGTTTCTCCCGATTTTCAAACTCAATCAGATCGTGCAGTTCTAGGCTTGCATCCCCGTCGGCCCGCCACGGCGCGCCGCTTGACACCACACCGGTGCTCTTGTTAGCTTCGGCTCGGGGACGTCGGCATTTATCAGGACGCGACTTATGGCAAAAATCCTAGTGGTCGATGATGAACCAAGCATGGTGGCCGTACTGCATGAGGTGCTGAAAGATCAACACCATGATGTGATTACGGCCAGCAATGCCGAACGCGCCCTCGAACTGGTCAAACAGCAGTGTCCCGATCTTGTCCTTGCTGATATCGAAATGCCTGAGGGGAAGACGAGCGGTCTGACACTGCTTCGTCAAACCAAGGAGTTCAATCGCTCGATCCCCGTCCTGATGATTACCGCCAACGCCACCAAGGAGCGGGCCATCCAGGCGCTGCGCGCAGGCGCCGAAGACTTCATCGAGAAACCATTTCGGAATGATGAGTTAGTCAAGCGCGTGGAGACTGCGCTCTTTTATCAGAAGGCGGTTCACGCGTTGCAGGAAAACGCTGCGCTAAAGAGCCAGCTCCGGGAAAAATTCCGCTTTGAAAACATCGTGGGCGCCAGCCCGCGGATGGAAATCGTCTATCGCATGATGGAACGAGTTGCCGACACCGATTCCACCATCCTGATTCTGGGCGAGAGCGGTACCGGCAAGGAACTGGTTGCGAAGGCACTGCATTACAACAGCCGACGGGCCGCGATGCCGTTTGTGGCGGTCAATTGCGTGGCGCTGCCGGAGCATCTGCTGGAATCGGAATTGTTCGGCCACCGCAAGGGCGCTTTCACGGGCGCGGCTTTCGACAAGGTGGGACTGTTTCAACACGCCGATGGCGGCACGATCTTCCTAGATGAGGTTGGCTCAATGGCTTTGGGTCTGCAGAGCAAGCTCCTGCGGTTTCTGCAGGACAAAGAACTGCGCCGCGTCGGCGACACGGAAACGATCAAGGTCGATGTGCGTGTCGTGGCTGCAACCAATGAGCCGTTACAGGACAAGCTCAAGCAGAAGGCATTTCGCGAAGATCTCTACTACCGCATCAGCGTGATTCCCATCCAGTTGCCACCACTGCGCGAGAAGGTGGAGGACATTCCGCTCTTGGTTCACTATTTCGCGCAGACGATCACCCAACGCGCGGGAACACCGCCACCGACCGTTCCTGACGACGTGATGGCAGTGTTAAAGTCGTACTCTTGGCCTGGCAATGCGCGTGAACTGCAGAACGCGATGGAACGCGCCTGCGCTTTGTGCGATGGGGGAGTGATTACGCTCAAAGATCTTCCCGAACGGATACTGGAGGCGGCCGGCAAACCGTTCAGCATTACTTCGCCGCAAACGACTGCCAATCTTACGAGCAGTGCAGCGGCCGAAAAGACCGCAGGCGCGGCTCAAGTGGCCAAGGAATTCACACCGATCCCGCTGAAGGATTTTGTGCGGGAACAAGAGGTCCGATATATTGAACAAGCGATTCGGGCCGCTGGCGGGGACAGGGGTAAAGCCGCCAAAATGTTGGGTGTCAGCATGGCGACCTTGTATCGAAAACTCACCGCGAGCGAGTCGGGCTTGAGTGGCGACTGACGAGCGGCGCGCGGTGGATACGAATGATTGTGCCCTTTTGTGCCAGCGCGCCGCGAGAGGCTTCTGGCTTGGTAATTCTGTCGCTTGCCCAACGACGCCCATGACATCGGATCGAAACTCGCTGCTGGCAGCCGTGCTGATCCTGGCGGTGATGGGCGCGCTCATGATGCGGCCGATTTGGGAGGAGTCAGCAACGGTCGACGAGCCGGTGTTTTTGGGCGCCGGCTACTCCTACTGGATGGGGCATCGCTATTACTTGAACTGCGAACATCCGCCTTTGGTGCAACTGTGGAGCGCTGTCCCGCTGCTGTTTCTGCCTATCCAGACGGCGCCGAAAACGGAGTTTTATTTCGATCAGCGCCACCCACTGAACCAAGCATCCACATGGGACTATTACGGCGAGCCTTTTGAGACTTTGTTCCCGCGCGGATTCAATTTCTACTACTACCCGCTGTTCGAGGCGCGCTATTTTGGCGATTGGCTTGTCTACGGTGGGAACAACAACAGCGACCGCCTGCTTCTCTGGGGGCGTCTCATGCAGGTCTTGCTGACGCTGGCAATCGGAGCAATGGTGTTTCTTTGGGCAAAATCCCTCAGCAACGCGATAGGAGGCCTGTTCGCCTTGATTACTTGGGCGTTCAACCCCATTTCGCTCGGTTACGGACATCTTGTAATCACCGATCCTGGGATTGCTTTGATGTTGCCCCTCACGGTCTGGCTGTTCTCGCGGTTTCTCGATTTCCCCAGCGTGCTTCGGGCCACCATCGCTGGCGTTGCGTTGGGCGGAGCGTTGCTGACGAAGTTCACGGCGGTCATTTTGCTGCCGATTTGCGGCCTTTTGATCGTTCATGCCGGGTGGCGGCGAGGGGCGGTCGTGGAGTTTCGCGCCTGGCTGGCGCAGGTCGTCCGTGGTGTCGTTGTCTGCGCCTTGGCCGCATGGAGCGTCGTCCTGCTGATGTATGTCCCGTCATGGAACCCTCCGCCTCCGATCAGCGTCGAGGAAGCCAGGGCGATCAAGGTGCCGGGCTGGTTTCAGGCGTTTCGGCTTGTGTTGATTCCGCGGGAGTATTTTAAGGGCCTGGCGATCGTGTTGGCGCATACCGCGCGCGGGCATGGGTCGTATCTGCTGGGGAGATGGTCACCCACCGGCTGGTGGTATTATTTCCCACTGGCTATCTGCTTCAAGACGCCGCTCGCTTTGCTGTTGCTGTTTGGGTTGGGACTGCTGCTTGCCGGTCGCCGCGCTTTCCAAACAAGTTTCATGGAGTTATCGCCGTTGATCGCGGCCCTCGTATATCTGGGCTGCTCCATGGCGAGCAACATCGACATCGGCATTCGCCACGTATTGCCAATGTTCCCGCTGCTCGGCGTGTTCGCTGGCGCACAGATCGCGCAGGCGGGCCGCAAGATCCGGCTCGTAGCGTGGGGATTGAGTGGGGGGCTGGTGTTGACGGCCTTGTTGGCGCATCCGTTTTACATCGAGTATTTCAATGAACTGGCCGGCGGCTCCGCCAATGGCTACAGGTATCTGGCGGATTCGAACCTCGACTGGGGGCAGGAAGCGAAACGGTTGAAGGTGCTCCTCGATGAGCGTCACATCCAGCATGTGTATATGGATTGCTTTATCCCCACGATCACCCGCAGCCATCTGAACATCCAGTACACGGATGTGGATGGTGCATCGGCGCGACTGCTCACAAATGCTGTCGTTGTCGTCTCGGCTTCCCGCCTCGTCAGGCCGGAATGGAGCTGGCTGCGCGAGCGGCATCAACCCACGGCCTGCATCGCCAACAGTATTTTTCTCTACCAGTTGCCGTAGCGAAGCGCCTCGAGTTCATTTGCGTGCAGTCCCCCTCGTTTTTGTACTTGTCGCAGATTCAATCGCAGAGCTGATTGATTTCTCAATTCTGCTGGCGAAATTCGTCCTAGCCACCACGCCGGCTGCTGATTTCAGCCCAGTTCAACGCACGTTCTCGTATTGGCATCTGGTCTGCTGTCGGTAACCCTTCGTGGATACAAGACCTTGTACCAAGAGGGAGGTGATTCAGAATGATGAACAGGATTCGTAATAACCAGGCAGCGTTCACCTTAGTAGAAATCATGATCGTGGTTGCCATCATCGGGTTGCTCGCTGCGTTGGCCGTCCCAGGCTTCCAAAAGGCCCGTAAGCAATCTCAGGGCCGCCGCACTATCAACGACGCGCGTCAGATGGACGCCGCCATTGACCAGTGGGCGCTTAACAACGGCATGTCGGACAATGCTACAGTCGACTATACCAGTCCGTCGGGTGCCGAGACCTACTTGAAGACCACGTGGAAGACCGTCGACTTGCTCGGCAATGCCTACACAATTGGCACTGTCGGCACGCAACAGATGCAGATCGCATCGGCGACGAAGACCGCTCTGGCGGGCGTCGGTATTGATTGGGGTCCATACTAAGACCCGAATTGAGCTGAGCGGAGGATCGCTCATAGCAACTGAGGAAGAGGCAGCCCCGACAAGCGAGGCTGCCTCTCTCGCAAGGGAGTTAGATCAATGACTTGAATGAAATGAGGTGATTCAGAAGGATGAACAGGATTCGCAATAACCAGGCAGCGTTCACCTTGGTAGAAATCATGATCGTGGTTGCCATCATCGGGTTGCTCGCTGCGTTGGCTGTCCCAGGCTTCCAAAAGTCCCGTAAACAATCTCAGGGCCGCCGCATTATCCAACGACGCGCGTCAGCAGGACGCCGCCATTGACCAGTGGGCGCTTAACAACGGCATGACAGACGGCGCTACAGTCGACTATACCAGTCCGTCGGGTGCCGAGACCTACTTGAAGACGACATGGAATACCGTCGACCTGCTCGGCAATGCCTACTCATACGGCAACGTGGGCACGCAGCAGGTGCAGATCGCACCGGCGACGAAGAACGCTCTGGCGGGCGTCAGTATTGATTGGGGTCCATACTAAGGCCCGAATTAAGCTGGAGTGGACAATCGCTCATAGCAACTGACGAAGAAGCAGCCTGGGGAATGGGGCTGCCTCTCTTGCAAGGAAGTCAAGGCAATGATTGATTAATGGAGGGAGGCGAGGAAAATAAAAAGTCCGTGCCAACTTCAGAAACGGCAGGCGTTTACTCTTGTAGAAATCATGATTGTTGTTGCAGTAGTCGGGTTGCTCGCCACGCTGGCTGTCCCATGCTTCATCACAAACCGCAAGCTGTCTCAGGGCAGGCGGATGGTCAACGACGCGCGTCAGATGGACGCCGCCATCAACGAATGGGCATTGGAGACCGGTCAATCAGATGGCGCGACGATCGACACTAGTAGTCCGACGGGCGCTGTCAGTTATGTGAAGGATGGTCTGTGGTGGAACACCGACCTGCTCGGCAATCCCTATGACTTCTCGCAGGGTGTCGGATCGCAACAAGTCTTGATTGCACAGGCCACCAAGGACGCCTTGGCTGGCGTCGGTATTGATTGGGGACCGTATTAGGCTGCAACCGTGCGGATTTCGTTTCCTTGTGGGCGCACTGGTTGGGCGGCGGTCACGAGATGGCCAATGGCATGTGAAGTGCTAAAAATCGTTCACAAGCTAACATGTATTTTACAGGCAAAAGGCAGAACAAACGAGATGTCGCGGTCGGGCTGGATCTGGGAGCCAGCCAGATCAAAGCTGTCATTTTGCGCAAAAAAGGGGATGCCCTCGAACTGGCGGAGTGCGCGGTCATGCATTCATCAGCGGCCGTGGGCAAGCCCGGCGCGGGGCGACCGCTTGCAGCGGAGTTGCAGCAACTGATGACGCAGTTCAAGGTTCAGGAGCGGCGCGCCAGCGTGGCCATTAGCTGTAGTTCCGCGATGGTGTGCCACGCGGAGTTTCCGCCAGTGCCTCTCGCTGAGATCAAGAGTGCCCTGAAACTCAACAGCTCGGGCTATCTACGCCACGATTTCTCATCGTACTACCTCGATGCGTTCGAGTTGAAGAAAGGTAGTATAAGCGTCAATGGCAAAGACGTGGACAAGACGAGCGTGCTGGTCGGCGGTGCGAACAAGATGGAAGTGGACGCCTACCGTGACGCCCTGGTCGCCGCAAAAATCAAACCCGAGGTGATCGAGTTGGCGGCTGTGTCCGTCATCAACGCGTTCCACGTGAGCCACCTTGGAACCAAAGACGAAGTCGTGGTGCTCGTGGATATCGGCGCGCACATGACGAGCATCAACTTCCTGCTCGAGGACATGCCGCTGATCACGCGGATCATGCACTTTGGCGGCGCGCAGATCAGCGATTACATCAGCCAGATTCTCATGCTCAAGCCAAACGAGGCCGAAGAAGAGAAGCGCAAGATGTCCGCGCCGATTCAGGAATTGGTCAAGGCTGCGATCTCGCCGCTCGCTCGCGAGATTCGTTCGTCCATTGATTTCTACGAGCGGCAGAATGATCGCCACATTGGCCAGATCTACGCCTGCGGTGGCTCGGCCTGCTCGCCGCAAATACTGGCGATCCTCGGGGAAGCCGTGGGAACGCACGTGGAGTGCTGGAATCCCATCCGGAGCCTCGACGTGAGCCGATTGAACGGTGAAACACCGCGCGTGCTTGCCCTCGGTCCATCACTTGCCGCTGCGGTGGGAGCGGCCGCTGCGCGATTGGCATGAGCACGGTTTCACGACAATGACGGCCATCACACTGAATCTCCTCGCCGAAGAACAGCAAGCGCAGCAGGAGCGCGCGCGCGATCCAGTCAAGCTGTTCATCGCCATCGGCTTGGCGGTGCTGGCGCTCGTGGTGGCGTGGGGCGGCATGTTATCCGTGATCCTGATGCAGAGACAGGCGGAGTTGCGTGCTCTCGAAGCGGAATGGGAAAAGATCAATGCCGTCGGTGAGAAGGAGGGGGAATTCCAGGGGATGAATGGCCACGCCGAAGAAATCGTGGCACTGAACCACTCGCGAGTCTTGGTGGCACCGCAATTGGCCATGGTGAAAGACATCATTCCTTCCAGCATTCAGCTTTCTCAGTTCAATTTTGTGCTGACTGTGGAAACGCCGGTTTCCGATGCCAGTGGCGAGGAGGCCGGTGGCGGCAAGCGCGCTCCGCATCCGAAACCAGTCGAGCGACTCATGCTGCTGATGGTAGGCACAGCTTCCAGCGACCGTCCCGAAATGGAAGTGGACCAATTTCTGCGGACATTACGCCACGACGAGCAATTCAGCGCCGCCGTTGACGACATCCAATTGCGCTCGATCTCGCGTTCGTCCGGTACCCATGACAAGAATGGCGGCACGCAGCTCGCAGCCAATTTCACCATCGAATGTCGCTACAAGGAGCTGGAGAAGAAATGAAGCTCAATTTCTTGCGGCAACTGCCGAAGGACAAGCTGCAGAAGGTTGTGCTCGTTTGCATCGTCACGTTGTGTGCGGTCGTGGGTGTGATGGAGGGTTACGTGCTGAAGAACTGGAGCGCGATCGGCGACGCGAAGAACAACATCGCGAAACTCAACGAGCAGATTCAGCGGGCCGATCACAAGGCACAGCAGGCGGTGCAGGACGTGACCCGTCTCGAGCAGGTCAAGTCGTTTCTGGAAACACAGCAGGCAGCGATGGTCGCGGGCGATCCATTTGCTTGGATCGTGCGCGAGATCAGTCTGCTGGCGGAGCAGCACCCGAAGGTTCACGTGCTGGGGATGCAACCGGGAAGCAAAGGACAGCACGAGCTGAACCCCGGTTACAACGTCTTCACCACCCGGATCGAGGTCGAAGCCGGCTACGACGAACTCGGGGTGTTCCTGCAGGATTTTGAGAACAAGTTCCCAACGGCTGAGGTTCGCTCGTTGGGGATCGTTCCTAGTGACCGTGCGCAGTGTCGTGCGTCGCTCGAACTGGCGTTCCTCGTGCGGCCGAATACGGATTCACATAAGTCCGCAGGCAAATCGAAAGCGGAGAAAACAACATCATGAGAGCGAGAATAGGAGTGCTGCCGGTCGTTAATGCCCACGTCGATTCGCGAGATTACCGCGGCCGCGAAACTCGGATATGGCCTACATGCTCGTTTGCCGTCGTGCAGGAACGGGAGGCGGGACGTACGTTCGTTGCTCGCGCCTGGCCATCGAGCCTCCAGATCGTGGGTATCATGGCGTTCATTCAGTCCTTGTTATTCCTCGTGATCTGGCTGTGGCTCTGTGCCAGTGCCGGTGCGGCTGCGACCCCCAAGGCCGACTTCAGTCTGGACTTGCAGCAATCGCGTTACGATCCGGTCCAGCAGCGTGATCCCTTCGGCCGGACGCGAGAGGTTCCAGCAGAAACCAATGCGGCTCCAGCAGTGCCGCTCGCGTTCCGCCTGGATGGCATTCTTTACCAAACAACGAACCCTTCTGCGATTGTCAACGATAAGCTTCTGACATTGAACAAAACCGTCGCTCTCAACGCTGGGAATGGCGAAGTCCAAGTCAAAGCGGTGGAAATTACGCGGGATCGGGTTGTGCTCGAAGCAGGCGGGCAAAGGGTGGAACTGCGGATCAACGCGCCGCACCAACTCCCTGCATCACCATAATTAGCCCGTGGCCTGATTGTTGCTCTTACCTGTCTTGTTATGATCGCAACTTACGCACTTGAATGGTTTGACGCAAAGAAACAGGTTTGCACGCTGCTGCTCAGCATGTGGTTGGTCGTTATGACCACGGGCTTGACCCGAGCGAATGACACGGGCGCAGTGCCCGTCCTCCCCGCTGTTGCACGAGTGGGCGTCGCTTCCCAGCCGGTAGCCGCCCCAGCAGCGCCATCACCCACGCAACCTGCCGAAGCCGCGCCTGCTGTGATGACGGAGGTCAAACCCGCTGATGCGACAAGCGAACCGATTGTGATCGATTACAACGAGGCGGACGTTCAGAGCGTGCTTCGCACGTTGGCTGCGAGAACCGGAGTCAATCTGATCTTGGGCGACGAGGTCACCGGCAAAGTGACGGCCCACCTGGAAAACGTGTCGTATGAAGACGCCATACGGTTAATCGCCGAATCGAAGGGCTACGCGTACATCAAGGACAAGAACGTCATCCGCGTGAAATCCCGTGAGTCAGTTGAAGCTGAGCCTGTGGAAGTCCGCGTGCGCACGCTGAATTACGCGAAGGCCGAGGATGTGAAAAAGACGATCGACCCTGTGTTGACCAAACAAGGAAAAATACAGGTCGACGTTCGCAGCAATACGCTGATCATCTCCGACACTCCATTGAATCTGGCGAAACTGATGCCGTTGTTCGACGTTCTGGATACACAGACGCCACAGGTGATGATCGAGGCCAAGTTCGTCGAGACAACCAAGAACCCCAAAAAGAACCTCGGCATCGACTGGAGCAACACGCTACTGACTCATCAGGTAGCACTGGGCGGTCCTAACAGCAGTGGTCAAGCGTATCCACCGGGAGATTTTACCATCACCAAGGGGTTGCGGCCGGCCTCGCCTTGGCTGACTTCCACGGCGGTGTTGGACCCGGGACAGGCGCAGATAGTGTTTTCCTACCTGAGCGCGGACACCGACACGGAACTGTTGGCCAATCCCCGCGTGGTAACCACTGACAACGGCAAGGCAAGGATCGCCATCGCCACGGAATATCCCGTTCCGCAGTTCCAGTTCAGCCAGCAAACGGGAGGGTTTCAGATCAGCGGTTTCGATTACAAGGACATCGGTATTATTCTGAACGTCCTGCCGCGCATCAATAAGAATGAATTCGTCACGTTGGAGGTGACTCCCGAGGCCAGCAGCTCGAGCGCGAATGCAACCCTCACGAGCGGCACGGGCAACTCCGTTCAGATTCCCATCATCGACACCCGCACCGCCACCACGATCGTGCTGATCAAGAGCGGCAATACGCTGGCGATCGGAGGATTGATGCGCCAGGATATTTCCGACAATTATACGAAGGTGCCAGTCTTCGGTGATCTTCCTGGGGTCGGAGTGATGTTCCGCAACAAAAGCCTCAGCAAGACCAAACGCGATCTGCTGATCTTTCTAACGCCCACTATCATCGGCCCTGAGGCACAGACAGGCTACGAGCAGTACTCGAACGGATTCCCGTCCAAGGAAGTGTACACCAACGACAAATGGATGCCAAAGGACAACGCCAAGCCGAGAAGCGTGTTGAAGAGTCTTGGGTTCGGCGGAGATCAGGATCAATCGTCCCAGCCTCCGACGCAGAATTTCGGACCGTAGTAGTTCGGGGCAAGTTAGTGGTCCCTTGATGGGTGAGGGCAGGGGATCACGAGGTTGGAGGGACACCGGCAAGGTGTCTCTCCTGCCTTTAAGAATCCTTGGATGGCGAACTCTTCTGGATTCGCGTATTTGAGAGAGTCAGTTGCTATTTTCTGCGGGAAACTCGCCCACCGGCGTCGCGGGCACATCAACTGCTGAAATCCTTGGGGCGTTTAGTCCCAGTAAACAACCTATGAAACCAAGGTGCCGCATCGCCGATCGGAGCGGCTTCACGCTCGTGGAATCCGTGCTCGCGGTCATGATTTTGGGGATCGCCCTCGGGGCGTGTATTCTCAGCTTCAGCATGGCCATGCGGGCCGTCAAAACGGAAGGGAATCAAATGAATGCCCTGCATTCCTGCCGCGATGCATTGGAGGCTCTGCGGACCAACCATCTCTACAGTGCCGCATTGCAGCCTGGCACGAATACGTTCTCCAATGCGACCTTCAATTGTACGTATACGGTGACCGTTGTTGACACCAACACCAAGAACATCAGCGTGAGCGTGCCGTATAGAAACTACATCCACCTTGATGCGTCGAACATATGGAGTTATTCGACGAACACATTGACAACGTCGCTGGTTTCAACGTTGCATCCATGAGAACTTCAGGAATAAGGGCGCACAGATTCTCCAGCGGCTTCACCCTCGTGGAGATGGCAGTTTCGACGACCATCCTCACCTTGGTAATCGTTGGCTCGTGGGATGTGTTCACCCTGATTCAACGCTCGTATAACGACACGACCTTGATGCGCACGGCGGCCGCGCGCGCCAGTCTCGCATTGGAACGCATGGTGTACGGTATCAGCACCAACCCCGGGCTGCGTGAAGTGCAGTCCAGCAGCGTTGTCATTACCTACCCATCCGGCGGGTGGGAAATCGCTTACACGAACATCTTCTTCGGCCAGTCGAACATCTTCTTCCAGTACACGACGAACCTCAATTGCATCACTTGGAGCAATAGCGCAACGCAACTGAGCCAATTCATCTGCACCAATGTCATCTCTTCGACTCTGACCTGCACTACGAACGGCTTGACCACAAACGGTTGCACGATTGCAGTAACAGTCGCGGAGAGCGGCGGCGGCCGCATTAATACCAACACCATGACCACCTTTGTGGAATTCAGGAACTAGGCTTCAAAACGGCGATGCGAGTAATATTCGATTAGAAAGGGCGCGACTATGAATCGGATCAACAGGATGCACCGCAGCGAGGATGGGTTTGTTCTCATGATCGTGGCTTGCCTCCTCTTCATCAGCGTGGGACTTGTGCTGACAATCCTTGACTGCGCCAGTAATTACGGAAGGATTGCGCAGGAGCAGGCGACCATGGAGCAGGCGATGTACGTGGCCGAGGGCGGCCTCGAACGCGGCGCCCGGTTCATGCAGTCGAATGTCGTCGCCATTGTCAACTCATCCACCGGGGCGACCAACGGCAGCGGGAGTATTGGCGCGGGCACGTACAATTTCTTCATTCAGAGAGTCAATTCGAGCACCTACACCATCGTTTCAACCGGCCAAGTGTACGGCGCGTATCAGACGAGCTCCGTGTGTCGGGTCGTCAGCCTCCAGGACATCTATCAACCAACCTATGCGCAATTTGCCTTGTGGACGCACATCAGCAACAATCTCGCGTACGAGCCTGGCGAGGTTTTCAACGGGGCCGTCCACGCCGACGACGTAATGACTTTCTCCAATGTGGGCGGTGGCCCGGTTTTCTCCAACGTTGTGTCCACGCTGACCAACGTCGTTTCCAACGGGTCGTCGAATACTTGGTCCGCAACCAATGGGATCTACTTCGGAGGTGGGTTCTTCATCAACGATTATCAGGGAACCATGGCCGATGTGGATTTCAATTCCGCCGCGTCAACATCGCTCAAGAACGAGGCGTCCAGCCAGGGCTTGCTGCTCACGGGCACATCGAGCATCACGTTCAATGGCACCAAGGTGGCGATCACCACAAAAAGTGGCGCAAGCACAACGAATTACTCTTACACTTTCAATTCCACGAACGGAATCATCTATACCCAGAGCACGAACAGTAATCCGGGCATCCTGTACTTGAACGGGGGCACCTTGACCGGTCGGTTGACTCTCGTGAGTGATACCAACATGCTCATTCAGGGCAACATCACTTACAGCACGAATCCTGAAGTCACGAACTCGACAGACGCCCTGGCCCTGATCGCGCGGGACAACATTATCATCAACACCAATGCGCCGAATAATTTGCAGCTTCAAGCAGCGATCTTGTCGCCCGGTGGCGTGTCCAACATCGTCAGCGGTGTGACCAACTTCCTCGACGGCAGCTTTAGCGTCCTCGATTACAACACGCGGGCAGCGAGCAGCAACCTCAATGTTTACGGCTGTATTGTGCAAAACGATCGCGGTGCCGTCAACACATTCAATTCATCCACGGGTAAACTCCTAACCGGTTACAGCAAGAATTACAAGTACGACCCGCGCTTTATTAACAGTCCGCCCCCGTACTTCCCCACAATCTCAAGCCAAGTGATCTTCAGCCAATGGCGGGATGGGCATTAGCGATGGACACGCCGTCACGACCTCTTGACACAGCTTCCAAGTGTTGGCTGACCGTCCTGGCGGGTGCGTTTCTTGCCTCCGTCGCGATTCTCGCGCACGCGTTCCTGAGGACCATGGCTCCGCCGGAACAGAACAGTGCCACGACTCAAAAAGACGCATCGGGTCGAACAGGCGAGGTTCACGCTAGCAGTGAGCCGGCATGGACTTACCCCCAGCCAGGCCGAGCGATTGAAAACCGGCCCGTTACGACGGGCGCTGACCCATTCTCCTCCATCATCAATCGCGTCGCAAACCGCCAGCAGGACGCCGCCGTTGCCAAGGAAATGGTTCACGGGCAGGCCGAATACCTGCGCACTCTGGTGAAGCAGAACAGGCTCCCCGCAGGACTCGGTAATCTCACATTGGAACAAATTGACGAGATGGAGAAAAAAGGCATCGTCATTGAGTAGGCGGCCCGAACCCGCAGTCGACTTCACGTTCAGCCGCTTCGCGGCTTGAGCGTGATTGCTGTTCGTTTCCAACAGTGCGGGCGCGGTCTGCGAGCACCAAACTTCAATTGTGGCTTCACGGACGATTTCATTACGAGGTGCATCGCGGAAGGCGACACCCGAATCGAATTTACCCATCGCTGAAACTAAATCGTAATTTGCCTCTCATGGCATCTCCGCTACTTCTCGGCATTGCTCTCGCGCACGGCTTTGGCGAATGGGCTGGCTTGCGGCGGGGCTCCGAGCCGATAGGCTGGCCTCGAAACGGTCGCGGCAAATTTCTCCCTCGTCATGCCGCACAATGTAAGCACCGGGAGATTCCTCGGTAAGCTCGGAATGGTAGTGGCGGCGGAGGGGAGCGGTTACTTCACGGCTTTCTTCAGGGCGTCGGCCTTGTCGGTGCGTTCCCAAGTGAAGATGGCGAGATCGTCCACCTTGCCGAAGTGACCGTAGTTGGTTGTCTTGGAATAAATCGGCCGCAACAGGTTGAGTTGCTTGATGATGTTCGCCGGCTTGAAGCTGAACACTTCGAGCACAGCTTTCTCAATCGCGTCGTGCGGCACTTTGCCGGTGCCAAAGGTGTCCACGAGGACGCTGACCGGTTCGGGGTAACCGATGGCGTAGGCAAACTGGATTTCGGAGCGCTCAGCCAGGCCAGCGGCCACGATGTTCTTGGCGACGTAGCGGCCCATGTATGCGGCGCTGCGGTCAACTTTGCTTGGATCTTTCCCGGAAAACGCGCCGCCGCCGTGCCGGCCCATGCCGCCGTAGGTGTCCACGATAATCTTCCGGCCCGTGAGACCGGTGTCGCCTTCGGGGCCGCCGATGACGAAGCGACCGGTCGGGTTGATGAGATAACGCGTGTTCTTGTCGAGCAGGTTTTTCGGGATGGTCTTCTTGACAATCTCTTCCACGAGCACTTCGGAGATTTCCTTGTGCTTCACGTCCGGCGCGTGCATGTTCGAGATCACAACCGTGTGCACGCGCAGCGGCTTGTAGGCCTCGTACTCGACTGTGACTTGCGTCTTCCCATCGGGCCGGAGCCAGGGAATCCTTCCGCTGCGGCGCGCTTCGCGCATGGCTTTGCCGAGATTGTGCGCGTACATGATCGGTGCTGGCATAAATTCGGGCGTCTCGGTGCAGGCGAAGCCGAACATCAATCCCTGGTCGCCTGCGCCCTGCTCGGCAGTCGCCTTGCCTTCGGCGGCGCGCTCATCCACGCCTTGGGCGATGTCCGGGCTTTGTTTGACAATTGCGCAAAGGATTTGGGTGCTGACGTGGTTGAAGAGGGACATCTCGTCGGTATAGCCGATCTCGCGGATAGAGTCGCGGACGATCCCGCAGTAATCCAACTTAGCGTCCGTCGTGATTTCGCCGGCGAGAACAACGAGGTTCGATTTTGCAAGTGTCTCACATGCCACCCGGCTCCTCGGATCTTGCGCTAGGCAGGCGTCCAACACGGCGTCGGAAATCGTATCGCACACTTTGTCCGGATGGCCTTCGGTCACCGATTCCGACGAAAACAAATAGCGTTTCTTGTCCATGATGCCTTTCACCATTAAGGGACGCTCAGAGAGACGGCTGTGAGATTCCCTCGCGAATCGTGGCGCAGCATACCGAACCTACAGTTGGTTCGCAAGTCTTTGTGCTTGTGAATCAGTCCAACCTCTAGCTCACGACGTCGGGGTCGATGCGCTGGACAAGGGCATTGAGCATCGCCAAAACCTCGCGGCTGCGCGTGGCATGCAGCGTGGCAGCGGCCAGTTCCTGTGCGTCGGAAAACTTGAGGCGGCGGATCACTTCTTTGACGCGGAGCATGCTGGAGGCTGCGACGCTGAACTCGTCCACGCCCATGCCGACCAGCAGCGGCACGTAAAGCGGTTCGCCGGCGATCTCGCCGCAGACGCCCACCCAGATATTGTTGTTATGGGCGGCTTCGACGCATGCGCGGATGAGACGCAGGATGGCAGGATGAGTCGGTTCGTAGAGGTTGGCCACCTTTTCGTTCACGCGATCAACCGCCATCGTGTATTGGATCAGATCGTTGCTGCCGATGCTGAAGAAATCCACTTCCTGGGCGATCATCTCCGCCGTCAACGCGGCCGACGGGATTTCGATCATCGCGCCGACCTGGATGTTCTCGTCGAAGGCGAACCCTTCTTGGCGAAGATCGAATTTAATCTGGTCGAGGATCTCGTTGGCTTGAATGACTTCATTGACGCTGCTGATCATGGGGTACATGATCTTGACGTTGCCTGTGGCGCTGGCCCGCAAAACGGCACGGAGTTGGGTGGCGAACACGTTCACGTTGGCGAGGCAAAATCGGATGGCACGAAAGCCGAGGAATGGATTAACTTCAGTGGGGGTGGCCTCTTCACTGTGGAACTTGTCGCCGCCCAAATCGAGGGTGCGGATAATCACCGAGTGTGGTTTCGCAGTCTGGGCGACGTCGGCGTATTTTTCGTACTGTTCCTGTTCGGTCGGGAAATCTTTCCGGCCGAGGTAAAGAAATTCGGTTCGAAACAACCCGATGCCCTCTGCACCAACGCGCAGCAGCGCCGGCAGATCTTCCGGCAGTTCGATGTTGCCGGAAAGCGTGACGCGGTGGCCGTCCAGCGTTTCCGCGGGCAGATTGCGCAGGGCTGCCTGCCGTTCCGCCACCGAGTGCTGCTTGGCATCCAATTGCCCGTAAACAAAGAGCGTTTGCTCGCTGGGTTCGACCACGAGCGTCCCGCTGTAGCCATCGAGAATCGCGGGTTGACCGTTGCGCACGTGCTGACTCATGTCGCGCAGGCCAACGACGGCTGGAATATTCATCGAGCGCGCCACGATGGCCGTGTGCGAGGTGTGACTGCCCACGTCGGTGGCAAACCCGACAACGTGCTGGCGGTTGAGTGATGAGGTGTCCGAGGGCGATAAATCGTACGCGATAACGATGGTGTTCGGCGGCACGTCGGCCAACGCGCGATGTTCGCGTCCCATCAAGTTGCGAAGGATGCGGCGCGTGACGTCCTGAATATCCACGGCACGTTCGCGCAGGAACTCGTCGGGAAGCTCGGCGAGCGTCTTGATGTACTTGTGGGCGACGCTGTTGAAAATGGATTCGACGTTCTTCTTTTCCTGTTCGAGGCGCGTCACCACCGGTTCGATCAACACGGGGTCTTCGGTGATGGACACGTGCACGTCGAGAATGCTGGAAGGTGTGCTGGCACCGATGCCGGTCGCGATGCGTTGCTGCAGTTCGTGCAATTGTTCGCGGGTGCTGATCAGTGCCTGTTCAAACCGGGCGATTTCCTCCGGGATTTGCTCGGTGGTGATGTCGTATTCGGGCACGACCTCCTCGGCCATGCTGTAGACAAGAATCTTCCCACGGGCGAAGCCCGGGGAGACTCCGATGCCGTGAAAGCCGCGCTCAGTCGACATTGTCTTGGCCATACGTAGACGGTTAATCCTCGTTGAATTTTTGCAGAAACAGTTGCGCGATTTCGCGAACGGCCTGCTCGGCGTCCCGTCCTTCGGCTGTGATCGTGAGCTTCGAACCAAGGCCCGCAGCTAGCATCATCAAGCCCATAATGCTCTTGCCATTTACGGTTTCGCCATCTTTTGCGACGGTAATATCGCTTTCAAATTTGTTGGCGATCTTGACGAACAACGCGGCCGGGCGGGCGTGGATGCCCAACTTGTTGGTCACTGCGCATTCCTTGCTGGCCCGATTCGAATTCGTCCTGTCGACCTGCTTTCGTAAAGATGACATGCTGTTTATGCCTGCGGCGTCCGCATCCTTTCAATCAATCGTTCGTTAAATTCTCGAGCTGCGTTGTGCCCTAGGCTCTTCAGTTTCTGGTCCAGCGCCGCGACCTCGATCAACCGCGCAATGTCGCGCCCCGGCCGCACGGGAATGATAATGTGCGGCAGGGAAATGCCAAGGATCATGTATGTTTGTTGTTCCAACCCGCTCCGGTCGACATCTTGCATATTGTTCCAATCCATCAGCGTAACGACGAGGTTCACGTTCTTTTCTGGGCGCACGCTGGCGACGCCGAAGACCGCAGGCACGTTGATGATGCCCAGTCCGCGGATCTCCATGTGGTAGCGCGTCGTTTCCGACGATGTGCCCACCAGTTCGCGTCCTTCCACTAGGCGGATGCGCGTGATGTCGTCGCTCACGAGGCTGTAGCCGCGTTCCAGCAGCGCCAACACGCTTTCGCTTTTGCCGATGCCGCTCTCTCCACGGATGAGCACACCGATGCCCAAAATGTCCACCATCGACCCCGCCTCGCTGACTTGCGGAGCGAATTCCATCTCCAGAGCGATCGTGGCGGCGTTGATGAACCGCATCGTCACCATCTTCGTCTTGAACAGCGGCACTTGATATTCATCGCACTTCTCCAGAATGAACTGGGGCGGATTGAAATTGCGCGCGAAGACGAGGCAGGGGATCTTCCGCTTCAGCATCTCTTGGGTGCGCATGGCCGCCTCGGCGCCGCTGAACGATTTCAAATACTGCCATTCGGCGCCACCGATAACCTGAACGCGCTTGTAGGCGAAATACTTGAAGAACCCTGCCAGCGCGAGACCCGGACGGTTTACCGAGCCTTCCTTGATTCTGCGCGAGAGACCCGCGCCACCGGCGATGATCTTGAGCTGCAGCTTCTCTGCTTGATTCAAGTAGAAGCGCTCGACGGTAACGGTGGGAAGCGATGTGGTCTGCATGCTCAGGCTAGGGTCGGTTGGATCAAGCCGAAATCACCACTTTTGCGTCGATACAGCACGTTCACTTTCTCCGTCTCCGCATTCAGAAAAACCAGAAATTGATAAGTCTCCGAAAGTTCCATTTGTAACACCGCCTCGTCGACGGACATCGGTTTGATGGCGAATCGTTCCGTGCGGATGATGCGATGTTTGCCTTCGTCTTCGTACAGGTCGTGCGTAAGCACGTGCTCATCGACGTGGATCGTGTCGAAGGAACGGGGCCGGTGGTTTTGAATCTTGGTTTTGTACTTGCGCATTCGCCGCGCAACCTTATCCACGACACGGTCGATGGACGCGTACAGGTCTTCGCTGATCTCGCGGGCTTCAATGGTGATGTGGTTGCCACACTGCAACACCAATTCTGCGATGTGACGAAACTTTTCCACCTCCAGGATGAAATGCGCGCTCAAGATCCGCGGGAAATCGATCCCGATGTGCTCCAGTTTCTTGGCGGCGTATTCCCGAAGAGACGGCGTTACGTCCACGTGCCTTCCTGTGACTGTGATCTCCATGACTGCTCTCCTTTGAGCACTGGCAATCGCTTTGCAACTTACATACTAAACCGTGGCCCAAGATACAATTCGCGGCTCTTGGGGTCGTTGATCAAGAACTCGCTCGTGCCCTCACGCTCGACCTTGCCTTCACAAATCAAGTACGCGCGGTCGACTACGCAAAGCGTCTCGCGGACATTGTGATCGGTCACGAGGATGCCCAGCCCCTTGCGCTTCAACTCGGCGATGATCTGCTGCACATCGTACACCGCGATCGGATCCACGCCGCTGAACGGCTCATCCAACAGCATCAACTTGGGCGCTGTCACCAAGGCCCGCGTGATTTCCAGCCTCCGACGTTCTCCGCCGCTCAGCGTGTACGCTTTGTTCTTTCGCAACGGCTCAATATCCAACTCCTCCAGCAAATAATCCAGACGAAATTTGCGCTCCTGCTCCGTCAGCGGCAACGTTTCGAGAATGGCGAGAATGTTCTCCTCGACGGTCAGCTTCCGAAACACACTGGGCTCTTGCGCCAAATAACCGATTCCCTGCCGCGCCCGCTTGTGCATCGGCATGGCCGTCACATCCCGCCCGTCGAAGGACACCATGCCCGCGTTCGGCTTCACTAGGCCGACGGTCATGTAAAATGTGGTGGTCTTGCCCGCGCCGTTCGGTCCGAGAAGGCCGACGACCTCACCCCGCTTGACATTGATGTTCACGCCATCGACCACGCGGCGACCCCCATAAACCTTGACGAGTCCCTCCGTGCGCAGAAGGACGTCGTTGTATGGCTCGTTCACGGAGTTTGCCCGCCTTGCTCTTGAGATTTTCTCCGTTGTTCTTCGGGATAGATGATCAGCCGTGTCCGATTGGTATCGGAGGCGTCGGACTCGACGTCCATCTTGTCCTGACCGCGCCAAAACGTGATGGTTTTGCCGGTGGCGACGCCGTCTGGGCTTTGCACTTGGGGCTTGCCTGTGAGAACAACTTTCCCGTCGTCGGCGGTGTAGTCGGCGCGCTCGCTGTTGGACTTCTTGTTCTCGGGCGTTGTGATCACCACCGCCCCCTCGGCAATAATCCTCTCCACCGAGCGGGTTGAATTCGTGCTCGCGTTCGCAGTAGTATTGGTACTGGCAAAGAACACCGTCATCTTATCGGCGCGGACGGTGATACGCGGATCGACTGCTAGCACGTCGCCCTCAAATGTCCCGACGTTGTGAGCGTAATCGACCTGCAGCCGTTGGCTGGTGATGACCGTGGGCTCATTGGGGGCTCCGACGGTGCTCGCCGCGGTCGCTGTTGCGGCGACCTTGTTGCTGTCGTCGGCTGCCAGCCCCGTGGCCGCAACCGCAATCGCCACGGCTAGTGAAATAATCATTGTGATCATTGTCACTTTTCTTGTGTTCGGAAAGCCGTATTAGTGCCAGTGAGGACGACCTGTACGTTGTGGCGTACAACCAGCGTTGTGGTTTTGCCATCCCAATCCCCCCCGATCCCTGTGACGATCATGTTCTCGCGCTCGATGCGCACGGACGCGTCGGTGGCCGCCCGGTCGTTGGCGCGGTCCAACACGCAACTGGGGGAAGTAAAAACCATATCGACTTTGTTGCTGGCATAAAACTCGGCGCGCACGTTGAAAATGTCCATCAGTCCGTCGGGTCGAATCAGGGCACGATCACCGGCAAGTTTCCACTTCAGGTTTCCGTTCTCGTCGCGCTCGGGCGATTCGAACTTCTCAATGTAACCCGTCGCCGCGCCACTGGTCCCGTTCGTATTGCCGTTGGCAAGCAATGTTGTTGTCGCGAGTGTCAGCGCGGCGAAGAACAGTACCATGTATTGTGCGATCGTCTTCCTCCATGTACCTTGCGCTTTCAAAACCATCTCGATCACTTCGCGCACCGCGCCTTCCCCGCCAGATCGGTGCGTGACGTAATGCGCGGCTTGTTTGACCTCGTCCGCCGCGTTGGGCACGGCGACCGCGACACCCACCCGGCGCATCACCGGCAAGTCCACTAGTTCATCGCCGATAAAACCAATTTCGTAATCGCGTAGGCTGTGTGTGCGTTTCACTTCCCGAAACATTTCCATCTTATTCGTAGGCCGCTGCAAAACAATCTTTACGTCCAGGTCAGCCGCGCGCTGCTCGGTGGCCTTCGACGGCCTGCCGGAGATGAATCCGATTAGCAACCCAGCCCGCTGTGCCATCGCGATGCCATGCCCATCCTGCACGTCGAAAGACTTGAACTCATTTCCATCGCTTGTGAAATGCAGCTTGCCGTCCGTGAGCACACCATCCACGTCCAGAAGCAGACAGCGGATCGATTTCAGTCGGCCGCGCCAGCGGCGATCAGACAACGGCTTTGCGGGTCTCATTCTCCGACAGTTTAACAGAACCGTTTCGGCTGACAAGCCCACCCGCTTTGGTTCTCACTCAGAACGCGAAATCAAACGGCTCGCAACTCAATGAGGCAGCAGTTTGACATCGTCGGGAGTAATGATCTGATAGTGTCTGTCGAAAAGCTCTCGAGATGTCTTCGGTTCAGGTGAAGACGCCGGAGCCGCTCCGAGTCGACGGATGATGGCCAATTGAACCATATCGGCTTGGAAAAGCGGTTTCAATTCGACACCTGTCAGTGATACAGCAATGAACTTGGGAAGCTTCGGCGGCAATTCTTGGATCTGGGCATTGTCCGAGAAGACCGGCGGACCGACAAACGACACGATCGCATCGACATCTGGATTCTTTTTCAGGAGATCCACAAAAACGTCGCCTCCTAAACCCAGAGCGGAGGAAGAGTCTGGGTTCTGCTCTATTGTTTCTGTCGCAACCACGGCGATGCCGGGTTGTTGTTTGATTGTCTTTTGGAACGACTTCAATTCCTCCGCTAGGCTTGGATTAACAATGCAGTCTTTTGGACCGTGCGCGACGACAGCGATGCGGCCCTTATTTTCCAAGAGCTTGGCGGTTTCCTCGGCAGTGACCTGTCCGAGGGCGGCCAAAGGTGCAGTGGCGACGGTCGACTCATGACCGCCGCCGCTCCGCGTGAAGTATATGACCAATATGATGGAAGCGACGATAATGGCCACCACCGAACCGATAAGCTTTTTGCTCTGTTTCCCCGGATCGGCGCCACCTCCCTCGGGGTCTTGACTTGCATTCCATGACGGTCGAAGGACAAGTGTAATAGCATTCATCATAGCCTCCTAGGACGATATTGGCGAATCAACCGGTGGATTGCAAGCAGCATTTTTAACAGCGCCTTCACTTGTGACAACGGCAGCTGAGTGGCCGCGTCGCTGAGCGCCCTGTCCGGGTCCGGATGTGCTTCTAAGAAGATCCCGTCGCACCCCGCTGCCACGGCAGCGCGCGCCAAGACCGGCGCCATGCGGCGATCGCCACTGGTGAATTTCCCGCCGCGGCCCGGCGATTGCACGCTGTGCGTTGCATCGAACACCACTGGCCAGCCGAACTCGCGCATGATCGCTAGGGAACGCATGTCCGCCACGAGATTATTGTAGCCGAACGACGACCCACGTTCTGTGAGCATGATGCTCTTGCCGCCAACCGCCGTGATTTTATCGATCGCATTGCGCATGTCATAGGGCGCAAGGAACTGACCTTTCTTCACGTTGACGCAACGCTTCGCGCGCGCAGCCGCTTGAATCAAATCGGTCTGACGGCACAGGAACGCTGGGATTTGCAGAACGTCGGCAACCTCAGCAGCCGGTTTGCACTGCGCGACTTCATGCACGTCGGTTAGGATGGGCAGGCCGAATTCCTTTTTCACTCTCGCCAGAATCGCCAGACCTCGTTTCAAGCCGGGACCTCGAAAGCTGTCGCCTGCCGTGCGGTTGGCCTTGTCGTAACTGCATTTGAAAATCAGAGGGACAGCGAGATCGGCACAGATTTCGCCCAGCCCCCCGGCAGTTTGCAGGACCATCCGTTCGTTCTCGATCACACACGGCCCTGCAATGACGAAGAGTGAAGCGTTCTTGTCGCCAAGTGTGAGTTTGCCGACGCGAATCGCCCGCATCGCTACAGCGCCGCCTCGCCGAGGTTAGATATTCTCATGTATGGTCACCAACGAAATTCTCGTAAGCGCGTTGCAGCAGCGGTATCAACTTTCTTGGCCGCAGTTTGTCTGTGACATCCACCCAAGCGGACTTCCAACCCTCTTGATACTCGATAGAACCTCCTCATCGACGACAACGTTCTTGTTTTCAATGATCACCACATTGTTATCGCGATCCACGCCAACCATGTCCGGAATGTCGCTGCCTGCCGGCACTTGTCGCTTGAGGATAAAGATCCCTGACAGGATATCTTGAGCTGTGTGAATGTATCGCTCGAACTCCTCCTCGTGTTTGAAAGGCATCTCCCTTGCCGCTAGCACCTTGCCGCCTTTTGTCTTCCAGAAAAGATTCTGCATATTTATTCGTTCATGCCTTAAGTTTGAGGGCCGCTTCGATGAAGCCGCGAAAGAGTGGGTGTGAGTGGTTTGGCTTAGACAGGAACTCCGGGTGGAACTGGCAGGCGATGAACCACGGATGGTCGCGCAATTCGATCAACTCGACCAGATCGTACTTGGCAAAACGACCGGCAACCGTCAACCCTGCCTTCATCAATTGGGCGCGGTACTTGTTGTTGAATTCGTAGCGGTGCCGGTGACGCTCGCTGATTTCTTCGGCGCCGTACAGCTCGCGCGTTTTCGTCCCGCACACAAGCTTGCACGGTTGCGCGCCCAAACGCATCGTGCCGCCTTTCGCTTCGATCCCTATCTGCTCTCCCAACAGGCAGATGACCGGGTGCGGGGTTTTCGGGTCGAACTCAGTGGAGTTCGCGTTCTTCAACTCGCAGACGTGGCGCGCGAATTCGATGACGGCGATTTGCATTCCGAGACAGAGCCCAAGGTAGGGAATCTTGTTTTCCCGTGCGTACCGGGCGGCAGCGATCTTGCCCTCGATGCCGCGGTTGCCGAAACCGCCGGGCACGAGGATTCCCGTGACGCCCTTCAGTTGTTTCTCTGCGCCATGTTCCTCAATCTCTTCGGCATCCACGCGTTGGATTTCCACGGCGCAATCGTTGGCCGCGCCCGCATGTTTGAGCGCCTCGTAGAGACTCTTGTAGGCATCTTGCAGTTGAATGTATTTGCCGACAACGCCGATTTGCACCTTGTGGGATGGGTTGATCATCCGATCGAGCATTTTCTCCCATTCCCTCATGCTGCCTGCGGAGGCGTCGATCCCGAGATAACGGCAGACGAGTTTGTCGAGGTCCTCGCCGCGCAGGTCAAGCGGCACCTCGTAGATGGAATGCGCCACATCGAGCTCTTCAATCACGCATTCCAACGGGACGTTGCAGAACAATGAAATCTTCTGGCGCACATCTTTGCTGAGCGTCTTCTCGCTGCGGCAGATCAAAATCTGCGGCTGGATGCCGATCTCGCGGAGTTTGGCCACGCTTTGCTGCGTCGGCTTCGTCTTGATCTCGCCCGCCACGCGGATGAACGGAACCAGCGTGACGTGGATGAACAACGAATTCTGCGGCCCGCTCTCCAAGGCAAATTGTCGGATCGCTTCGAGAAAAGGCAACCCTTCGATGTCGCCGATCGTGCCGCCAATCTCGATGATGACGACGTCCGCGCAGCTCTTCTTGCCGACCTCGCTGATGCGCGCCTTGATTTCGTTGGTCACGTGCGGAATCACCTGAACTGTTTTGCCGAGATAATCGCCGCGCCGCTCCTTCTCGATGATCCGGGCGTACACCTGGCCGCTCGTCAGGTTGTTCAACCGCGTCAGCTTGGCGTGCGTGAACCGCTCATAATGGCCGAGATCGAGATCCGTCTCCGCGCCGTCGTCGGTCACGTACACCTCGCCGTGCTGAAATGGGTTCATCGTGCCCGGATCGACGTTCAGATACGGGTCGAACTTCGCCAGCGTGACCTTTAGTCCGCGGTTCTCCAGCAATGTGCCCAATGACGCCGCAGTTAGTCCCTTCCCCAGGGAACTGATTACACCGCCCGTGACAAAGATGTATTTCATCGCGCCAATCGTGTCACCGTGAGCTTGGGCCAAAAGTCTTTGGGTGAACCTCCGCAAGCTCGGTATCACAATCAACCTTGTTTTTTTAAAATCTCCTCGACGATTTCAATGTCTTCAGGCCGGTCTACACCGATCGAGTCGAACGGCGTGATCCAGAGCTTGATCGCAAATCCATTCTCCAGTGCCCGCAACTGCTCAAGCTTTTCCGTCTTTTCCAACTCGCTTGGCAGCAACTCGACAAACTTTAGCAAAAACTCCTTCCGAAATGCGTAAATCCCCAAATGCTTGTGGAAGGTCGCCAACCGCACCCACTCCAGCGTCTCGCGGCTCTTCGCATCGCGGACATACGGAACCACACTGCGCGAAAAGTATAACGCATTTCCGTCGCGCCCGACAACGACCTTTACGACGTTCGGATTTTCCAGCACGCACCCCGACTCGATCTTGCGCGCCAGTGATCCCATAAGGCAATCGGGATTGGCCCGCATACCCGCGACGAGTTGATCGATCATTTCGGGCCGCATCAACGGTTCGTCTCCCTGAATGTTCAGCACCAAATCACAATCATGTTGCCGCGCCACTTCGGCAATCCGGTCGGTCCCCGTCGCGCAATCGGCCGAAGTCAACATCGCATCGCCGCCGAACGCCTCGACGGCTTCCAAAATACGCGTGTCCTCCGTCGCTACGACCACGCGGTCGAGCCATCCCGCTTTGGCGGCCTGCTCGTAGACCCGTTGTACGAGTGGTTTGCCGGCGATCATCGCCAGAGGTTTTCCGGGAAACCGTTGCGAGCCGTAGCGCGCAGGTATGATTCCTAGGGTTTTCAGGTCCATCGTGCCCGAGTGTAGCAGAATCGACGCATGTGACAACCTCGAACGATTTCAGTTGATATACAAGGCATTTTTGCGCGTTCGCTGCGTGTTTGCATGATCTTGTGCAACCTGCTGTTGTACAAGGGGCAGAGTTCGGTGGGCCCGCCAGGACTCGAACCTGGGACCAAGGGATTATGAGTCCCCTGCTCTAACCAACTGAGCTACGGGCCCATGGCACAAAACATAGGCAATAGCCGAGTAATTGGAAAGCCAAAAAAATCGGGCTAGTGCTGCGACACACTTGATTTGACGGGTGAATTTGGGATGCTGGCTGCCACAAGGAGGTCGTATGGCAACCAAGTCGGTCGTGCAACTCGGCGAGCAGCAGCGCCGTCAGTTGCGCGCGATGATCGCGGCG
>Ga0326728_10004402_pt1 | contig 41727 bp, 32 predicted proteins | sample MB3enrmetagenome_FD_207602 | JGI IMG/M metagenome (GOLD analysis project Ga0326728, IMG submission 207602) | Lab enriched peat soil microbial communities from McLean, Ithaca, NY, United States - MB31MN | ecosystem: Environmental > Terrestrial > Soil > Wetlands > Peat | place: USA: New York... | reverse complement strand
CCGCCGTACACCAGTTTTTCCACCTTGACTTCGAAATTGCTTACGATAAGATGTACTCCCGCTTACCCTACCATGAGAACACGAGTCTTCTCCGGCATGCAGCCGACCGGAAACCTTCACATCGGCAATTATCTGGGGGCCCTCAAGAACTGGGTGCGCATCCAGGCCGATTACGAGTGTATCTTTTGTATCGTCGATCTGCACGCCGTCACCCTCTACCAGGACCCCGCCGAGCTGCGCGCCAAGATTTCCGAGACCGCCGCGCTCTACCTGGCCGCCGGAATCGATCCGAAAATCTGTTCCATCATGGTGCAGTCCGCCGTGCCGGCCCATGCCGAGCTGGCCTGGATGCTCACCTGCGTCACGCCCCTCGGCTGGCTGGAGCGCATGACCCAGTTCAAGGCCAAGGCCGCCAAACAGGAATCCGTGGGCGACGGCATACTGCAATATCCCGTGCTGATGGCCGCCGACATTTTGCTCTACCAGGCCGGCATCGTCCCCGTGGGCGAGGACCAGGCCCAGCACCTGGAACTGACCCGCGACATCGCCCAGCGCTTCAATTCGCTGTACGGCGACACCTTCGTGGTGCCCGATACCAGCCTGCCCACCGTGGGCGCGCGCGTCATGGGGCTCGACGACCCCACCCAGAAGATGAGCAAGTCCGCGACCGGCGCCAACCATGCCGTGGCCCTGCTCGATTCGCCCGCCAAAATCCGCAAGACCATCATGCGCGCCACCACCGATTCCAACCCGGCCGTCGACGTGGAAACCGCCGGACCCGGCGTGCTGAATCTGCTCTCCATCTACCAGGCATTCTCCGGGGATTCCGACGAGGCCATCAAAGCCCGCTTCACCGGCATGCGTTACGGCGACCTGAAGAAGCAGGTGGCCGAAATGACCGTCTCGCACCTGGAGCCGTTCCAGGACCGGTATCGCCGCATCGTCTCCGACCCCGGCTATCTGGCCGGCGTTCTGCGCGAAGGCGCCGAGCGGGTCGCCCCCCTCGCCGACGCCACGGTTCGCGTCACCAAGCAACGCATGGGCCTGTACACATAAGCCGCCTCTTGCCCCCGATGTCCCATTGCGGTGGCGCGGAGACCGCCGGCGGCAGGAGTGCGCCCGGTGTGCGACTTGCGGCTCGTGGCGAAATAGCCGGCCCGAGAAAACGCCCTCAGCGCGGCAGGCTCACCGTGAACGTGCTGCCGGCGCCGGGCTGGCTGGACACCTCGACGGCGCCGCGATGGGATTCGGCCACCCACTTCACGATTGCCAGGCCCAGTCCGAAACCGCCATCCTGGCGCGAGCGCGCCCGGTCGCCGCGATAGAAGCGGTCGAACAGGTGCGGCAGGGCTTCGGGAGCGATGCCCGAGCCGGTATCCGACACGCGGATGCACAGGCCGGAATCGAAGAGTTCCAGCGACACCACCACTTGGCCGCCGGACGGCGTATGGCGGATGGCGTTGTCCAGAAGATTCATCGCCAAGCGGTGCAGCAGTTCTTCGTCGCCGCGGTACGGAACGTCTTCGGGAGACCGGCATTCCACGGCCACTCCCCGCGCGGCGGCCAGCGCCTGGACGGAACGGCAGCAGTCCCGCAGCAGGTCGTCGAAGTAGAACTCGCGCATTTGCAGTTGCGCGTTGCCGGCATCGGCGCGCGCCAGGTTCAGCAGATCGTCCACCAGCCGCGAAAGGCGCCGCGATTCGTCCAGGATCACGGCCAGGGTCTCGCGGTACGCCGCGGCGGAACGGTCCTGCGACAGCGCCACGTCGGCCTCTCCGCGGATGACGGCGATGGGGGTGCGCAACTCGTGCGAAGCGTCGGCCACGAAGCGGCGCATGCCCCCGAAAGTCTGGTCGAGCCGCGCCAGCAGTCCGTTGAACGATTCCGCGAGAACCTCCAATTCCTCGGCCGCGCGGCCGATCTCCAGACGGGCATCGAGGTTGCTCCCGCCGATGCGGCGCGCCTGTTCCGCCATCCAACCCAGCGGAGCCAGGCTGCGCCTGGCCACCAGGTAACCTCCGAAGCCGGCCAGCGCCAGCAGAAGCGGCGTGGCCAGAAACAGCACCTCGCGCACCACGCGCAGATCGGCCGCGGTGGCGTCGAGAGGCTGGCACGCCACCACCAGGTAGTCGTCGCCATCCACGTCGCGGCGATGCACGGCGGCGCGCGAACCGGCGGGGCCCAGGCCGGGAACCGGCACCAGGACATCGGGGCCGGGGCTGCGGGCGGCCTGTGCCGCGATGGCGGCGTACTGTGCGGGAGTGGCCGGGCCGCCAAATGCCAGCAGGCTGCCGCCCGCGAAAATGGCGAGTTGCTGCCCGCGCAAATCGTTGCCCACGATTTCCGAGGCCGCCTTCCAGGGGTCGCCATCCTGTTCCCGGTACTCGTCGGCGAAGAGCGTGGCCGCAGTCCGCGCCTGGCCGGTTATGGTGTCGTCCAGGCGGTGTTGCAGGCTGGCGGCGAGCCGGCCGTAGAGGAACAGGCCGAACAGCAGGAAAAGCAGCGAAAAGAAGCCCAGGTACCACAGGGTCAGACGCAGGCGGAAGCTCCGGATCATCGGGAGTCTCCGGGGCCGAAACCGCACTGCCGCTCGATCGGGTTTTGTGGGGCAGGATGGCATCCTGCGGCCGAGTGGCACTCGGCCCTGCCGGCCTCTACGGACGCGTCGGCAGGCGGGTTACCAACCCGCCGCGGGTTGCCAACCTGCCCCACAAAACAGCTCTTGCCGTCGGTGCAATTTGCGAACCGCCGTTGGTTTTCACAGCCAGAGACGTCTCCGAAGATGGCGGTTGTCATCGCGCGCCTCCCGGGTCGGCCGCCGCGTCCGCCCGCGCGCTCAACAGGTAGCCGGCTCCGCGGCGCGTATGGATGAGCGGGCAGGCCGCGCCGGCATCCAGCTTGGCGCGCAACCGCCGGATGTAGACGTCGATCACGTTGGAAGAGGGATCGAAGGTCTCGTCCCACACGTGCTCGGCGATCCCCTCGCGCCCCACCACGCGGCCTTCGTTGAGCATCAGGAATTCCAGCAGCGCGTACTCCTTGGCCGTCAGGCTCACCGGCTTTCCGGCGCGCACGGCCTGGTGGCTGGCGGTATCCAGCGACAGGTCGGCCACGCGGATCACCCCCGGACGCAGCGTCACCGGGCGCCGCGCCAGGGCGCGCAGGCGCGCCAGCAGTTCCTTGAAGTCGAACGGCTTGGTGAGGTAGTCGTCGGCGCCCGCATCCAGGCCGGCCACGCGGTCGTCCACGGCGTCCCGCGCGGTCAGCATGAGGATGGGGGCGCGGAATCCGGAATGGCGCAACTCGCGGCAGACCGTGTAGCCGTCCTTGAGCGGCAACAGGACATCCAGCACCACCAGGTCGTACTCGTTCACGCTGGCCTGGTGCAACGCCTCTTCGCCGTTCGAGGCGACATCCACGGCGTAGGTCTGCTCGCGGAGTCCTTTGGCGATGAACCCGGCCACTCGCGACTCGTCTTCCACCAGGAGGATTCGCACGCATCTACTATTTTGCGAAACCTGGGAGAAACGCACAATCGACCGGGGCAGGGCCCAAAAATCGGAAGACCGCCATGCGCGTGGCGGTTTTGGCGATGCGGTGAAGGGCCCGGTCCCGTCACCGCGCCCGGCGGCGGGCTTGCCAGCGGCGCCAGGCGAAGCGCGCGGGGAAGAAAAGTATGGCGGCCCAGAGCAGCAGGACCGGTCCATCGGAGAGCAGGAACAGGGCGATGCCCACCACGCTTCCGGTTATGCCGCGGAGCCCATCCACCGCGGCATTGCGGAACTGCGTGGACAGGCCGCCGGAAGAGTGAAACTGGGCCTGGTACTCTTCGTTGACGGTCAGGCTGAGCGTGGCGTAGTCCACCCGCTTCAGCAGGGCCTTCTTCTCGGCTTCCATCCGTTCGATCTCGCCGCGCACGCGGCCCAGTTCCCGCTCGGCCTCCAGGACGTCCGAGAGGTTGCCGGTGCGTTCGCGCAGCAGGTCGACCATGCGCTGCTCGGTGTGGCGCGAGTTGGCCAGGCGGGCCTCGAGGTCGGTGTAAGTCTGGGTGACTTCCTCGCCGCTCTGCGATTCCGAATCCACGTGGCCGAGTTGTTTGATCTCGGACATCGCGGCGTCGAGCTGGCCGGCGGGGATCTGCAGTTTGCCGGAAAGCGTGCGGCCGGCATCGGTCGGATTGGCGACGCTTAGCTCGCCGAAGTAGCCTTGGTGGCGCTTTAGGATGTCGTCCAGGCGCGCGCGGACGCGGTCGAAGTCGCGCGTGGTTAGTTGCAGTTGGGCGGTGCGCGCGATCATGGGGGCGTTGGGGGCGGGGGCCAGATCGACCGCTGTCGTGCCGACCCCTATCGCGCGCTCGGCCATGGGGGCCTTCCGGGCCTGGTAACGACCGAAGCTCACGAACGCCAATACGACCGCTAGCCCGCTCGCCAGGCCCCAGGCCCATCTCGGGAGCCCAAACCACTTCAGCCGCACTTTTGCCACCACTGGCGCCAGCGCCTCCAGCACGCCCTGCGCCACCCGCTCGTCCGCCGCTTCCACTTCCCATGCAGACAGAGCTTGCGACACGCTTCGCAAGCCGTCCGCCAACTCGCGGCACTCGGCGCACTGCTCCAAATGGGCGGCCGCGCCGACGGCCTGGCCGGCGGGCAGTTCGCCATCCAGGTACGCCATCAGTTCTTCCGGGGCAAGAGGATGATCAACGGATTGCATGCAGGTGCTCCTTCAAGGCCAGGCGCGCGCGGAATAGCCGCGTGCGCACGGTGTTCAGCGGAAGCCGCAACAAATCGGCGATTTCCGCGTAACTGAGCTGCTCATACTCGCGCAGCATGAGGATCTCGCGCTCCGAGGGGTCGAGCCGCGCGAGGGCTTCGCGGACCCACAGGGCCGCGTCAGGCGCGTCGCGCGTCGCGGGTTCGGCCGGCGGCGGCGCGGGCCCTTGCCGCGCGAGGCTGCGCCGTTCGGCGGCCACCAGCTTGAAGGCAATGCCGTAGAGGTAGGTTCGCGCCGACGCTCGGGGTTCGTAGCGGGCGGTGGCGCGGATCACCGCCAGGAAGGTTTCCTGGGTCAGGTCCTCCGCCCGCTGCCGATGGGGCAGGCGCCGCCGGAAGAAGCCGTAGATCGGCTCGCGGTAGCGCGCAAATAGCTCTTCGAACGCGTCCCGCGACCCGCGTTGGAATTCCAGAATCAACGTCTCATCGCTGACCATATGGCCGCTCTACTGGGGTAATGCCGCGAGCGGGCGAAAAGTTCGCGAATTTCCGGAATTCTTTTCGGCTGCCCCACAAAAGCCACCCAACACGCCCCTACTTCGTCCGATACGCGAAGGTCACGGTGGTTTCCTCGTCGATGACCAGCGGCTTGACGAAGCGGTAGGACGTTCCGGTACGCGGCACGTCGATGGCGATCGGCAGCACGCCCGCCACCTTCTGCTTGAGGTCCAGGATGTTGGCGGAGGGCGCGGTCACGGGCAGGTCCTTGTCGTTCCTGTTCAAGCTGGCGCTGGAAGTCGGCACCGCCCTGGCGGCCGCGGTTACTTCCACCGTCTCCGCCATGGCGCCCACTTGCAGACGGCTGCGGAGTTGGGTTGGGTGCCCGGAGGCGTAGTCGAAATTAAATGCGTCGCTCTTGAAACCCGCGGCAGCAGTCATCACGCTCAGTTTTCCCGACGAGAACCCCGAGACAAGCCACTGGCCGCTGGAATCTGTCTCAGCCGTCCGGGTAAACCTGGTGGCGAGATCGGTCACGATTACGCGCGCCCCTTTCACAACGGCGCCAGACTGATCGGTGACGATGCCGCCGACGGTGCCGGGCCCCAACCAGACAATTTGGGGGGCCTGCTGCAACATGGCGAACGATTCGGGGCGCGCGAGCCCAGGCGCACCTTCCCCCGCCGCCGCATCCGGTCCCGCGCTGGCCACCAGCGCCGCGGGGATCACGTTGCCGCCGAAATCCGCCACCTTGAAGCGCGCGGGCAGAAACACCTCCCAATTCACCAGGCCAACGGGCATGTCCATCTTCGGCAGCGCCAGCTCCGATCCGCCCTTCTTCGAGAACGGAGCGCCGGCGTGCAGGAAGACGAACGACACGGTGTACTCGCCGTTGGGCCGGAAGCCGGGGCGCAACAGCGGCACGCGCTGGCCGTCGGGACCTTCGGCCGGCTTCACCTTTTCGCCAGCCACGTCGGCCGAAAGGATGCTTGTCCCGGCCGGCAGCGCCACTTTGAGGAACGGCTGCGACTGGTTCTTCACCACCAGTTTGATCTCGGTCAGCGACCGGCCTTCGGTGGTCACCACGGTGGTGACGGTGGCCGATTGCGCGATGGCCGGGGGCAAGGCGGAGTCCGGAAAGCGCACCCACTCCAGCGCCAGTCCGGGCGCGGCGGCGATCGACGCCTGCCGGTGGTAACGGAACGCGGCCGCGAGCGAATCGTGCGCCAGGGTGCGCAGGTAGGGACTGGCCTCCTTGAGGTCCATGCGCTTCAGCGCGCCGCTCTCTTTGGCGGCCAATTCCAGGCTGCCGGAGCCTTCCACCAGCACCTCGCCGGTCTCCCGTTGCGTGGCTTTCAGCGCGACGAAGGGAATGTCGGCTTTCAGCCCGGCGTTTTGAGCCCCGGCGCTTGGAGCGTCGATCGCCTTCTCCATGGAGATCAGGAACTGGTGGCTGCGAATGGCGGCGTTGCGGACCTTTGCCGTCAGCACGCCGGATTGCAGATCGCTCGAATCCAGCGACGGGCCGGTCACTCCGGTGACGCCGTAGCCCGCGGGAATTTCGATATCGAATTGCGCCGGATCGCCCTGCACCACGGTGATATCGATCAGCGCCACCAGGTTGAGCGCGGCCTCGCTCACCGAGACCAGCGTCTTGACGTCGGAGAGGAAACGCACTTCGCGCGGGACCACCGGCGCCACCGCCTCACGCGCCGCCCACCACAGGGACGCGGTGCGGCCCGGCGCCAGGGTGGCTTCGATGGTGGTCTGTCCGCCGCTCGATGTGCGGCTGGTGATCAAACCCGGGCTGAGATACACATTGGTGCGGTCGCCGGGAATCACCAGCGTGAGCTGCACCGCGCCGGCCGCGGGGACAGGCAGGCTGAACGCGGCGCGTCCGGCCTCGATGCGGAGCGGCAGGCCGGCGCGCAGCGTGACCGAGAACTCGCCCGGCGACAGCACCGCTTGCGTGGACGAGGCGGCCTGTTCCAGCGGCAAATCCTCGCCCTGGCGGCGCGCGTCGAAAATGGTCATGTCGGAAACCAGCGGCACGGCGGTATCGACCTTGGCGAGAACCTCGCCATCCAGATCGATGGTTCCGGAGACCGCCTCGTCGCCCGCCTTGAGTTTCAAGATGGCGCTCTTCAGAACGAACGGCGCGGGCGGTGCATCGGGCTTCTTGACGGTTTTGCCGGCCAATTCCACCAGGCGATTGTACTCGTCCAGCGGGAGGGCGACGTTTCCGGAGGCCGGCAAGGGCCCGGCTCCGTTCTGGGCCAAGGCGATGGCCGGCCATGCGAACGCGGCAAGCAGCAGACTGGATCTCATTTCACACCTCCCTTTTTCTCGTTCTGGTAGCTCAATTCGATGTGTGGGGCCTGGTTCTCGCCGGTCAGTTCCGACACCAGGAAAATGGAAGCGCCTAGAACCGGGAACGAAAGCCCGGCGGGCGGCGCTTTCGCCGCGGTACGGGCCTCGGACTTGGCTTTGTATTTGTCCACCAGCGCCTGGGTGGCGGACTGCGCCGCGTTGGAATTGAACTGCTGCAGGATGTCGGCCTGCTGCGCTGGCGTGTTCTGCGGCGTGGCGTTGGCGCTGGCCGGCGCGCCGGCGGACGCACCGCCGAATGCGCCGCCGAATGCACCCCCGAAAGCGGTGGACGCCGGTCTTTCGTAGGTCTGGGTCCGGAACGGCCCGGGCTCGGCGGTCACCCGGAAGCCCGGAGGCGAGTACAAGACCACGCCGGTCTTCGAGACCGGAAGGTCCAGCGCCGGCAGGGCGACAAGGGCACGGCCGCGGTCGGCGAATGCGGTCCCACGGACCAGGTAGACCACCGAGACGGCGAAGGGAGCGGCTTCTTCCCCGGCTTGCGTCTTCGCGAGGGGCAGCAGCAGACTGCCATCCGGAGCCTTGGCCGGCCGCACGGCCTTGCCGGCCAGGGATGCGCTCCACACCGTGCCGCCCGTGGGCAGGGTCACCTTGAGGAAATCCCGCTGGCTGTTGCGCACGGCGTAGCGGGCCTCCAGCAGCGTCTTCCCGTCCTTGGTCATGAGGACCCGGTAGCGCGCCTCTTCGATGTTGGCCGTCAGCACGGCCTGTTGCGCATAGCGCGCCACCTGGAGGCTGAGCGTCCGGTCGCCGGTGAATCCGCCCGGCAGGAAGCGGAAGGCGGCCAGCGATGGCGATTGGCGGGTGGAGACGAGTTGTCCAAGTTCCGACGCGTCGGCGCTCTCCAATCCGTGGGACTTCACGTCCTTGATCTCGCCCGCGCCTTGCACCTCCACCGCCGCGCCGCCGGATTCGCGCTCGGCATCCAGCAGGCGCAACAGCGGGATCTCGACCGCTCCCTCGCGCGGCAGCTTGGTTTCGCCGGCAATCAGGAAGCGGGTGGTCTTCTCGATGGGTTCCAGGAAGCGGACGGTCAGGACGCCGTCGTTGGTGTCCCAATCGCCCACCTCGGCGCCCAGCACCTGGTTGATGGAGACCGCCGGCAAGAGAATCCGCAGTTGCGTGGCGGCGCCTTGCAGCACCTCCGCGTCCACCTCCGCGTAGACCGAGCTGGCGTCCTCGCCCAGCCCGACCAGTTCGGTGAGAGATCCGCGGAAGCGCAACGGTTCGGTGGCGCGGTGCTCTTCGATCTTTCTGTGCCAGGCGAAGGTCAACGGTTCGTTGGCGTGCCCGTAGGCCACCCAGCGCGCGCCATCGGCCCCCTCCGACTTGTCGGTGAGCACGCCGCCCGAGAGCCTCAATTCCATGCCCTGGCGGGGAAGCGCCACCACGGCGCTGGTAATGCCCGAGGAACTGGAGGGCAGCACCAGTTGCTCTTCGCCGGCGGACGTTGCGACTGGCAAGACCACGTCCAGCGCCAGCACCGCTCTGCCGGGCCGCGACAGCACCGCGGACAACTGGCCGCCGGCCGCGGAACCGGCGGGGATGAGCGAAAGCGGTTTGCCATCGAGCCGCGCCTGGCGCACCAGCAGGCCGGAGGGTATGGGCACGCGCACCCAGCCTTCTTTCAGGACATCCACGGTCAGGTTTGCCCGCCCGCTGGCGAACTCGCCCGCGACCTTCAAGTCGTAATCGACGCGGGTCAGCGTCTTTTCGATGCGCGCCGGAGTTGCCTCCGGCTCCACGGGGAACGCTCGCGCGCGTAACGCGGTGTATTCGCTGGTGGGGATGACGATCCATCCCGAAGAATGCGAATCCTGCCCCCAAAGCGCGGCCAGAGGAAATAGAACGGCGAGATACCACCAGCCGCCGGATCTTAGCATGACTGACTCCTTTCTAACGTTTGGACTATCCGGAAGATTCCACAGTGCTGTGAATCCTTTCACCACGCGGAACAAGTTGCCGGGAGTTCACAGCGGCCCGTTTGTGCGACAGGTCATCTTTGGATAACTGGAGGTACCCACACCGAACCGCGAACGTGAGTGAGCGGCCCGCGTGGAAGCGCTCCGCGGCCGGGTCAGGCCGCCCTGGCCGCGTTCTACGTACAATCCGCCTCTAGAACCCCGGCCGACCGCCGATATGGAAATAGGGTATCTATGCCTGAACAAGTAAGCCAGGAGACGTACAGGGCAATCCTGGAGGGCTTGCCGGCCGGAGTCTACGTGGTTGATCGCGACCGGCGGATCATGTTGTGGAACAGCGGCGCCGAGAAACTCACCGGCTATCTCCGGCAGGAGGTCATTGGGCGTTTCTGCCGGGACGATCTCCTGATCCATTGCGATGAGAACCAGGCGTGCCTGTGCGGCGCCGCCTGCCCGCTGCAACAGACCATGCGCGACGGCCAGCCCAGGACGGCGGATGTCTTTTTGCTTCACAAGGACGGACAGCGCGTGCCGGTAAACGTCCGCGCGGTCCCGGTGCGCGACGATCGGGGAGCTATCGTCGGCGCGGCGGAGTGCTTCGACAAGCGGTCGATTCTCCCCGCCGCGGACCCGGTTCTGCGCGAGTTGAGCCAGGGGGAATCCCTCGATGAGCCCACCGGGTTACCGGACCGCCCCGCCACTCTGGCCTGCCTGCGCGCCTACCTGGAGAGTTATGAAGCCAGCCCGGTTCCCTTCGGCGTCGCCAGTATCGCGGTCGATTCGCTGGACTTGCTGCGCCATAGGGACGGGGCCAACGCGGTAAATGCGGTGCTCTATGCCATCGGCCAAACCCTCGCGAACACTCTGGGTCCGAACGACACGATCGGCCGGTGGTCGGAGGAGCGTTTCCTGGCGGTGGTGACGAGTTGTACGGCTGCCAGCCTGTTGCGGACTGTGAGCCTGATGAAACGGATGGTCGGGTCGGCGGGCGTCCCATGGTGGGGGGATCGGCTCTCGGTCACGCTGTCGGTGGGCGGCGCCATGGTGCGGCCCGGCGACACGCCCGAAACCCTGGCCGGCCGCGCCGAGGCCGCGCTCGAGAGTAGCCTTCCGCGGCTGGAAGATTCTGTGGTGGTGGCTTGAGGAATGCGATAACGCGCAAGAGGGGCTATGTTTTCGATCATCGGAATCGTGGTGGTTTTTGGAGCGATAGTCGCCGGCTACCTGATGGAGAAAGGCAACCTGCTGGTGTTGATGCAGCCCGCCGAACTGATCATTATCGCGGGTGCGGCGGCCGGCACGGTGCTGATCGGCAACCCGCCGCACATTCTCAAAGCGATCCTGAGGGGCATCAGCGGCGCGTTCAAAGACTCGGTTTTCACCCGCCAGCGGTACCTGGACTCCCTGAAGATGCTCTACGACCTGTTCAACCTGGCGCGCCAGGGCGGCCTGGCGGCCGTCGAGACGGATATCGAGGAACCATCCAAGAGCAAAGTCTTCAGCGCCTATCCAACCATCATGAAAGACCAGCATATCGGCCGCTTCATCTGCGACACCTTGCGGACCGCGTCGGCGAGCGTGCTGGAACCGTTCGATATCGACCAAATGTTGGAGTTGGACATGGACGTGCACCATCACGATTCCAGCCAGCCGGTGACGGCCATGAGCACCATGGCGGATTCGCTGCCCGGCCTGGGAATCGTGGCCGCCGTCCTGGGCGTGGTCGTCACCATGGGCGCGCTGGGCGGTCCGCCGGAGGAGATCGGCCATAAGGTGGCGGCGGCGTTGGTGGGCACCTTTCTCGGCGTTCTGCTGTGCTACGGCCTGGTGGGGCCGATCGCCGCGAACATGGCGAAGACCGCCGACGAGGAGCACTCCTACTATGGCGTCCTGCGGGTTTGCATGATGGCGTTCATCAAGGGCGTGCCCCCCATCATGGCGGCCGAGATCGGCCGGCGGGCCGTGCCAGGGCATGTGCGGCCCACTTACCAGGAGCTGAACAAACTGTGCCGGAACAAAGTTCAGGCGCCGGCCGGGAGCCGTCCGGCCACGGGCGCCGCCGCGTAGAGCCGCGATCCTATGGCGCACCCCGCTCCCATCATCATCAAGAAGAAGGCCGCCCATGCCGGCCACCACGGAGGCGCCTGGAAGGTAGCCTACGCCGACTTCGTCACCGCCATGATGGCCTTGTTCATCGTGCTGTGGCTGCTCAACAGCAGCAAGCAGATCCGGGTGGCGGTGGGCGGCTATTTCAAGGACCCTACCGGCATTTCCAAAAAGGTGGGAAACGGGCAGACCGGTTCGGGCGATAATTTCATCGTCACCAAGGAGAACCTGGACCGAGTCAAGGATGAGCTGCAGGCTACCATCCGGAAGGAGAATATCTCTCAGAAGCTCCTGAACCAGATCGAGATGACGATTACCGCCGAAGGCCTGCGCATCGAGCTGATGGAGACCGAGAAAGGAGCGTTCTTCCCCAGCGCCGTGGCGGAGCCTAACCCCGAGGCCACCGAGATTCTATCGTTGCTGGCGGCGGAACTGGGCAAGCTTCCCAACAAGCTCTCCATCGAGGGCCATACCGACGCCAAGCCCTACGCCACCAGCGGCAACTACAGCAACTGGGAGCTCTCCGCCGATCGCGCCAACGCCGCGCGCCGCGTGATGCAGGAGCATGGTTTGGGTCCCCAGCAGGTGACCCAGATTCGCGGGTACGCGGACCAGCGCCTGCGCAAGCCGAAGGCTCCCGAAGACGCCTCCAACCGCCGCATCTCGATCGTGGTGCACTATCTGGTGAGGCCCGGTGGCGACGATGAGGACAAGCCCGTCCCGAAGGAAGCTCTGGCGCCGGCGGCCGGCGAGCGGTAGGCCCCCGCAAATCCGCTGTTCGACGGTAGCCATCCGCCGTTCATCGAAAAGCGCGGGAACGGAAGTTCGCCTCGCCTTACTCTGGGCTCATGCAACCTGGCTATCAACCTCACGGCCCGCAACCCGGTCCGGTTTCCCCGCACCGCTGGATCCCGGCCATCATTCTGATCGGCATCGGCGTGGTGTTCCTACTGGACAACCTCAACATTCTCTCGGTAGACGAGATCTTCAAGTTCTGGCCGGTATTGCTGATCGCGCTGGGACTGTTCCTGCTGGTGGATCGCACGGTGTGGCACCTCGGCTTGGGACGCTGCGGCTGGGATGAGCGCATAAGCGATTACCAGGATGGGCCACGGATCCGCGAGTCGGCCGTGTTCGGAGGAGGCAAACGCCGCGTCAATACGCAGGATTTCACCGGCGGCAAGATCGACGCGGTGTTCGGCGGCTATGAGGTGGATCTTCGCGAGGCCGCCATGCGGGGCGATGTGGCCGTGCTCAAAGTCGATGTGGTATTCGGCGGCACGGTATTGCGCATCCCCGAAACCTGGAGCGCGGTGGTGCAGGGAAACGGCGTCTTCGGAGCCTTCGTCGACAACACGCGCCAGCCCGACCCGTCGAGGACGCCGAATCCCAAGCGCCTGATCGTGAAGGGCGCCGCTGTGTTCGGTGGCGTCGAGGTCAAGAACTGAGCGAGGCATGCATCCGATTCTTGCCGGGGGCAGGCGCTTGCTCGCCTACATGCTGGCCTGGCTGCCGGTTCTGGCGCTGCTCGCGTTCGTAGCTAAAGCGGCCGGCGGACTGCCCTGGTGGCAGGAGCTCACCGTGCTGACGCCGGCCTGCGGCGTGTTCGCTTTCGCCTGCCTGTCTCCCTGGTATCTGTGCCGGGCCTTGCCGCTGCATCGCGTGGGATGGGCGAACCTGCTATCGACCTTCGGCGCCGCGGCGGCCGCCGGAAGCCTGGTCTTCGTAGGAAGCGTCAAGCTGGTGGCGCTGGCGCTGGAGGAGTTTGTTCCCGCGCTGAACGCGACGGGCGGCGCCGACCGGCCTCTGCCGCTGCTGTTCGGGATGGGGGTGCTGCTCTACGTGCTCTCGGTTGGACTGCACTACGCGTCGCTCGGGGCGCAGGAATCGCGCGCGGCGGAAAACCGCGCCGCCGAGGCCCGCACGCTGGCCCGCGAGGCCGAACTGCAGGCCCTGAAGATGCAGATCAATCCGCACTTCCTGTTCAACAGCCTGCACTCCATCGCCGCGCTGGCGACGCAGGACGGCCCGCGCGCGCGCGACATGTGCATCCGCCTTTCCGATTTTCTGCGCAGCGGTCTCGGCCTGGGCGATCGCGAGTCGATCCCGCTGCGCGAGGAACTGGCCCTGGCCCGCAGCTATCTGGATGTGGAGCGCGTGCGTTTCGGCGACCGCCTGCGCGTCGAAGAAGCCATCGATCCGGACTGCGAGGATTGCGGGGTTCCCGCCTTGGTCCTGCAGCCGCTGGTGGAGAACGCCGTCAAACACGGGATCGCCGGACTGGTGGAAGGCGGCTGGATTCGCCTGCAAGCGCGCCGGCAGCAAGGCGGCGTGTGCCTCGTCATCGAGAATCCGTTCGACCCGGACGCGCCCGCCCCGCGAAAAACCGGGCTGGGCCTGGCGCACGTGCGGCGCCGCCTGCGGGTCCGCTACGGCGAGGCCGCGGTCTTCGAGCCGTCGTCGCACGAGGGACTCTATCGCGTGGTGTTGCTGTTGCCCTGCGACTCGCCCATGGCCTCCATGAGCCGGGTGTAGCCCGCGCGGCTCACCGCCAGGCGCGTGCCATCGGCCAGAATCGCGACCCGGCTGTCCTTGGCGTAGGGCTCGATGCGCGTGATGCGCTCCAGGTTGACGATGGTGGAGCGGTGTACGCGGACAAACCGCGACGGGTCGAGCAGGCTCTCCACGCTGGAAATCGGCTGCTGCTTCAAGAAACCGCGGCCGCCCGAGTGCAGCGCCACGTAGTCGCCCTGGGCCTCCACGTAATCCAGTTTGTCGATGGGGATCACGTGGACTTTGGTTCCGTCCTTGACCACGATGCGCTGCGGCTTTTGCTCCGGCGCGCGGGCTTCGGCGGACAGGTCCGCGGGCAGGGTACGCTGCCCCAGGCGGGCCTTGGCGCGCTCCAGCGCCCGCTCGAAGCGCTCCGCGGAAAACGGTTTCAGAAGGTAGTCGACGGCGTGGGCGTCGAAGGCGCGCATGGCGTACTGATCATAGGCCGTGACGAAGATCACCACCGGCGGTTTGGGGTTGCCGGTGGCGACGAGCTCCAGGACTTCGAAGCCGTCCAGCTTGGGCATCTGGACGTCGAGAAACAGCAGGTCGGGCGCGGTCTCCGCGATGGCCTTGACGGCGTCGAACCCGTTGGCGCATTCGGCGGCGATCCCGATCTCCGGATGCGGCGCCAGCATTTCGCGCAAAAAGCCGCGGGCCAGTTCCTCGTCGTCGACGATGACCGCGCGCAATCTCGATTCGCCCATCTGCCAGTCACTGTAGCACGGCAGGCGGGCATAAGCCTTCGGCCGTCAGCCAGCAGCTTATCAAGCCGGCGCCGTTCACCGCCGTTCACGTGAACGATAGTTTCTGGGCTCTGAGCCGGATCTACTTCGCCGCTCCGCAATACGGGTCCGCGCCGATGGTCCCCTCCAGTTCCCTGAGGTAATCCGGCGCGCCCACGCGGGCCAGTTGCTTGCGCGATTCAGCCAGCCGCCGCCCGGTGTCGACGCCTTGCGCCGCGTCTCCGCCTTCCTGGAACCGCTCCAGCGCGCGCAGGTGGCGCGTCCAGAGATGGATGTCTCTGGTCTGCTTGGCGCGCAGCCGGTCGCGATACCAGCCGCTCGCCAGGAGGGATTCGCGCGTGAACATGCCGCGCACTTCGGCATCTTCGACTCCCTTGCCCCGATAGGAGCCGTTCGCCATGATGTGCAGCAGGGCCTGCAGCGGAGGGCAGGCCGCCTCCACGCTGCCATCCTCGAAGTACTGCCGGGCCACGCGCATCTGCGATTCCACAATGGCGTCCACGCCCGCCGCGAATTGCACCAAGTCCTGTTTTTCCGGACGCAGCATCTCCTCGGTGAAAACCGCAACCGGCGTTTCGAAAAGCCGCCCCAGGAAGCGATCGACGAAAAGGGGCGTAATCCGGTAACCCAGGCGGCTGGCCAGCACGGTGCGGCCGTCCAGGCAGAAATCGGAAACTCTTTCCAGGTACCCATTGGCCAGGAGGAATCCGGGGTCGCGCTCGTGCACTCGCATGCGGCACCAGATCTCCGGGACCAGCAGGCTGATGTCGTGGTCCACGCGGAATTTCGGTCCCACGTAGCCCGCCGAAGTGGTGAAACCCGAGTACCCGGTGAGGATGAACGACACCAGGGCGTTGTTCAGATCCACCACCGGAGACAACGCGTTAAAGGCCGCCTTGGTGAGCGCGCCCTCACTGCCAAAACCGGTGGTGGCCGGGGATTTGCCAGTCAGGCTGCAGATGAAATCCATGAACAGCTCCGGCAATTCCTGGTAATGGATCGGGCTGTACACCGCCAGCGGCGGCAGGCCGGCCTTGGGATCCGCGGGGCTGTTTCTTCTTCCCGCCAACACCGCGTTGACCGGAAAATAGACCGGACGGTCCGCGGGAATTCCACGCGCCAGCCGGGCGGCGATTTGGGCCAGGTAGAGTTCTCTGGGATTCGCCAGGTCGGGTCTGCGCTGCAGATAGCGGGGATTGGTGGAGCGTTTTCCGTCGACCACGCGCGCGTGAGCCGACGAAACCACGTATTCGGTCTCGGGCCGCTCCACAAAGTTCTCCAGAAGCAGCTTCATCGGCTCGGAATATTGATCGAACTCGACCACGTGTTCCACCAGGGCCCGCGCCGCGTCGAGGGTAAGTGGCTCGAAATTGGACAGGAAATTCCCCGGCCCGGCGATGTCCGCTTCCGCTTGCCGGTCCACGCCCCTGTATTTCGCGTCGTCGGGCCGCTGGAACAGGAGGCGCTCGCAGTTGGCCACCAGTTTGACGCTGGGGTTTTCGTATCCGGGGTCCAGATCGGTCAGGGCTTCGCGCGGAAGCACCAGCGACGCGGTGATGTCATCCTCCATCTGCACCTTTTCGGCGGGACAGAAATCCGGCCGCAGCTTGTAAATCCGCCAGGAGCCATCCGGATCGTAGCCCACCCGCAGGTAGTTGCTCACCAGTTTGTGATTGTCGAATTTCAGCTCGTGACCCAGAAAGCCGTTGATCCGGTCCACCGTAAAATGCTCGCGCCAGTTTTCGCCCCACGCGGGCTGATAGTACCGTTTCACGGTGAAGACCAGTTGGCGCGCGGTCTGCGAAAGATCGCGCACCCAGGCGTTGTGCTCCTCCGTATATTCCGCCGACGGCGTCAGCAATTGGATGACCGACCCGAGCGATCGCGCGGGGCTCAGGATCGGCCTCTTGGAGCGCTCGTCCGGCGGCCGTTTCCGATAGATGGCGGAAAAATCCTTCTTGAGGATTCCCGCCACCTGGTCCATGTCCTGGTGGTAATCTTTGACGAAGACCGGCCCCTTCATCAGCACATCGCCGATCGATTTGGAAATCTCGGATTTGCCGCCGCCGGATACCGTGCAGGGCTTATGGCACAGCGTTCCGCGCGGCCGCGACCCCACCAGTCGCCAGGCCGTGCCAGCCAGTTGCTTTTGCAGCTTGACGCGGAAACCGTTGGGCAGAACGTAAACCGCCCCGGCGCGTAAAGCCAGCCGCGCGTCCGTGCCGCCGTGCCGCCAGTGGACGAATCCTTCGCGCGTGTGGAAAGAGGCATCCTCCGGCACATAGTAGACGTTTGGAAAACGCCGGTCGACGGCATGGCCCTCGGGCTGAAGAGCGATCAGGCCGCCGAGCAAATCGATCACGTGGGAAAAGGGAGCCGGATTCAGGCTGACGGTGCGATCCGCGAAAAAATCCTGTCCCAGCACGTAGGTGGCGAAGGCCAGCGCGCCGCCGGCGTGTTCCTCCTCGCACGAGCCGTACAAGTTGGCGGCGAAGCTGATTTGGGTTTTCACCTCTTTCTTGCAGTACCCGAAATAGTTGTCCGCGATCACCGTGACCATGACGCCGCGCGCATCCCGGCACGCCACTTTGAACGGGCGGCCGCCGTTATACAGTTCCGCTTCGTCGCTCCAGCACATGCCGTCGCGCCGCTGCCGCCCGGTAGCTTCGCTCGCATGCGGCAGCCCCAGGTCTTTCTTCCGCATCCCCACCAGGTGCGGCGCCAGCACGACGCAGCCGGTGTGTCCGGTCCAATGCAAGGCATCCAGCCCCGCGTCGTTTTCGGGAAGGTACGGATCGCCGCCGTTGCCAAAAATACTCTCCACAAAATCCAGGTTGCTCACCAGGCTGCCGGGCGCGATGAACCGGATTTCCATGGTCTTCTCGGGGGCGCAGCCGGCCGCCGGACAAACCAGTGGCCGCAAGAGCAAGGAGACGAAGCAGCGGGCCGTCTCCTCCTGATCGGCCGTGAAAGGCAGGGTCAGCAGATCGGCCGGAGGACTGAGAGCCGCGCTCCACAGCGCCGCGAAGGCCCGCTTGGGCACGGCCGCTTTGTCCGCCGGAATGGGAAGCCCGCCCTCGACGATGTGAAACAGCCCCTGCGTAGTCCGCCGGTCGCTCCGCGGATTGTGCAGCACACCCTGCGGCAGACGATAAGAGTGTACGTAGGGCGACGAGAAAGAATCCGAACTTACCGGCAAGGATAAGACGCGGGCCATGCCTTCGCGGTCCAGCACGAAGGTGTTAGCCGGAAGCCGCGCCGCGCCTTGCGGACAAACGTCGCTGAGATAGGCGTCGAGAAAGTCGTGGATGCGGCTGTCGCTCGCGCAGAACCAGTTCTCCAGTTGCCGGTCCTTCTGGTAGTAGTTGCGCAGCAGAGGCCTGGCCAGTTCGAGAAAGTCCAGGCCGGCGGTGTCGCGGCCGACCGGCTGGCCCATCGCCGCCAGTTTGAGATTGATGTAGCGGTCCAGCTCGTCATCCCGTTTGCGGAACGGGTGCGCGTGGGTCGGTGCAGCCATAGGTTTGCCTCCGTCTGGACAGTCCGCGGGACGCTGGTGTGCCCAGCCGGGCAGCCCGCATCGGGTGCTGTTTCCAGCTTAATACACCGTTCCGGATGTACGCCGCGAGGTCGAAGCGTGCACGACGGCGTGCGTGCCTCGCCGGCCGCTACTTCCCGTCCCCCTTCGGCAACGCGCCCGACATCCACTCGCGGACGTCGCGCTTCAGCTTGGCGTGCGAGTCGCTATCGATATACAACATGTGGCCCGACTGGTAGAAGTTCCACGTGATGTTCTTGCGCATCTCGGGGTTGAGTCCCATGTGGTTGAAGGTATATTCCACCGCGTAGTAAGGGGTCGCCAGGTCAAAGTAACTGGCGGCGACCATCACCTTCATGTACGGGTTTCTCGTCATGGCGTTGCGCAGCAGGCTGGTGGTGTCGCCGAAGCCGTTCTGCACGCCATAGTCCCAGGGCTGAACCCCGCCGCTGGTGTAATAGTACAGGTCGGTTTTGTATCCCAGCTCGGCGCGGATGTAGTTGGCGAAGGCGGCCGTAAAGGGCGGCGCGACGAGCGTGCCCGAAGGATCGAACTCGCTGGTTTCGCCCGTGTTCCACGGCGACGGCCCGGTCAGCCTCCCATCGTAGCGTCCGATGGTTTCATGCTTGTCGCGCAGCAGTTGGCGCGTGAAATGCGAAACGTCCCAGCGCAGGTTGCTCTCGTCGATGTAATGCGCGTCCAGCCCGCAGTAGCGCGCCAGCTTGTCGATCACCGCCTTGCGCTCCGCCCCCGGCAGTTCGTCGCCTTTGGACAGGGCGGAGGCGTATTCGCCCAGGGCAAAGCTCTCCACCTCCTTGAGGAACGCCTTCAGGTCCTTGCGCTGCAGGTCGGCGGGGACCTTCTTGTGGTACCAGGCGTCGGCGGCGTAGGTGGGTAGTTCCAGTTGATAGACCAGGTCGTCGCTGCGGCTCCAGATGGTTTCCAGGTTGAGCGTGGTGCCGATCAGGACGATCCCGTTGAACGCGATTCCCTGGTCGATCAGGTATCCCGCCAGGCCGGCGGCGCGGAACGTTCCGTAACTCTCGCCCGCGATAAACAGCGGCGACAATTCCCGGCTATTGCGGGTCACATACATGCGGATGAATTCGCCCACCGACTGGATGTCGCCTTGCACCCCGTTCATGCGGCGCGCCACCTCGACGGTCTTGGCGCGGCTGTAGCCCGTGCCCACGGGATCGATGAACACTAGGTCGGTTTGGTCCAGCCAGGTCTGCTGGTTGTCGACGATCTCGTACGGCGGAGGCGGCATGCCGCCATTGGGCAGCAGCTTGGGACTGCGCGGTCCCATGCCTCCCATGTGAACCCAAAGCGACGCCGACCCCGGTCCGCCGTTGAAGCAGAACGTCACCGGCCGCTTGGCCGCGTCCGCGACCCCGTCCAGGGTGTACGCCATATAGAAGATGTGGGCCTCGGTCTCGCCCGAGGAATTCTTCAGCGGCATCTGGGCCACGGTGGCGGTGTAGTTGATGGGCTTGCCGTCCAGGGTGATGGAATGGTGCGTCACCACCGGCGTCTCATCGACTTCGCCGCCGACGGCTGGGCCCGGGCCTGGCACTCCGCCTCGCCCGCTTCGGCCTCCCGGAGTTTGAGCGGGAACTGTCGGGGTGGTGGTCTGAGGAGTGGCCGCCGGGGTGGCCGTTTGCGTCGCGGCCCGGCCCTGGGCTTGAGCGGGCACCGCCGGAACCGCCAGCAACAGGAGCGCAAGGGGGCCGATCATCATGGCTTGGGTTTTGAAAGGAAATTCGGACATAGGGTCAATGATACCTGACGCGGGACCGGGCGCGACTGGAGTCTGGTCATTGCTCCGGGCTTGGCAGCTTGCTGGCTGCGCGGTAGAGCAGCAAATCGTACACGATCTTGCACGTCCCCGCGATGTAGAACGGCAGGCTGATCAGCGACGGCTGCGCAAATAGCCGTCCCGCGAACGTCGGCGAGATCGCGGCCCCCAGAGTCCGCGCCACTCCGGTCACTCCCGCGGCCGCCGACCGCTCTTCGGGACGCACCATCGCCATGGTGTACGATTGCCGCGTCGGCACGTCCATCTGCGAGATGCTGAAGCGCAGCAGCAGCATGGCGATCGCCAGCGGAAGGTTGGGCATCAACGGCACCAGAATCAGCAGGATGTTGGACGGCAGATGGGTGAAGACCATGGTCCTCACCAGGCCCAGCCGCGAGGCCAGGCGCGACGCCAGCAGCGCGGAGATCCCCGCGAAGAGATTCGCGCCGAAGAAGACGCCGCCCAGCGTCGCCGCATTGACTCCGAATCGCAGGTGAAACCAGTAGGCCGCAAAGCTCTGCACCACGAACCCTCCGCCAAAGGCGTCGAGCGCGAACAGGCCCGACAGTTTCAGTACCGGGCCGCGCGACTGGCCCAGGCCCAACCGGACCGGTCGCGCCGCGGGCTCGGGCGGCACTTCCGCGGCCGGCGACAGGCGGCAGAACAGACCCGCCAGCGCCAATCCCAGGAATGCGTACAGAAACAGGACGGCCCGCTCGCTGGCCAACGGCGTCGCTCCGGCCTTTTGCAGCGTCTCCACCAGCACCCCGGCGAACAGCGATCCGAGGGCCGTGGCAAAAGCTCCGGTGAGGGTGTACCACGCAAAGACGTGCGTGCGCAGCGTTCCCGGGACCACCTGGGAGAGCGCCGCCTGCTCGATGGAGAGAAACGGCCCCACCTCGTTGCCGCTGGGACTGATCACGCCCACCGTTCCGGCCACGAACAGGGCGAAGATATTTCGGGTGGTGGCGAACGTGAGGCCGGCGCCCGCCATCAGGAGCGCTCCGGCGATCAACGTCCTCCGCCGCCCGGCACGGTCGGCCTGCGTGGTCAGCCACAGCGAAACCACGGTGTCGCCCAACAGCGTCAGGGTCAGCAGCGTTCCGGTTTCGGATGCGCTCATCCCGGCGCCGGTCAGGTACAGCACCAGCACCACCGCCAGCGCGCCGTACGAAAACAGCCGGGCAAGCCGTGTGAGGAACAGCAGCCATCCGTCGGGAGTCAAACTTTCGAGCGCAGCCGGTATCAAGATCTGGCCAACATAACACAGCCGCGGCCAACGCGAGGGCGGTCGCCGGCTACGAGCTATGGCCGGCGAGCTTCGGTTCGAGATCCTGGATGGCCTGCCGGCATCTCTCGGGAACGGGAACCGTCTTGTTCCGGCCGTAATCGAGGACCACAAGGGTGGAGTCCGCCTCGGCGACTACCGCGTCGAGGGCTTTGCTCACCACCCGGTGTTGCATCTGGAAACTGCTGTTCCCGATCCGTGTCACCCTGGCGCCGATGTAAGCCGTATCGGGGAAAGTCAAGGGCCGCTTGTAGTCGCACGATAGTCTGGCCAGTATCGGCCCAATGCCCGCCGGCGGCAACGCCGGCCACAGGCCGATGCGAATCAGGTACTCCACCCGCGCCGTCTCGCACCAGCGCAGATAGACCAGGTTGTTCACGTGCCCGAAAGCGTCGTGGTCGCCCCATAGCAGGGGGATGGTAATCACGACGGGATAATCGATCAGAGACTCATGGCAGTGTTTCATGGAGATGACTTGCCGCGGTTCGCCTGAGCCAACCACGATGCGGTTAGGCGGACATTTCGAGGGTATTTTAACTCCGATCAAACCCCGGTCGGGGATGGATCGACTGCCGGCAAGGCCGGGCTGCATCGGACAGAGCGGCATTTGACCGGGGCTTATCGGGAGCCGTCAAATCGCCAACGGAACCCCATCCAAACCGAGATGCCGGTCGGTCGACCAGCAGCAGCCTATGCTCAGCTCGCGCATGATCGCCAACCCGTGAGCATCGGCGAGCGTGAGATTCTGATCGGAGAACTTCTTTAAGACGCCTCTTGTCTTGGCCAACTCGGAGGCGTCGAATCCCCGCAGGGTCAGACCCGGCAATGCCTCGATGAAGGCCAGAAATTGTACGGCCCTCTGCCGGTCATAGCGGCGCAGAAACCATCCATGACCCTCCGCCACAACCAGGGAGGAAGCGACCAGCGGCGGTGGCGTGGAAAACAGACGGCGAAACAGCGCATGATAGCTGTCCGACCGGTCCAGGAAGGCGATGAACGCAGAGGTATCTACGTAGCACTCAGTCCTTTTGGCCATAAACGATCTCGTCGATAGTCTGGCTGGAACGAGGGTTGCCCGTTTCCACAAATCCCGCGAACTTCATCCACGCACCCTGTCCGCGAGGAGGAAGCGCCTCTCGAACTGCACGGCGGACGAACTCCGCGACCGAAATGCCCAGGGATTGTGCTTCCATTTTCGCGATAGCGTATTCGCGCTCATCCAGGCTCACCTGCGTTCGGATCATGTTATCACTTCCCAGAGGAATGATAACATGATCTGGGAGGCGGCACACACGCGAGATTCCGGCCCGTTTGGGGCATTTCACCCAGGCCACATGTCAGACTAGACTAGAAGGTGTTGATTATAAAGACTGCTTTTTTGGAAAACGGGGTGCTGTGTGAACCTTCCCTCGAAAGGGACTCGTATGTTTCGATTCGATCAATTGATCCGCCGCGACATGATCATCCGGGACGTGAAGCAACGTCACCCCGAAACCATCCCGATTTTCGAACAACTCCGTTTTCGCGACGTCTGCGACGATTGCGAGATCGAGACCGTAGCCCGCAAGAACGGGCTCAGAATCCCGGACGTGCTGGATGCTCTCAACCAGGCTGCGTTCGGACCCAGCGCGGATACTCAAAACCATGTCAGTAATTAATAAAGCTTCCCGCAAGAAGATGCAGCACAGGGGGAAACAACCCCTCGATGTCTTTTTCTCCCCCAAAACCGTCGCGGTGATCGGAGCCACCGAGAACCCGGGCAGCGTCGGCCGCACGCTGCTGTGGAACCTGGTGACCCACCCGTTCGGTGGCACTGTGTACCCGGTGAATCCCAAGCGTCCCAGCGTCCTGGGAATCAAGGCCTACAAGTCCGTTTCGGACATTCCCGAAGATATCGATCTGGCGGTGGTGGTTACCCCGCCGCCCTCCATTCCCGGGCTCATCAAGGAATGCGGAGAAAACGGTGTCCGCGGCGCCATCGTCATCTCGGCCGGATTCAAGGAAATCGGCGCGGAAGGCGCGGCTCTCGAGGAGAAGCTGCTGCAAGAGGCGCGGGCCGCCAACATCCGCGTTATCGGTCCCAACTGCCTGGGCGTCATGAGCCCGCTTTCGGGACTGAACGCAACCTTCGCCACCACCATCGCGCGGCCCGGATCGGTGGGCTTCATCAGCCAGAGCGGCGCCTTGTGCACCGCCGTCCTCGACTGGAGCCTGAAGGAGATGGTGGGCTTCAGCGCGTTCGTCTCGGTGGGTTCCATGGTAGACGTCGGCTGGGGCGACATGATCTACTACCTTGGCAACGATCCCAAGACCCGGTCGATCGTCATTTACATGGAGTCGATCGGCGATGCCCGCTCGTTCCTCTCGGCCGCCCGCGAAGTGGCCCTCAACAAGCCCATCATCGTCATCAAACCCGGCCGTTCGGCGGCTGCCGCCAGAGCTGCGGCGTCGCACACCGGCGCGCTGACCGGCAGCGATGAAGTCCTGGAAGCCGCATTCCGCCGGAGCGGCGTCCTGAGGGTCAACAATGTCGCCGACCTCTTCTACATGGCGGAAGTGCTTTCCAAACAGCCCAGCCCAAAGGGTCCGCGCCTGACCATCGTCACCAACGCCGGAGGACCGGGCGTGCTGGCCACCGACGCCCTGATTACGGGCGGCGGCGAATTGGCCGAGTTGACTCCCGAAACCATGGAAGCTTACAACGCCGTCCTGCCCCCCACCTGGAGCCACAACAATCCCGTGGACATCATCGGCGACGCCTCCCCGGAACGTTACGCCAAGGCCCTCGATATCGCCTCCAAAGATCCCAACAGCGACGGCATGCTGGTGATCCTCACCCCGCAGGCGATGACCGACCCCACGCAGATCGCCGAAAAGTTGAAACCCCTGGCGAAGCAGGAAGGCAAGCCCGTGCTGGCGAGCTGGATGGGCGGAGTGGACGTGGCCGCCGGAGAAGCCATTCTCAACAGCGCCAATATCCCCACTTTCCCCTATCCCGACACTGCCGCGCGCGCCTTCAACTACATGTGGCAGTACAGCTACAACTTGAAGAGCCTGTACGAAACGCCGGCCATGCCGGAGGACTCGGCCGGCTGGACGCCCGACCGCAAGCTGGTCGGCGAAGTCATCGACCGGGTACGGGGAGAAGGCCGCACCGTCCTCACCGAATTCGAGTCCAAGCAGGTGCTGGCGGCCTACGGAATCCCCGTCGCAAAGACCATCATCGCCACCGGCTCCGCCGCCGCGGTCAAAGCCGCCAATCAACTGGGCTACCCGGTGGTGCTCAAGCTGTATTCCGAGACCATCAGCCACAAGACCGATGTGGGCGGCGTGCAACTGAACCTGGGCGACGCGGAAGCCGTGGAGCGCGCTTATGCCGCCATCCAGCAGTCCGTCACCGAAAAGGCCGGCGCCGAGCACTTCCAGGGCGTCACCGTGCAGCCCATGATCAAGCTCAAGGACGCCTATGAGCTGATCCTGGGAGCGAGCCTCGATCCGCAATTCGGACCGGTCCTGCTGTTCGGCACCGGCGGCCAGCTCGTCGAAGTATTCAAGGACCGCTCGCTTGCCCTGCCCCCGCTGAACACCACGCTGGCGCGCCGCATGATGGAGCAGACCAAGATCTACAAGGCTCTGAAAGGCGTGCGCGGCCGCAAGCCGGTGGATATGGCGGCGCTGGAGGTGCTGATGGTCCGCTTCGGCGCCCTGGTGGCGGAACAGCGGTGGATCAAGGAGATCGATATCAACCCGCTGCTGGCGTCTCCGGACGGCCTCATCGCCCTGGACGCCCGCGTGGTGGTGCATGCGCCCGAGGTCACCATGGACCAGGTTCCCAAGTGCGCCATCCGCCCGTACCCCACCCGCTACGTGTCGCCGTGGACCGCCAAGGACGGCACCGCCTTCACCATTCGCCCCATCCGGCCCGAAGACGAGCCGGCCATCGTGCATTTCCACGAGACGCTTTCCGAACGCAGCGTGTACCTGCGCTATTTCCACCTCATGAACCTGGAACAGCGCACCACGCACGAGCGGTTGACGCGCATTTGCTTCATCGACTATACCCGTGAGATGGCGCTGGTGGCCGAGCGGACCGATCCCCAGACTGGGCGGCGAGAGATTCTGGCCGTAGGCCGCATGATGAAGCTTTTTGGCACCAACGACGCCGAAGTCGCCGTGCTGGTCAGCGACCAGTGGCAAGGCCGCGGGATCGGCAAGGAATTGCTAGCGCGATTGGTGATCGTCGGCCGCGACGAGAAGCTTTCCAAACTGACCGCCGACATTCTCCCCGACAATCGCGACGTGATGCGCCTCTGCGAGAAGCTCGGCTTCACGTTGACGCACTCGGCTGAAGACGACGTGATCCGCGCCGAATACGCACTGTAGATTTGTAGCGCCGGCGGCTCTTTGCGGAGCCGCCGTCTTCTCACCTATCCCAAAGCTGCCGGCGTTGGAGCGCACGCACTGGCGCCGGGGGCACCACGTGCCGAGTCGGCGCTCCTTTCGATGCTCACTCTCGTACGCTATCGAGGGGAGTGAGTTATCGTCAAGACAGCCACGTACGAGGACCGGCGCACACGTCGGAAACACAGCTCTACATCGCCATCGGACTTCCCACACTCGCCGTGCTTGTGGGCATCCCGATCAACTCCATGCAGTACCACGGCACCACGGCCGCCATCAACGCCCGCCTGTCCAGCCTCGAAACCCGAATGGACATGCTTATCCGCAAAGTGATGGATTTCGATAGCCGCCTCACCCGCCTGGAAGAACGCTGGGATCGCCGCTCGTGAGCCAGCACCAAACCAGAGGCGGCCCGGAGACGGTGCATGCCGGAATCCCAGACCCGTTAATCTGATTTCCCTACATTTCGCCACCTTCGTTCTCCTCTAACATCCTTCTTTTGTGTACGGCCCCGTACGTGCAATCACTCTCATCGAAAGGAGAGTACCCGATGAACGATCCATCCACATACTGGCTGAATGTCACCAACATCGCTCTCGGCGTCGTGGTGTTAGCCTGTTGCATCGCGGTCGTCGTGGGCATCGTCCAGGAAGTCGCCGCGCGGCGCAAGAAGGCCCACGCCATGTCCAAGCTCGACAACGAGGTTACCGACCTGATGGCTTCCTTCCAGGACGGACACACCTTCCATGTTCCCAGTCTTGGCGTCACCATGGCCGATGGCGGCGAAGAACTAGGGAAGAAAGACAAAGAGCGGTAGCGACATGACCTGCCCGTTCCTTAGAGAAACCCAGGTCAAATCTTGCAGCTCCGCGTCCATCCGCAAACTCATTCCCCTCGCGCAGGCCGGCGGAAAGGACGAGAAGTGCTCTTCGGCGGCCCACACCACCTGCTCCGTGTATCGCAATGAACTCACGGGGCCCGAGACCGGTGGGCCGTGCCCCTTCCTGCGCGAGTCGCTCATGCAATATTGCGCCGCTGCCCCGGTCACCCGCTTTGTGCCCTATAGCGAATCGCTGCTCTCGCGCTGCGGCACCGACAGCTTCCGCTACTGCGACCTGTACCTCTCCATGGCCCACCCCGATCTTTCGCGGGAAGAGGTCGACGGGCTGCCGCTCCCCGGCTGGCTCAGCTACTCCGCCAACCACATGTGGCTGGAAGTCACCGAAGACGGTATCTGCCACGCCGGGATCGACGCCTTCCTGGCCCGTGTGCTGGGCAAAATCGAACGCCTCAGCTACGTCTGGGAAAAGGGCCGTCACTGCCCCACCGCCGTCCTGACCGCGGCGGGACAGGATTTCGAGGCGACCTTTCCCAACCCGATGCTGCTCACCAACTGCAACTTGTACCTGCGCGCCAATCCCTCCCGCCTGATTTCCGAACCCTATACCGCGGCCTGGCTTTTCGAAGGCATGCCGCTGCCGGAGACCCGGAACCACCTGCGCAGCGGCGTCGCCGCGCGCCAGTGGATGGAACGCGAACAGCGCCGCATCAACGAATTTTTGCAGCAGCCCGCCGATGGGTCCCAGCCCTGCGCCGCCGATGGCGGCCAGTTCGCCGAAGGACTCGCCGCGCACGTCCCCCCGGAGCGTCTGCGGGCCTTATTTCACGAGTTTTTCTCGCCGTTTGCGAGCGAAAAGAGCCAATTGTGAGGATTCCCGGATACATCCCGTTTGCGGTCGGGGCGCTTACGGCCCTGGCCGCGGGCTGGGCCGCCTTTCCCCATGCCATCTACCAGAGCCGGCGGCAGCCCGTGGACTTCAGCCACAAAGTCCACACCACCACCGCCGGTCAGAAGTGCGACGATTGCCATGCCTTCCGCGCCGACGGAACCTTCGCCGGAATTCCGACGCTCGACAAGTGCGCCGGCTGCCATGCCGCCCCCATGGGCACTACCGCCGCGGAAAAGAACTTTATCGACCAGTACGTCACGCCCAATCGGGAGCCGCAATGGCTCGCCTATGCGCGCCAGCCGGAGAACGTCTACTTCTCCCACATCACCCACGTGAAGCTGGGCGGCATGAAGTGCGAAACCTGCCACGGCAGCGAAGGGGACACCGATTCGCTGCGCCCCTACCAGCAGGACCGGATCAGCGGATACTCCCGCGACATCTGGGGACGGCCGGCCGCCCACTCCGCCTTCCGCACCGAAGGCGGCATGAAGATGGACGACTGCGTGGATTGCCATCGCAGCCACGGTCTCACCCACAGTTGTCTGGACTGCCACAAGTGAGGCGCACATCATGACCACCACGCGAAGAAATCTCTTTAAGCTCACGGGCGGCGCGGCCGTGGGCGCCATGCTGACGCCGGCCCCCTGGCGGTTGATCACCGATAGCGCGCTGTGGAGCGAGAACTGGCCGGGCATTCCCCGCCCGCGGCGCGGCGAAGTCACCTTCCAGTTCGGCAACTGCTCGCTGTGCCCGGCCGGATGCGCCGTGCGCGCGCGCTGCGTCGCCAATCAGCCGGTCTCATTGGCGGGCGTGGCCGCGCACCCCTTAAGCCACGGCGCGCTGTGCGCCTTCGGCATCGCCGGCCACCACCTGCCCTATCACCCCGGCCGGCTGAAATCCGGACCGGCCGCCGAAGCCAACCAGGCGGTTCGCGCGGCCCTCGGCCAACTCCGCGGCGCCGAGCGCTGCGCCGTGCTCGATCTCCGTCCCGGCCGCACCGCCTCGTGGACCTACCGCCGGGCCATGGCTGCTATCCGCAATGGAGTCTACCTGGCGCCCGCGGCGCCGATCGCCATAAATCTCGCCGCCGCGAAGACCGTTTTCAGCCTGGGCGCGCCGCTGTTCGACGGTTGGGGCACCCCTGGCAATGTCATCGCCGCGCGCGACCACTTCCGCCTGATCCAGGCCGAGCCGGTCGAATCGCGCACCGCGATTATGGCCGACCTGTGGCTTCCCATTCGTCCGGGAAGCGAAGAGGCCCTGGCGCTGGGAATCGCCAACCTGCTCTTGAAGGAAAAGAAGATCGCCGGTCTGCCTGCCGGATTCGCCGACCGCTTGCGGGAATTCCCGCCGACGATGGCGGCCATGCACAGCGGAATCGGCGAGCAGCAGATCGCCGCCCTGGCTCGCGAGTTGCAGGACAACGGACCTGTCCTGGTGCTCGGCGAGAACGGTTCCCCATACGCCGCCGCGCTCAACTTGATCCTGGGCGCACCCGGCCGCACGCTGGTATTGCGCCGCGAAGCGCCGGTGCCCGACGACTGGAAGAAAGCCGCCCCCGTGGCCGATTTGGCTTCCGTCCCCGACGGCTCCATCCGCGTGCTGCTGATCGACGAATCGGCGACCGGTGAAGCACTTCCGTGGAGCGCAATCCAGTCCAAGCTGGCGGAGAAGGCCGTGGTCGTGACTTTCGCCTGGTCAAAGGAGGGCTACGGACGGCAGGCGGCGTTCACTCTGCCCACGGCCGTGTATCCCGAAAGTCTGGACGACATTCCTCCCGCCGTGGATTCTCCGGCCGCCGCTTTCCGGCTCTCCGCCGCTTGGGTGGCGCCACCCGATGGCGTGGTCAACCCCGCCGATTTCGTCGCCGGTCTGGCCGGCCTCGCCGCCAAGGACGCCTTACAGGAACGGGCCGCCGCTATCCGCAAGAGCGGCCGTGGATCGCTGTTCGTTCCCTCCAGCGCAACCTCCACACCAGCTCGCGACGTCAAGCCCGACGACTTCTGGAAGATGTTGCAAGCGGGCGCCACCTGGATCGACGACCTGGACGCGAACGCGCCAGCGCCCAAACTGGATGTGCCGGCGCTCCCCGCCGGGACCGCCAGCTCGGCGTTTCCGCTGGTGGTGGTTGTGACCGAACCTGACACGCCCGCGTTGGTCTCGCCGCTGCTTTCCAAGGTCTACCAGGAATCCAATCTGCGCCTGGCGCCCGAAAGCGTGGCGCTTCACCCGTCCGACGCGCGGGCCTGCGGTTTGGAAACCGGTTCCCGCGCGCGTCTCGAAACCGATTGCGGCTCGGTTGCCGTGAATGTGACCGTCGATTCCGACGTCCCGCCTGGCGTGGTGCAAGTCGCCGGCGGGCCCGGCATCCGCAAGATTTGCGGCGCGTCCTCGCGCGCCAGGGTGGTGCGATCATGACCAATCCGAACAAGCCCGTCAAAGCCGCCCGTTACGGCATGGCCATCGACATCGACCGTTGCACCGGCTGCGGCGCCTGCATGGTGGCCTGCGCCGTCGAGAACAACGTTCCGCCGGCTCACGCGGGGGCCAACGATCGCAAGGGAATCACCTGGATCCGCGTATACAAAGTGGACAACGGCGGCGATGGCGACGGCCGCCGCTCGGCCTTCGTTCCCGTGCTGTGCCAGCAATGCGGCAACGAAACACCGTGCGTGCATGTCTGCCCGCAGCAGGCTGTGGACGTCGACCCCGCCACCGGCATTGTGGGCCAGATGCCCGAACGCTGCCTGGGATGCCGTTACTGCATGGCGGCCTGCCCGTACCACGCCCGCTACTTCAACTGGTGGGACCCGGCGTGGCCCGCCGGCATGGAGAAGACCTTCAACCCCGACGTGGCCCCGCGCATGCGCGGCGTGGTGGAAAAGTGCAACTTCTGCCACGGACGGTGGCACGCCGCCCGCCAGCAGGCCACCGCCGAAGGCAAGCCGGATACCGAGCCGGTGGCTTACCTGCCGGCCTGCGCCGAGGCGTGTCCCACCCAGGCGATCTCTTTCGGCGACCTGAACGACGAGGCCGGCGTCACCGCGGCCGCGGCCCGCGGCCGAGACAGTTTCCGCCTGCTGGAAAAGCTCGACACCGATCCCAAAATCCATTACATCTCCAAACGGGAATGGGTCCGGCGCATCGCCGACGCGCCCCGGCCCGGCGATGGGAAGGAGTCCCGCCGTGGCTAACGCCATGTCCGATCAAGCCGACAAAGAGCTCATCTCCCGCGGCCTAAAACGCTGCTCCACGCCCAGGTTCGTCCTGTGGATGCTGCCCTGGGTTGCCCTGCTGATCTTCGGCCTCTACGCGGCCGGCCTGTGCCTGGTCAAAGGCCTCAACCAGACCAACATGGACAACCGCTTCGCCTTCGGCCTGTGGATCTTCCTCGACCTTACCGTCATTGCCCTGGGCGCCGGGGCCTTCTTCACCGGATTTCTGGTCTACATCCTCAAACTGCGCGAGCTACGCGCGGTGATCAACAGCGCCGTGGTCATCGGACTGGTGTGCTACAGCGGCGCCGTGGCCGTCCTGATGGTCGACGTGGGCCAGCCGTTACGCGCGTGGTTCACGTTCTGGTATCCCAACGTCCATTCCATGCTCACCGAGGTCACCTTCTGCATTACCTGCTACCTCACGGTGCTGGCTATCGAGTACCTGCCCATCGTGCTCAAGAACCGCAAACTGCGCGAGGTCCCGGCGTTCCTGGTCTTCGAGTTCCAATTGCACAAGCTGACCTACGTCCTGGCCGGCGTGGGAACGTTCCTCTCGTTCTTCCACCAGGGCTCGCTGGGTGGTCTGTACGGCGTTCTGCGCGGCCGGCCGTTCGCTTTCCGCGAAGGCTTTTTCGTGTGGCCATCCATCTTCTTCCTGTTCATCATTTCGGCCGCGGCCGTGGGCCCCAGCTTCATCCTGCTCACTACCTGTCTGGTGCAGAAGATTTCCCGGAAGCGCCTGGTCCGCGTCGAGGTGCTGCGGCTGCTGGGCCGCATTTCCGGCCTGATGCTGGCGGTGTACGTGCTGGCCAAGACCGTCGACACCCTGATCTGGATCAACCGCACTTCGCCCGAGCGCGGTTTCCCGGCTTCGCAATACTATAGCTGGAATCCCTTCGGCACCTGGATTCTGTTCGCCGAGATCGTGCTTTTCGGCCTGGTCCCCGCGCTGGTACTGCTGACGCCGCGCCTGCGCGCGCGCACCGGCTGGCTGGTTGCGGCCGCGGCCATGGCCTGCGGCGGGGTGGCGCTCAATCGTTTCGTCATGACCGTGCAGACGCTGGCGTTACCGACGTTGTCGTTCGACCGGTTCCTGTCCTACGCGCCCAGTTGGCAGGAGACCGGCACGTTCCTCGCCGTAGTCGCATATGGCGTGTTGGTTTATTCGTTCTCATTTCGTTACTTCAGACTCTTCCCCGACGAGCGCGAGTTGCAGGCCGCCGTGCCACCGACCGACACGCGGGAAGCCGATCCGATTCTGGCTGGGAGGTATTAATTCATGTTGCCGTGGAACTATGGTTTCGCCTGGAATACCGGACACATTCTTTTCCTGGGGGCGTTCTACACCGTTCTGGTAATTATCGCCACCACGGTGGTCTCGGCGCTATGGCGGTCGCGGCGCTCGCTGCGGGCGCACCAGACCGAAGAGATCCGCTGGCATTCGGACTTTCACGACTTGCCCGCCGCGGATCGCGTCTGCCGCCACGTGCTCACCGGCGAATTCAAGAAGCGCGAGTGTCCCCACGCCTTCGATTGCCGCGAATGCGAAACCCACGCCAAACTGATCGAGCGCCATCCTCTTACCGTCATCGCCGGCCCGGACGAGGACGTCTTCGGCATGGACTTCCCCCTGGACCGTTACTACCACCGCGGCCACACCTGGGCGCGTCTCGAAGACGATGGCACGGTGACCGTCGGTCTGGACGACCTGGGCCGCCGTCTGCTGGGCGCCCCGGATTCCCTGGAATTGCCGATGCCCGGCGACCACCTCACCGCCAACGGCACGGCCTTCAACATCCGCAAGCGCGGCGCCAAAGTGCGGGTGCTCTCGCCCATCGATGGCGAAGTGCTGGCCGTCGACGGCCCCGCCGGCCAATGGCGCCTGCGCGTCAAGCCCGATTCCACGGACGAGCGCGCCTTCCGCCATCTTCTGCGCGGCCCCGAAGTGAAACCGTGGCTGATGCGCGAGATGGAACGTCTGCAACTGGCCCTGACCGCCGAGGGCGCGGTCCCCACCCTGGCCGATGGCGGCGAGCCGGTTTCGGACATCTCCGCGAGCTACCCCGGAACCGATTGGGACGCGGTGTGCGGCAAGATGTTTCTGGAGGGGTGACGCAAGCTCAGCCGCCTAGCCGTGAGCGCCGGGCGGCGGCGCCTTGTAGAACTCCTCCTGACCTCCCCGATCCTGGCCCGCCGGGTAACCGGTAGTTTGGCCCATTCTGCCGCGGATGCCACAACGGAAATGTATTCGAGCCATTTCACCTTTGTAGCCACATAGTTTACACGCTGATCCGGCGCGAGTGGCTGCGGGCCATCAAGATGCGGGCGGAAGGGGCGTCGCACAAGGCAAGAACCTCACCGTAACGCTGAGCGGCGCCGAGCCGCTGTAGGGCAGCCCCCGCCCCTATCCGTGCCGCCGATCGGCGCGAGTCCACTGAATGCTCCCGGCGCCAAAGCGGTGAGCGTCCTCCTTGGGCCAAGCGGCGTTCGCCGGCTCTTCGATCAAGGTGAAGACTCCATGATCGAAGGGCTCTCCCGGCGCGGGTTTCTCCAGCACCAGGCGTTCCCGCGTGCCCCGACGGGCGTGCGCCAGCGCCCGATGGTGGCAATAGGGGTTGTTCCCGCGCCGGCCGAAGAAGACGTGCGCCGTCCAGGAACAGCCGCCGCGGCACAGCTCGGCGTAGTCGCACGCGCGGCAGTAGCCCCATAGGTGCTGGGCGGCCGCGGCAGTGCCCTGTCCCGCATTGATGGCCAGCGCGGGAGCTTGGTCCAGTATCTCGGCCAGCGGATGCTCGCGAATGTTGCCGCCCGAATAAGCCGAGGTCGGCAGGGACGGGCAGCCTTTGATGGCGCCGTCCGCTTCAATGCCTAGCGTACTGATCCCGGCCTGGCATCCTCCCCACACGGCGTTGCCTCCGTACCCATTGCGAAGACGGCGTTCGTACGGTCCGTAGTAGCCGATGTTGTCGCCGGGGAACAGCAACAGCCCATCGCGGCGGGCCAAAACCGCGAGCTCATTAAGCAGGGGGAACAGATCCAGCAGTTCGGGCGGCTGCAAGAGAATCTCGGGACGATCGGCGGCGTGGCCCATGGGGACGGTGAGGTGAAACTGCCAGGCGCGGCATCCGGCTTCGACGATATCGGCGTAGATCAGCGGCAGCTCCGGGGCCGAGAGACGATTGATCTGGGTGTTGCAGGCAACCGGAATTCCGGCATCGCGAAGATGGCGCAGCGAATCGAACGCCGCGCTCCAGGAGCCGGGTGTGCCGCGCAGCAGGTCGTGCGTTGCCTGGCAGCCGTCGATGGAAACCGAAACCTGCTGGAGGCCTGCCCGGCGCATGCCGCGGGCCGCCGCCGCGGAAATTCCATAACCGCCCGTGGTCAGAGTGCAGGCCATCCCCGCCTGGCGGACGGCTGCGACCACCTCCAGCCAGTCCTGGCGCAAATACGCCTCGCCGCCGATCAGCGTGACTTCGCGGATGCCGGCGTCGTGAAGCTGCCGGACCAGGTCGAGGGCTTCCACGGTGGTCAGTTCGGAGGATCGCGGCGACGCGGCGCGCGAGCCGCAAAGCACGCAATCGAGGTTGCATTGGAGAGTGAACTCCCAGACCGCATAAGTGGACCGGTAAGCCACGCACTAAATCTCCGTTACGGCCGGCCCGCGGGTGGCGGCGGTTGAGGAGCAGCCGGTCCGCCGTAGGCAGGTTGCGGAGGTGGTGGTTGAGGGGACGGTCGAGGGGCAGGCGGTCCGCCGTAGGCAGGGAGCGAAATTACCCGGTATCCCCAAAGCGCCGCCGCAATGGCCGCCAGAGCGCCCACAATCAGCATGAGAATTCCGCGCAGAGCCCACCGGCGCGGGGGCGGCGGCGGACCTCCATAGGCTGGCATGGGCGGCCTAGGCATCGCTTCTTCCCGTTGCATGCGCTCGACCGCTTCCTGGCGCAAGCGGCGCAGGTTTTCCTCGTCGCCCGGCGGTTTGGGAAAAGAAGGCGGAGGCGGTTCCATCGCCCCACAGTATACACCGATGGCGACCCAAGCGATGAAGGCAACAGCTTCCGGAAGCGCGACAAGGGATTGCGGAACCGTCAGCCGAACAAATCTGAGCGTACCCCGCACTCAGAGTTACCGGCCAAGCACCCGAGCGCGCCTGCGCGGCGGGAAAGTCTCTCCGGCGGGCCATCGTTCGCCGGTTATTTCCAATTTCCGATGAGGATAAAGGGCGCCCAATAGAAGGGATTGGCGTACGGCGAAGCGGGGCTCTGCTTGGATGCGCCCACCGGTGAACCGCCGGCCGGCGAACCCTGGGGCGGGGTGGCGGCATCGGCCGCGCGGTGCAGGATGGCCAACTGCGCCTGGCGCAGCGCTTCCGCTTTGGTGATCCCAGGAGTCGTAACCCACAGTTTATAGAATGTCGCCATCAGCAGCCCCACGCTGGCATCGTCCACCGCCCACAGCGTCGCCACCACCGCCTTAGCGCCTTTCCTTTGCGCGGTGATGCCGAGACCGTCAATCTCGCGCCCGTCCGAGTCCTTCGATCCCACCGCCGTCTGGCAGCCGGACAGAGTCAGCAATTCGATTCCCTCGAAATCCATCCTCTGATCGTCACGCACGTCCGCCAAGGTCAAGTGGAATCCCTGCCCACCCGTATCCTTCCCGCCCAGCAGCAGATAGGATTGCGTGTCGTCGCCCACGTGGAACACGTAGTGGCTGGCGATATGAACCAGCGAAGGGTGCCGATCCAGCGCCGTCTCCATCCCCGTTTCGGTAAAGGAATCGTCCAGCAGAATGGTTCCCGGAACCGGCCCGTGCGAGCCGGGCGTCTGGTCGCTGCGCACCACCGAGTCCAGTTCGTCGGCTACGGCTTTCAGCGTGCCCAACCCGTCGTAGTCCTTGGAGACGCCCATGGCCAGACCGCGCCAACTGCTCACTTGCGGGGGGTCCTTGAGGTTCCCCACGCTGGCGGTGGTGATCACCACGTTTCGATACCGTTCCACCAGGTATTGTTGGCCGTCGTAAAGCGCCGCCAGGGGAACGTAGCGCAGCACGTCGTCGAGCGACCAGATCAGCGTCTGCGCCTGCGCTCCCTGAAGATCTTTCTCGATGGGAGCGATCAGAATGTTGTACAGGTCCTGCGCCTTCGGCCGAATCTCTTCTTCCGAAGCGGGTTTCGCCAGGGCCTGCGCGAACGCAAACACCTTGTCGCGAAGCGCGTTCCTCCCGATCGGGACCTCGCGCGCCACCCGGGTGGCCGGGGTGATCACCATCATCACGCACTTCTGATCCAGCAATAGGGTGTAGACTGCCGTCGTCCCGGCGCCGATTTCCGCGACCAGCGTCTGCAGGCCGGCGGTCTGTTCATCGATGCTTTTCACCTGGGCGTTGGCTTGATCGCCCTTGCCGAAGCTGTCGTACAGGGTATTGAGGAACGCTTGCAATTCGCGGTTCGCCGCGGTCAGCTTGTCGGATAGCTCGTTGTAGCGCTTTTGTTCGTCCGCGGACCGGGAGGGTTTGGCGTGGAGCCCGGTCCATTCCACGCCGGCGGCCGTAATCTCGCCCGTGATCCGCTCGTACTCGCTATTGGACTTCTGCTCGGCGGGCGTGAGAGCCACGGGTTTGGTCCCGGAACCGGTGTCTCCGCGGCGCTGGGTAAATTCCGAATACTCCTGGGCCTTCAGCAGATCCAGCACCTGCTGCGCTTCCGGCAGGCGTCCGGCGGAAATCAGCAGCTCGGCCAGTTCGCGATAATAGGCTGTCTTCGATTTCAGAAAGCTCTGTTGAGCTTCCTTGTCCAGCCCGCCGATGTTTTGCCTCACCTGCTGGAAGCGGTCGATGGCCTGCTTGCCAAACAGCACGGCCAGGCTGGGGTTCCGGAGACTCTTCCAATATTCCATCAAGAGCCCCAGAGTGGTGGCCTCGCCCAGCGGATCCTGAACAGCCCGGAAAAGCGGCAATGACTGGGTGTAGGAATCCAGCGCCTTCTGTTTGTCCCCGAGTTCGTCGTAAACCGCGCCGATGTTGCTCAGCGTAGTCGCCTCGTCCGCGCGGTCCCCCACGGCGCGCAGGAGCGGCAGGGCCTGGTTGTAGTTATCCAGCGCCTTCTGCTTCTCCCCCAGGGCGTCGTAGGCGAAACCGATGTCGTTCAGCGTCACCGCCTCGCCGGCGCGGTCCCCCACGGTACGCTTGAGCGGCAGGGCCTGATTGAAGGAATCCAGCGCCTTTTGCGTCTCCCCGAGGTCGTTGCAGACTGCGCCGATGTTGGTCAGCGCCGTCGCCTCGCCGGCGCGGTCCCCCGCGGCCCGGATGAGCGGCAGGGCCTGGTTTAGGTAATCCAGCGCCTTCTGCTTTTCCCCGAGGCTGGCGTATACCAGACCGATGTTGCTCAGGGTCTTCGCCTGGCCCGCGCGGTCCCCCGCGGCGCTCAGGAGCGGCAGGGCCTGGTTGTAGGAATCCAGCGCCTTCTGCTTCTCCCCGAGAGCGTCGTAAACCACACCGATGTTGCTCAGAGTCACCGCCTCGCCGGCGCGGTCCCCCACGGCACGCCGCAGCGCCAGGGCCTGGTTGTAGGTATCCAGCGCCTTCTGCTTGTCCCCGAGGTCGGCGTAAACCTTGCCGATGTTGTTCAGCGCCACCGCCTCGCCCGCGCGGTCGCCCAAGGAGTGCATGAGCGGCAAGGCCTGGTTGTAAGAATCCAGCGCCTTCTGCTTCTCCCCCAAGTCGTCGTAGACTGCGCCGATATTGTTCAGCGTGGCCGCCTCGCCCGCGCGGTCCCCCACGGCGCGCCGCAGCGGCAGCGCCTGGTTGAAGGAATCCAGCGCCTTCTGCTTCTCCCCGAGGCCGTCGTAGATTGCGCCTATGTCGTTCAGCGTCGCCGCCTCGCCAGATCGGTCTCCCGCGGCGCGCTCGAGCGGCAGGGCCTGGTTGTAGGAATCCAGCGCCTTCTGCTTGTCCCCGGTGGTGTCGTAAACGAAACCGATGCTGAACAGCGAAAGGGCCTGACCATACTTGTCATCCAGCGATTGCCACAGCGCCAAGCTTTCCTGCCACTTTGCCACCACCGCCGGCGCCGACTCCGTACCCCCTCGCGAGCCGAGCAAGCCACCCTCCGTGTAGGCTCCCTCGGCCGCGATCCGAGTTCGGTCCTTTTGCGTCGGCGCGCGCAAGTCCGTGAGTTTCATCTGGTAGTGGCCCGCCTGGGCATCGGTGGAAACCGGGGAGACGTCCAACTGAAAGTCGCCCGAAACTTCGGCGACAAACGAAACCGGTTCGGGGCCGTACGATCCGTTCAGTGAATTAACCACCAGGAGTTGCTTCCCGCTGGGATCGAGCAGCGTCACGAAGACATCGATGCCTTCTTGCAGCGCCACTACGTGAACGAATTGGCCGGCCGCGGCATGGACCTTGTACGAGTGTTTTTCGCCGCCGCGCATCTCGCGTTCGATCGGTTTGCCGAGTTTCAGAGATGTGGCTTTGCTCTGTGGATGGACGGCAGCGCCGGAAGAGCCTTGGGCGCCCAGAGGCCCAGCCAGCGCCAGGCACGCAACCGCGAATAAAACAAATCCTCGCATCATGACGCTACCTCCTTGCGGACTCGCTAACCACCCAGTCCGGTCATTTCCAATTCCCGATCAGGACAAAAGGCGCCCAATAGAAGGGATTGGCGTACGGCGATGCGGCGCCCTGCTTGGATGCGCCCGCCGGTGAACCGCCAGCCGGCGAACCCTGCGGCGGGCCGGCGGCATCGGCCGCGCGGTGCAGGATGGCCAACTGCGCCTGCCGCAGCGCTTCCGCCTTGGTGATTCCCGGAGTCGTAACCCACAGTTTATAGAATGTCGCCATCAGCAGCCCCACGCTGGCATCGTCCACCGCCCACAGCGTCGCCACCACAGCCTTAGCGCCCTTCCTCTGCGCCGTGATCCCCAAACCGTCGATCTCGCGCCCGTCCGCGTCCTTCGATCCCACCGCCGTCTGGCAGCCGGACAGAGTCAGCAATTCGATACCCTTGAAATCCATCCTCTGATCGTCGCGCAGGTCCGCCAAGGTCAAGTGGAATCCCTGCCCACCCGTATCCTTCCCGCCCAGCAGCAGATAGGATTGCGTGTCATCGCCCACGTGGAACACGTAGTGGCTGGCGATATGAACCAGGGGAGGGTGCCGATCCAGCGCCGTCTCCATGCCCGTTTCGGTGAAGGAATCGTCCAGCAGAATAGTTCCCGGAACCGGCCCGTGCGAGCCGGGCGTCTGGTCGCTGCGAACCACCGAGTCCAGTTCGTCGGCGACGGCTTTCAGCGCGCCCAAACCGTCGTAATCCTTGGAGACCCCCATGGCCAAGCCGCGCCAATTGCCGACTTGCGGCGGGTCCTTGAGGTTCCCCACGCTGGCGGTGGTGATCACCACGTTTCGATACCGTTCCACTAAGTACTGTTGGCCGTCGTAAAGCGCCGCCAGGGGCACGTAGCGCAGCACGTCGTCGAGCGACCAGACCAGCGTCTTGGCCTGCGCGCCTTGAAGATCCTTCTCGATGGGGGCGATCAGAATGTTGTACAGCTCTTGCGCCTTCGGCCGAATCTCTTCTTCCGAAGCGGGTTTCGCCAGGGCCTGCGCGAACGCAAACACCTTGGTGCGAAGCGCGCTCTTGCCGATCGGGATTTCGCGTGCCACCCGGGTGGCCGGGGTAATCACCATCATCACGCACTTCTGATCCAGCAACAGCGTGTATACGGCCGCTGTCCCGGCGCCCAACTCCGCGACCAGCGTCTGCAGGCCGGCGGTCTGTTCATCGATGGTTTTCACGTTGGCGTTGGCTTGATCGCCCTTGCCGAAGCTGTCGTACAGGGTATTGAGAAACGCTTGCAATTCGCGGTTCGCCGCGGTCAGCTTGTCGGACAGCTCGTTATAACGCTTCTGTTCGTCCGCGGAGCGGGAGAATTTGGCGTGGAGCCCGGTCCATTCCACGCCAGCGGCCGTAATCTCGCCGGTGATCCGCTCGTATTCGCTATTCGACTTCCGCTCGGCGGGCGTGAGCACCACGGGCTTGGTTTCGGAACCGGTGTCTCCGCGGCGCTGGGTAAATTCCGAATACTCCTGGGCCTTCAACAGATCCAGCACCTGCTGCGCTTCCGGAAGGCGTCCCGCGGAAATCAGCAGCTCGGCGAGTTCGCGATAAAAGGCCGCCTTGGATCTCACGAAGCTGCGTTGAGCTTCCTTGTCCAGCCCGCCGATGTTTCGCCTCACCTGCTGGAATCGGTCGATGGCCTGCTTGCCAAACAGCACAGCCAAGCTCGGGTTCTGCAGACTCTTCCAATACTGCATCATGAGAACCAGCGTGTAGCCTTCGGCCAGGGGATCCTGGACAGCCCGGGAAAGCGGTAACGATTCGTTGTAGAACTCCAGTGCCTTCTGTTTGTCCCCCAGGGCGTTGTAGACCGCGCCGATGTTGCTCAGCGTACTCGCCTCGTTGGCGCGGTCCCCCACGGCGCCCTGGATCGCCAGGGCCTGGTTGTAGTTGTCCAACGCTCTCTGATTCTCCCCGAGGGTGTAGTAGACTTCACCAATGTTGTGCAGCGTGATCGCCTCGCCCGCGCGGTCCGCGGCGGCGCGCCGCAGCGGCAGGGCCTGGTTGTAGTAATCCAGCGCCTTCTGTGTGTCCCCGAGGTCGTCGTAAACCAAACCGATGCCGTTCAGCGTGCTCCCTTCGCCCGCGCGGTCTTGCACCGCCCGCTCGATCGGCAGGGCCTGGTTGTGGTAATCCAGCGCTTTCTGCCGCTCCCCGAGGAGGTAGTAAACCAAACCGATGCTGGTCAGCGCCCTCGCCTCTTCCGCGCGGTCCCCCGTGGCGCGCCCGACCGGCATGGCCTGGTTGTAGGAATCCAGGGCCTTCTGCTGCTCCCCGAGGGCGGAGTAAGCCACACCGATGTTGTTCAGGATAGTCGCCTGGCCCGCGAGGATCCCCGCGGCGCGCATGAGCGTCAGGGCCTGGCTGTAAGTATCCAGCGCCTTCTGGTTCTCCCCGAGGGCGGCGTAAACCGCACCGATGTTGTTCAGCGTCTTCGCCAGGTCCGCGCGGATCCCCAGCGCGCGCCGCAGCGACAGGGCAAGGTTGTCAAAATCCAGCGCCTTCCGCTTGTCCCCGAGGTCGTCGTAAGCCATACCGATGTAGTTCAGCGACCTCGCCTCGCCCGCGCGGTCCCCCACGGCGCGCATCAGCGGCAGGGCCTGGTTGTAAGAATCCAGCGCCTTCTGCTTCTCCCCGAGGGCGGAGTATTCCACACCGGTGGCGTTCAGCGTCTTCGCCTCGCCCGCGCGGTCCCCCACGTCGCGCCACAAGGCAAGAGACTGGTTGTAGCTCTGCAAGGCTTGTTGAGGATCGTGCGCGGAATCAAAAGCGGCGCCGGCGCTGTACAGCGAAAGCGCCTGGCCATACTTGTCGTCCAGCGCTTGCCACAGCGCCCGGCTTTCCCGCCACTTCGCCGCCGCGGCTGCGGCGGATTCCGCACTCCCTTGCGAATAGAGCAGGCAGCCTTCCGCGTAAGTTCGCTCGGCTGCGATCCGATCCCGGTCCGTTTGTGTCGGGGCGCGCAAATCCGTGAGTTTTATCTGGTAATGGCCCACCGGGGCGTCAGGGGAGGACGTGGAGACGTCCAACCGCAGGTCGCCAGCATCTTCGGCGACGATCGAGACCGGTTCGGGACCGTACGATCCGTTCATGGAATCCACCGCCAGGATCTGCTTCCCGCTGGGATCGAACAGCGTCACCGCGACATCGATTCCTTTTTGCAGCGCGACCACGTGGACGAATTGGCCTGCCGCGGCGCGGACCTTGTACGAGTGTTTTTCAC
>Ga0326728_10004401_pt1 | contig 41727 bp, 35 predicted proteins | sample MB3enrmetagenome_FD_207602 | JGI IMG/M metagenome (GOLD analysis project Ga0326728, IMG submission 207602) | Lab enriched peat soil microbial communities from McLean, Ithaca, NY, United States - MB31MN | ecosystem: Environmental > Terrestrial > Soil > Wetlands > Peat | place: USA: New York... | reverse complement strand
GTCCTCGAGGGTGAGGGTCCCGTGTCCGTTCTGGCGCATCCTTTCGGCGCGCGATGCTTCCAATTGCTCTGCTGTCAAAGAAAAACCTCACTTCCAGGCTGGCGTTACGGCAAAACCAGAGGTGCTGCGTCCTGTCTAGGCCCGTTCAAGGCCGCCGCTCCTTGATGGCCGCGACGACTTAAGTGCATCATCTTCGGGATAAATTCTCCCTGGTTTTGCTACCGGCGCCGGGCAGCCCTTACTCCTGAGAGGGGGGCGGCCACCTTCCAAACGTTCTAAATGCGATGGAAGGCCCGCTGGATCTCCTTCCAAGAATACATCAAAGCTATTGGACGTCCATGCGGGCAACTGGTTGGGTGACTAGTTTTCGCCAATTCCAACAGTAACCATTCCATACGTGCCGGGTCAAGGGCTGTGTTGACTTTGATGGCGGAATGGCAGGCGATGGAGGCGGCAATCCGCGTGCGCAGAGCCATAAGGTCTTCATTCCGCATGGGTTCGCCGGAATCGGCGCTGGATTGTTCGATCACCTCGCCCAGCATCCGCTCCAAAGCCGCTCCTTCCAGGCCAACCGGCGCCGCTTTGACCGCAAGTGTATGCGGGCCAAAGGGTTCTACTTCAAAGCCGTTGCGGTCCAGCTCCCCGGCGATGCGCGCAAACACTACCATCTGCCAGGGCTTGAGTTCCACCAAAAGGGGCAAAAGTAACCTCTGGCGCTGCACCTGCTCGACCTGGCGGTCGCGCAGAATCTTCTCAAAAAGTACGCGCTCGTGCGCCACATGCTGGTCAATGATCCACAATCCATCGTCGCCCGTGGCCAGAATGAACGACTCGCGCAACTGCGCCAGCGGGCGGAGTGAGCCGAGGTAGTTCAGGCTGGCCGCCGCCTGTTCCGCCTCCACCAGGGCGGTCGCCGCAGCAGTGGCTGCCGCCGTTCCTGGATCGTCGGCACCGGCTGGACCTGGAGAACAGCTCTCCGGCCCAGTCAGGTTTGCCGGCTGGAACAGCGCTGCCGCAGCCTCGCCCCAAGCCAGTCGATCCTGTTCTCCCCATCCACCCGGGTTCAAGCTGCGGGCGTCAAACGGCAGCTTGCCGGGAACCGGCGTTGGCAGCCGCGGGGTCAGCTGGAAGGGTTCGGCGTCCGCGCGGGCCGCGAGGAACGCAGCCGGGTCGGAGTCCGGAGGGGGCGTTGGAGGCGCACCGTCAGGAGAACCCGGCAGCGGCGAAGCGGCCAACGGCATCAGCGAAGAAGTGGCGGAGGGCGCGGCGTGCGCGCCCAGGAATCCAGCGGCGGGGCGCGCCTTGATCAGCGCCGTGCGCAGGCTGTCGCGGACAAAATCATGCACCAGGGTTTGCTGGCGGAAGCGGACTTCGGTTTTGGCGGGATGGACGTTGACGTCGACTTCCTCGGGCGGCATCTCCAGAAAGAGCAGCACCACCGGGAAACTGGTGGGCGGAATCACGTTGCGATAGGCCTCGGTGATGGCGTGCATGAGCAGCCGATCACGGATAAGGCGCTTGTTCACAAAGATATAGATCGAATTGCGGTTGAGCTTCTGCAGCTCCGGTTTGGAGTAGAAGCCGCTGAGGCGGAGGACGCCGGGATCGCGGGCGGGCTGGTTGAGGTCTCGTTTCCACGGGGGCGGCTCGGGCAGGCCGGCGCGGGCCAGCGGGGTTTCAGCGGCCACGGGCAGCAGTTGGGCCAGCGTTTCCTTGCCGAAAATCTGGTAAATCCGCTCGGCGGTGCGCGCCACGGGCGGCGCGTTGACGATGGTGTGCGTAGCCGAGAGCAGTTCGAAGTGCTTCTCCGGGTGGGCCAGGGCGTAGTGGGTCACCAGCGCCGTCACGTGGGCCAGCTCGGTGCTCTCCGCGCGCAGGAATTTGCGTCTTGCCGGGGTATTGAAGAAGAGATCGTCGACGGCGACCGTGGTTCCGCGGGGCAGGGCAGCGTCGTCCACGTGCAGAATCCTGCCGCCCGCGATCTCGACGCGGGTTCCGGCCTCGGCTTGGCCGGTCGAGGAGCCGGTCGCGGTTTCAAGGGTCACGCGGGCCACCGAAGCGATGGAGGGAAGCGCCTCGCCACGGAATCCCAGGGTTGCGATGGAGAGCAGATCGTCCACGGTGCGCAGCTTGGACGTGGCGTGGCGCTCGAAGGCCAGCAGGGCATCGTCGCGGTTCATGCCCTGGCCGTCGTCGGCGACTCGGATCAGCCGCCGTCCGCCCGCCTCGACCTCGACGCGAATGCGGTCGGCGCCGGCGTCCAGCGCGTTTTCAAGCAGCTCCTTCACCACCGAGGCCGGACGGTCCACTACCTCGCCGGCGGCGATCTGGTTGGCAACCTGGTCGGGAAGAATGCGGATGCGGCCCATAAGCCTCTAGGGTAACGCAGGAAGGCAGGGATCAGAGATCAGGGTCAGGGATCAGGCCGGCTGACCGCCGGGACTCGGTTGCCGTCGGAGCTAAGTTCACGGAAGGCCCCAATCCACTTTCGGGCTGTTGCGTCGCATTCCCGATGGGCTATATTGACAAGGTGCCGAGCGGGCAAGCGGCTGCCAGGGGCCAGGAGGGGCTGATGAGCATTACCGACACGATCGGATTGGTGCTGAAGAGCAAGGGCGAGAACCGGGTTTTTTCGATAGCGCCGGAGCAGTCGGTTTACGAAGCGCTGGAGAAGATGGCCGAGCACGATGTCGGCGCCTTGCTGGTGGTCTCCGGCGATCGAGTGATCGGCATGTTGTCGGAGCGCGACTACGCGCGCAAGGGAGTGCTGATGGGCCATCCCGCCGAAGGAACCCAGGTCCACCAGATCATGACCAGCCCGGTGATCTCGGTGAGTCCGGAGCAGACTGTGGACGAGTGCATGACCATCATGACGGAAAAGCATGTTCGCCATTTCCCGGTGTTGCAGGATGACGCCGTGGTGGGATTGATCTCCATCGGCGATCTGGTGAAATGGGTGATCTCCGGCCAGGCGCAGACCATTCATGCGCTGCAGGGCTATATTGCGGGAGCTTATCCGGGATAGCTTCGATCGGCGCAACTGCCGCGAACAGGCGCAAAACCAAAATGCCGCCCGGAGGCGGCATCTCGCGAACGGAACGAGGAAGCGTCAGACGCCCATGCCGAACTCGCTGGTCGGCTGTTCGCCCGCGCCGGAGAAGAAGTCGTAGGGGGTGCGGCGGTTGAACTTGTAGCCCTTGCGCAGCTCATAGCCCAGGTAGATGCCCAACGCGGCCACCGCCATTCCCACAGAGAACCAGCCAATCACGCGCAAGGTGCTTCCCTCGCACTTCGCTTCGGCGTTGGACTCTTCCACAATCGTGAGCGGTTCGGGTACGGCGGACATGACGAGCGGCCTCCTAATACCTCTATGATACTCCAATTCCGGTTTTCTCCGCGCGCCTGGCCGGTGGGAAACAGGGCCGGTATTGTTTACTTCGCGGAGTCGATTCGGGAAAGCCAAAGAGCTTTTTCTGCCGGGGCGAGAAAGCTGGCGCGGATGGAGTTGGCCGCCAACTGGCGCAGTTCGTCGCGGGTAAAGCCTTGCTCGGTGTGGGCCAGCAGGTACTCGTTGGCCACATCGGAGCCGAAGAAGGCCGGGTCGTCGGAGTTGAGCGTGACCAGCAGGCCGGCGTCGAAGTAGCGGCGCAGCGGGTGCTGGGCAAAGGACGGGCAGACGCCGGTGCAGACGTTCGAGGTGAGGTTCAGCTCGATGGGCGTGGCGCGCGCCTTCAACTCCTCCATCAGGTAGAAGTCCTTGACGGCCGAAAGGGCGTGGCCGATGCGCTCGGAGCCGATGGAGAGCGCCTCGCGGATGGCCTCCGGCCCGGTGGTTTCGCCGGCGTGGTTGGTCAGGCGCAGGCCCGCCTGGGCCGCCTGGGCAAACAGGGCGCGGAAAGGCTCGGAGCGGGCGCGCCGCTCGTCTCCGCCCAGGCCGATGGCGATGATGGACGGGTATCGGGGGCGCATTTCGGTGGCCTTCTGAAAGACCCATTCGGCCTCGGCAACCGGGAAGTGGCGCACGGCGTCGAAGATCCAGTAGAGCGAGAGGCCCAGTTCGCGCCGGCCGCGTTCGCGGGCGCGTTCGAGGCCGGCAAAGATGGGTTCGAAGGCCGCCGGGTCGTGGTTGCGCGTCCTGTAGATGACGCCGACGGAGACGAAGACCTCGGCGTGGACCACGCCCTGCGCGGCGAGGCTCTCGATCATGCGCCAGGCGACCAACTCGTAGTCGTCGGGGTCGATGAGCAGTTGGCAGACGGCCTTGAAGGCGTCGAGGAAGCCGGTGAAGTTCGTGAAGCGGTAGAGGGCTTCGGCCTGGGGCAGCGTCAGGGGCCGCTCGTCATGGCGGACGCTCAGCTCGACCAGCGTTGCGGGCAGAATAGCGCCTTCGAGATGCAGGTGCAGCTCGGCCTTGGGCAGGCGGCGGATGAAGGCTTCTATGTCGGACACTCATACAGTTTAGTTCTGAACGGCACCGGACGGATTGGGCTTCGTGGTATCACCCATCTGCCGCAAAGAACGCGGCAGATATGGGGCACCCGGCCGTTGCGGGGCCGGTGTAAACTGATCTTTGCAAACTCCTGGAGCACTGAGATGCCGACCTGTACCCGATGTGGCTCTCGCAACGAAGAAGGCGCGCAGTTTTGCGGGAATTGCGGGGCACCTGTCTCTGTCGTGACAGATCCAAATCCGCCCTGCCCGAAGAACGTGGGTAGGAAGCTCGCCACAATACTTGGCGTAATCTTCCTGTGCTTTGTTCTTCTCGTTATATTCATGCCCAAAGCTCGTACCCCCGATTCAACACAATCAACGCCTTCCACGCCTTCAGCGGCTCAAAATGAAGCTCCTCGGTCTCCAACAGCCGGAGAAATGATCGCTAAAGCGAGAGATGCCGTTAGAATCGCCAAATCACCACATACCCTAATCAGAGAGAACGTCGATACGGGCGAGAAGGACTTCTCCGATGGAATCAGCTATCGTCCAATGGAAAAGAGTCCCGCAAGTGGTTTAGCGGCTCTGCCAGGTGAACAATGGTCACTGCCTGGCCACGTCTATGTTGAAATCGATGTCACTGGAGACGAAGAGGTGGAATTCGATGATGAAAGTGGCACCAAAGCAACGAGAGTGTTTCTCATAGGTCCAACAGCCGCGGATGTGGACTGGCCTGATGGAACCTCAGTGGACATAGATTCTGATGGCACTGTAACTGAAATAGGCAAAAATGGATGGATTACATCGAAAACCAGACCTAAGCCCCAGGCCGAGCCTGAGTCTGCTCCTGGTCCTGTTCCCGCTTCTGCTCCTTCTCCTGAGCCTGCTCTCTCGTTTCAACCATCTCCCGAATCGACAGATGTGAGTCCAGCGCCAGTTGCCGCGCAGCAAGAAACTTCCGGTTCCCCGTCCGCGCCCCAAGCAACCGAAGTTACTCAAGGGCAGACCCCAGATCAGGTAGTAGCGATCCTCGGGCCGCCAATTTCCATCACAACGGGTCCAGCCCCCGTCTACAACTACCCGCATCTCTCAATTGTTTTCGCGAGAGGGAAGGTCTGGAAGATTCATCAGTCTCAGTAGCCGCCCTTCATGCGCGTGCGATAGTTTTTTCAAGAAGCCGCACTTAACGAGTATTAGCGGTATGAAAGTGGACGAAACCGGGCGGCGAACTATCGTAATAGTGGTGTTCAACGCAGCACCCAGCCAATGACTCAACAGTCAGAGCGACAAGCCTGTATGCTTCGCAGTTTCAGCCTTCAGAATAGCCACAGCAATAGCCCTGATCATACTGACGCTTGCCGGAAAGAGCTTACCTTTCACTTTCTCAAAGACGGTCTGGTCGCATAGCGCCGCTGCAAACTCATGCCCTGAAGACGTCAAGCGTAATGGCACAGCACCCCACGAACGACGCCCGTCAACGCCCCTTCGAAAACCAACGTCACGGCTTCCGTCGTCGCCTTCAACGTATTGGTCATCGACTAATAAGCGGAGGTGAAGTTCAAACTTAGGATCGTCGTAATCGAGCCCAGCGGCCTTCAGTTCTTGAATATTAGTGGTCGTTCCTGGCGCATCACGAAAACCCTGTAGAAGTTTTCTCAGATAGTCCGCCTCTGGCTTCATCTCCCGTTCCCTCCTGATGGATTCTTTAGGCTCTTCGCCCCATCCCCGGCAACGCTGACCTGGACTAACGTTTACGCCCTCCATCAATTCCTGGCCATGTCCACTTGCCTGGTACCCCACCCTCGAACTCTTTTCTGTTGCAAGGGTGGGAGACCACGAGCTACGTGGCCTGGTTTACGGCATGCTGCGTATCATCCAAATAATTGTACTGCGTAACGAAACGGCAGGTGGCCCGGTCATCAACCCCTTGAACTGCCCTGAGCGATGAGAAGTTGTGACCCGTTCATCGCGGTCTTATTGCGATGAGCGGGTCTTGAGGTCAGGTCGTGGCCGTGTGACCCAGCTTTCGCGTTTGGGACCTGGGAGAACGCCTATAGCCCAGCGAACTCCGAGCGGTGGCGGCTGTAGAGGAAGTAGATGACCAGGCCGATGGCGAGCCAGATGAGGAAGCGCATCCAGGTGATGATGGGCAAACCGGCCATGAGCAGGAAGCAGAAGAAGACGCTGAGCGCCGGAATGACGGGGCCAAAGGGAACGCGGAAGCCGCGGCGGCGTTGCGGCTCGCGGTAGCGCAGCACGATGACGCCGGCGGAGACCAGGACGAAGGCGAAGAGGGTGCCGATGTTGGAGAGATCGGCCAACGTGCCGATGTCGAAGAGGCCGGAGGGGATGGCCACCGCGAAGCCCGCCACCCAGGTGGAGAATGCCGGAGTGCGAAAGACGGGGTGCACATTGCTGAAGACCTTGGGCAGCAGGCCGTCGCGGGACATGGAGAACCAGACGCGCGACTGGCCGAGCTGGTAGACGAGAATCGACGAGAGCATGCCCATGATGGCGCCAACGAGGACCACTAGCCTGATCCAGTGGAGGGAATGGCCGCCGGGAAGGATGGAGAGCTTCTTGAGGGCATTGACCACCGGAGCGGCGTCGCCCACCATGGAGTGCCAGGGTACCAGGCCGGTAAGGCAGACGGCCACGGCCACATAGAGCGCCGTGCAGATGACCAGCGTGGCGATGATACCGATGGGCAGGTCGCGCTGCGGGTTGCGGCACTCCTCCGCGGCTGTTGAGACCGAGTCGAAGCCAATGTAGGTGAAGAAGATAATCGACCCGCCGGTGAGCACGCCGCTCCAGCCTTTGGGCATGAAGGGATGCCAGTTGCCCGGATGGATGAAGCCGATGACGGAGAAGACGAAGATGAGAATGGCGATGAGCTTGATGCTCACCATCATATTGTTGGTGCTGGCCGACTCGCGAATGCCGCGGACGAGGATCACCGTGAGGATGAGAACGATGAGGAAAGCGGGAATGTTGAAGCCGAAGTGCCAGCCGGGGTGGTAGAGCCAGTTGCCGGCCAGATCCTGGAGGCCGTCGGGGAGATAGGCGGGCGAGATCCACATCGCCGAGGGATGCAGGCCGAACCAATCCAGCAGGTCCACCACATGGGCGGCAAAGCCGACGCTGACGGTCATGTTGGAGCCGGCATACTCGAGAATCAGATCCCAGCCGATGATCCAGGCGATCAGCTCGCCCATGGTGGCGTAGGTGTAGGTATAGGCCGAACCGGCGATGGGAATCATGGAGGCGAGTTCGGCGTAACAGAGGCCGGTGAGCGCGCAGACGATGGCCACCAGGACCAGGGAAAGCGCGATCGCCGGACCCGCGCCGGGACGGCCGGCCAGCGCGGTGTGGGTGATGACGTAATGAATAAGCGGCGTATTCACCACGCTGGTGGCGTCGAACTGCTCGCCGGAGATGGCTGTGCCGATGACCGTGAAGATGCCCGAGCCGATGACGGCCCCGATGCCGAGCGCGGTCAGCGACCAGGGGCCGAGGGTCTTCTTGAGCCGGTGCTCGGGTTCCTCCGCGTCACGGATCAGCTTGTCGATCGACTTGCGGGCAAGCAGTTGACTGGCCAGTGCGGTTCTCCTCGTTCACTTCGGTTGCGGAATCCCGCTGACTGGGCTGGCTAGCGCTTGGAGACTCCGCGCGCCATCTTCTTCACCTTTCTCTTCTTTTCGCCGCGAGCTCCGGTGCGCTTGGCCTTGGGAACGGCCTTTTTGCGGGCCTCGCGCTTCAGTTTCTTCCGTTCCAGCTTGTCTTCGATCTTGGTGGTGTCGGCCACGTGTAACCTCTTTCGCTGCAATCTCTTCGGGGATTCCCGCAAATCGGGCAGGTGTGACCCTTATGTTAACAGGGATTTCTCCGGTGCGAAAGCGGCCGACGGACACGCCTGGACCACATTCGCAATCCGCGATTCTGGGCCGCGACCCTGGCTCCTAGCCGGGCTGGCAGATGGAAACGGCGCACCGCGCATTTCCAGCGTACAATGAAATCAGACCAGAAAGTGACCAGCCTGCTCGGCTCCGGCCGTTCTTCCGCTTCTGACGAGCTCCGCACCCCACGCAGCAATCAACGAGCAACCAGCAACCAGTTGACCGGAGTTCGTCATGCGTTCCGACAAGATACATCGCGCGCTTGCGCAGGGAATGAACCGTTTTGAAGTCTGCCAGCTTGTGGCCAAGGGCGTAAAAGCCACCCACAAGACCGGGTCGCGCTTTGAAGATTCCATCAACGACGTGCTGCAGTACCTGGGCACCCATGAAACGAACAAGGCAGGGATGCATCCGGCGATCCCGCAGGTGAGCATGAAGAGCCTCAAGCCGGCCGCGTAGCGAGGCAGGGGTCAGGGGTCGGGTATCAGTCGCAGGCGAGCGTTAAGAGGCTCAGTCAGGCTGCTCTGTTCTGTCCGGAAGCTCTGGATTTGACGCCAAATGCAAAAAAGGGACGGCAGCGCTGCCGTCCCTTTTCTGTGTGTAATCGTGATGCCGAACTCATCCGCGCTGCCGGGCTGGTTGACCCGGCGAGGCTTGAATCGGACGGTCTGAACTAGACGACCTGAACGTTCTCAGCCTGCCAGCCCTTGGGACCCTTGGTCACGTTGAACTGAACCTTCTGGCCTTCCTGCAGCGAGCGGAAACCGCTCGACTGAATGGCGGTGTGATGGACAAAGACGTCCTCGCCGTTTTCGCGGCTCAAAAATCCAAACCCCTTGGCGTCGTTAAACCACTTGACTGTGCCTGTTTCCATTGTGTGTTGCTCCTCTTAATTGATTTACCGCGAACGCAATGTGGAAGTTTGCGAGTAGGCGGTAACCGGAACAGGCAAGAACTTCAGATCGAATTCTACGATTGCATTGAGTGTAGCACGGATTGGCAAATCTCTGTTAGAAAGATCGGGCTGCGGGCGGGAAGGGCCGACTGGGAGAGTCCCGTTCGCGTTTCCCACAAAGATTGGGGCTGGCCGTCGATTTCGCTTCACAAATGGTGCACTATGTGGCCTATACTGCTTTCAGAGTGAGGGTTGCATCCCGATTGCGGTGTCCTCCTCGTCACTCCCATGGCTACGCGAGATTCCCAGAAGCGCGCCCCCGACCCGCCGCCGGCGATCCCCAACCGCCTGTACTTCAAGATTGGAGATGTGGCGAGCATCAGCGGCCTCGAAACCTACGTGCTGCGCTTTTGGGAGACGCAGTTCCCCCAGCTCAAACCCAACAAGAGCGGAACCGGGCAGCGGCTTTACCGCCGCCGCGACGTGGAACTGGTTCTGGAGATCAAGCGCCTGACCCACGCCGAGGGATACACGCTGGCCGGCGCCCGCCATGCCCTTGAAAAGGCACACTGGCGCCCCGCCTTGCAGCCGCCAGTTCCCCAGCGCGATTTGTATTCCGTTCCCGAGCCCGAAGCGCAACCTGATTCGCAGTCGAACCTGCCGCTGATCGTCGCCGACTCCGCCCAGCAGCGTCTGGATGCGGTTGCCTCGGTCATCGGCCACGCTCGCGCCGAACTGCGAGAGATTGCCTGTCAGTTGGCCTCGCCGGTTCCGGGCGCTGCGCGCCGCCGCGCCCGGCTGGTCGCAGTGCCGCGCCCTTCAGACTCTCTCTTCCCCGCGTAGGCGGCACAGGCCTCGGAGAAACCGGCTCTAGGAATCTGAGCTGCCTCACAAATGGAATATCCCGGGCGATCTTCTGCCGGGTGGAGACTCCCGCCTGCCGCCGCTGGTACACTGACCGGGCAAGGAGATTCTTCGGACAACGCAATGGTTGAGTTGTTGCCATCCATTTTGTCGGCGGATTTTGCTCATCTGGCGGAAGAGGTTGCCGCGGCGGAGCGGGGCGGCGGCACGGTGATCCACGTGGATGTGATGGACGGGCATTTTGTGCCCAACATTACGCTGGGGCCCCCGGTGGTCAAGAGCCTGCGCAAGGCGACCAGCCTGCCGCTCGACTGCCACCTAATGATCGAGAACCCGAATGAGTATATTTCGGCGTTTGCCGATGCCGGGGCCAACTGGTTGAGCGTGCATTACGAGGCCTGCCCCCACCTTCACCGCTCGCTGGAACTGATCGCCGAGCACGGAATGCGTCCGGGCGTGGTGCTGAATCCGGCTACCAGGGTCGATCTCCTCATGGAGATTCTGCCCATGGTTAATCACGTGCTGATCATGAGCGTGAATCCAGGCTTCGGCGGGCAGGAATTCATCCCTTTTTCGCTCAATAAGATTCGCCGGCTTGTCCAATTGCGCCAGGAACTGGGGCTGGCGTTTAGAATCGAAGTGGACGGCGGCGTGGCTCACGACACGGTGGCCCGGATCGTCCAAGCAGGTGCGGAGTTGCTGGTGGCCGGCAACGCCGTCTTCGGCGCCGGCCACGCGGAGCGGGATGCGCGCGCTCTGCTGGCCGCGGCTCGCGAGGCGGCAAACGAATAAGCGAGCGGGATTCTGAAAATATCAGTGAATGGCGGATGGCTTGTCGACGGGCCTTCGCCGCGATGAGGTGGTATGAACCGGCTGTCCAAATTGTCCAGATTGTCCCAATTGTCCACGAAGATCGCCGCGGTCGCTCTTATAGTGCTGCTAGTGAGCGGTATGTCCGCCCGGGCGGCGGTAAAGTCCAAGAAGAAGAAGGACCAGGACTTGAGCGCCAACCCGCTGGCTGGCGTGAACTCCAAGCAGCCTGACAAGGAACTCTTCGACAAGGCCATGATCGCCATGAAGAAGGGCCGCTACGACGTGGCACGGCTCGATCTACAGACCATGCTCAACACGTATCCCGAGTCGGAGTACCGGATGCGCGCCAAGCTGGCCGTAGGCGACAGTTGGTTCAAGGAGGGCGGTTCCGCGGCCCTGACCCAGGCCGAAGCCGAGTACCAGGACTTCATCACCTTCTTCCCCAATGCCCCGGAGGCAGCCGAGGCGCAGATGAAGGTCGGCGACATCTACTACCAGCAGATGGAAAAGCCCGACCGCGATTACAACAACGCACAGGAAGCAGAGCGAGAGTACCGGAAGATGATCAACATGTTCCCGGACTCGACACTGGTGCCTCGCGCCAAGCAGAAGCTGCGCGAGACCCAGGAGGTTCTGGCCGAGCGCGAGACCCAGATCGGTCTCTACTATGAGAGCCGCGAGAACTTTAACGCCGCCATCGCCCGGCTGAAGACGGTGGTCGATACCTTCCCGCTTTACTCCAAGAGCGACCAGGCGCTGCTGGGCATCGGAGATGCCTATATCGGCGAGGCCCACCGAATCCAGAGTGCGCCCAACCTGCCCGGCGCCATCAAGGAGCGGCTGCGCGCCGTCTACCAGGACCGGGCCGCGTCAGCCTACGCCAAAGTGATTACGCGCTATCCGATGGCCCCTCACGTCGAGGATGCCCGCGACCGTCTGGTAGCCATGAACCGCCCCGTTCCCGAGCCCACCTCGGATGCGGTTGCCGAGAGCGACGCCGAAGTGCGCAGCCAGCAGCCTTTGCGTTTTACCGACAAGACCTTCGACATCATCAAGCATGGTCCCACGGTGGTGCAGGCAGCCCATGTGGGCGAACCCAGCCTGGACGATCCCAAGCGGACCCTGGCGCCGGATATCACGAAGGAGAATATCGCCCTCTTCAGCGACGCCGTTAACGCCGGCAGACCGGCCGCGTCGCTCATCGGCGCAGTGGCGCCCACTGGCCCCAATGAGCCCCCGCGCAGCGACCAGCCCTCCACGGCGCCGTTGCAGCTTGAGGCGCCGGCGGGCGGTACCGGCGTGGGCGTCCAGGTTGTGAGCGCGCCCGCCGCTCCAGCTGCCGATACCAACGCCGTCATCAAGGCCGTCGGTCCCACTAACACCGTTCTGCCCGCCGCTGAGAAGCCAGTCGAGGCCCCCAACCAAGTGAATGAGATCAAACCCGGCTCGGCTGCGGTTTCCTCCACTGCCGACGCCAAAACGAAGAAACCCAAGGCCGATCTAAGCGACGAGTCCTCGAGCAAGAAGAAGAAAAAGAAGGGTCTCGCCAAGCTGAATCCGTTCTAAGCGCGAATTTGAGACCCATGATGGATGAGCCAGGGGCCTTGCGGCGGCCCCTGGCTTTTTTGCGGGAAACAACCGCGGCTTGCGCTGGCACTGGGAACCGGGCCGGCCAAAAGGAAATGCAGGTTGAGAGCCGCGGTCTCCGGCTATGGGCAGATCAGGATATGCGAGCTCCTTGGCGGCTCAACGGCCCGGACTTTTTCGGAGAGCGCCGTAGAGCCGGCGCTGGTTTTGCAGGGCTAATGTACAGGCAAGAGCCCGCAGCCTTCGCCGCCTGGGGTTCCCCTTCGACCCGAAATCGAGCGGCCCCGCCTTGACACAACGAGCCAGGCCCTTGATGCTTAACAGTTCAATCCATTTTCCAGCGCAGGGAGTTCCGGGTTTGCGGGTTCGCGTCTTTTATCACGACAAATGCTATGACGGAGCTTGCTCAGCCGCGTTGTTCACACGCTTCCATCGTGAGCGCATCGCCGCCGGGGCCAGCTATGAGTATCGCGGGCTGGTGCACCGAGCCGGCGCGCTCTTCGACGAGAGCGAATTTACCGGCGATGAGAACGCCATCGTCGACTTCAAGTACTCGCCGTCGCCCAGGGTCACGTGGTGGTTCGACCACCATCTGTCGGCGTTTCTCACCCCCCAGGATGGGCAGAACTTCCTCGCCTGCAAGCGGGACCCGGAGTGCGGGGCGCGCAAGTTCTTCGACCCCGATTACATCTCCTGCACCGGCTTTCTGGCGCACATTGCCGCGACGCGCTTCGGCTTCGACACGGCACCGGTGGCGGAGCTGATCCAGTGGGCCAACATTGTGGACGGCGCGCAGTATGAGAGCGCCGAATCGGCCGTCGAAATGGCCGCTCCGGCCATGAAGCTGACGCTGATTATCGAGTCTACCCAGGACCAGGACTTCATTCCCCGGCTCATTCCGCTGCTGACCGGGATGCCGCTGGCCGAGGTGCTGAGCCAGCCTTTTGTGGCCGAGCTGCTGCCCCCGCTTCTGGAGCGCCACAGGCAGGCCATCGAGCTGATCCGAGGCCGAAGCGAGGAGCGTAACGGCACCATCTTCTTCGACATTACTGACCAGCCGCAGGAGGGATACAACAAGTTCATCCCCTACTACCTACACCCCCAGGCCACTTATTCGATCGGGCTGTCGAAGTCCAGCTTCCGCACCAAAGTCTCTGTCGGCTCGAACCCCTGGACAAAGGCCGACCCGGCGAAGATGGTGAATCTGGCGCAGATGTGCGAGCGCTACGGAGGCGGCGGCCACGCCCGGGTGGGGGCCATCAGCTTCCCGCCCGACCAGGAAGACCGGGCGCGAGCGGCCGCGGCGGAGATTGTGGCGGAGCTGCGGGCGAAAAACCCGCTGGGATAGGGCAAAGCCACACCTCGATCTCAGCCCGAACTTCAAACACATTGCCGGAGGCGATGTGACCAGGCTATTTGCCGTCTGTGCGCTTGGTCTAGCTACGGTTTCGCCTTCAAGCTGGGCCAGTCGGCGCGGCGGCGCTCGAGGAAGGCTCTGACGCCCTCCCTGAAGTCCTCGCTGGAACGCTCCTGGGCGTTGGCCTCGATGGCGTCTTCCAGTTCCTCGTCCAGCCGGCGGCGGGAGTGGGCGGCCAGCAGCCGCTTGACGGCGTGCATGGCGTGGGGGCTGTTCAACAGCAGCGTCTGGGCCAGGGCCTGGGCCGACTGCATCAGCTCTTCCGCGGCCACAATCTGCGTAACCAGGCCCAATTGCAGGGCTTCCTGGGCCTTGATCAGCCTGCCGGTCAGCAGCAGTTCGCGGGTGCGCTTCTCGCCCACCTGGCGGAGCAGGAACGAAGCGGCGATGGCCGGGACAAAGCCCACCCGCACTTCGTTGTAGCCGAACTTGGCCTCGGGCACGGCAAGGGTGAAATCAGCCAGCGTGGCCAGGCCCATGCCCCCGGCGACGGCCGGACCGTTGACGGCTGCGATCACCGGCTTGGGGAACTCATAGAGGGTGCGCAGCGCCAGGGCCATGTTCTCCGAGTCGCGGCGATGGTCCTCGGGCGTACGGGCGTGGATGGTCTCCAGGTGCTCCATATCCAGGCCGGCGCAGAAGGCCGAACCGGCTCCGGTCAGGATCACCACGCCACAGCCACAGGTCTTCGCCTCGCGCAGGGCCAGGGTGAGCTCTTCAATCAGCAGCGGGCAGAGAGCGTTGCGCTTGTCCGGGCGGTTGAGGGTGATGGTCTTTACCCCGTCGGCGGATTGGGTGAGGATGTGCTTGAAGCGGGTCATGAAGAACTCCTACGGCGGCCGGCCACGTGATCGGTTCCAACGTGGAGAAGCCTATCGTAGCGCAGGTTTGCCTTGCCATGCCGGTGATTCGGATCACCGTCTTTTCTAAGGGAGGCAGCTTCACCGGCTGCGCAGGGGATTGCTGAAGATTTGCGTCAGCGCGGATCGATCGCAGCGCGAAGTGCCGGCGACATAGAATAATTTTTCTTGTCTGTTTATTACTTTGGTTCGCGATTCTTCCGGTTTTTCCGGGTATAATGGGGAAATCTTTGGTTTGCCTCCAAGTTTCCACTTGACAATTATGGTTCGCTTCCCCGAAAGTAACGCATATAGCGGTGCGAAAAGGCACCCCGGGGTTCCTGCTCTGGCACTCCGCACCAGCCCATGGCTATCGCCGTTGTGAGTGTGGAAGCACGCGAAGTGTTGCGGTGCGATTATTGTGGTCTGGTTCAATTCAGGACCAGCAACTCTCTTTGCAGAAGATGCCACAGGCCAATCGTTGTGGAGGAGCCTTTGCCACTGACGCCGCAACTTGTGGCCAGCCAGTCTGCTCCTGCTTCATCCGAGGCCGGGTTGCAGGTTGCCGGACAGGTGCGCGAGATTCGCAAGGCGCGCCACCTGAGCCAGCGGCAGGTGGCCAAGCGTATGCAGGTGCCCCGTACCTATATCTCGAAGATCGAAAACGGCAAGGCGATCCCCACGGTTGGTTCGCTGGAGCGGCTGGCCGCGGCCCTCGATGTGGACGTGTGCCACCTGGTGCGGGACGCCCGCAGCCGCCGCGACGAGGAGGTAGCCTCGATTCTTGCCGACCCGTTCCTGGCCGAGATTGCCGCTTTGCTTCCCCATCTGGACTCGATGCACCGGATGCTGTTTTCAGGCGCGGTGCGGGACGCAGCCCTGGGCCGCCGACGCACCGCATAGGGCCCGGAGGGATCAGGGGACCGGGAACATTTCGTTTCCGGTTCTGGCAGTGGGCCGCGAAGATCTCTGAAGCGAAAACGGCCCTGCCCGCGCGGTGCGATTTGCCGGGAGCGGCTAGCGATTGCGGGGCAGATTGCGGCTCCGTTTGTAAGCTAGATTGCGGCTGCCGAGCGCTTGTGCTACGGTCGATACTGCACTATTCCGGCTCCTACCGAGGGAGGAGTTTACCCCGGCAAGGAATCTGCAGTGAGCAAGCGGTCCGTTGATCCGTTCCGGCGTGCCATCCTCCGGCATTCCGTTTGGATGCCGCCAGAGCGCCGGCCCTTGAGCGGCAGGAGCAGTTTAGAGGCGAATCCTTTGTATTCATCCGGCACGCTGCGCATCCATGAGCTGACCTCGGAGGAGCGCGCTGTTTATGCGACGCTGAAGCCAGAGCGCCTGCCCCAGCACGTGGCCATCATCATGGACGGCAACGGCCGCTGGGCCGGCCACCGCTCGCTCAAGCGGTTTCAGGGCCACCAGCAGGGCGCCAACAGCGTACACCTGGTCATGGAAACCGCCTCCCGCATTGGTTTGCCCTGGCTCACGCTATACGCTTTTTCCATGGAGAACAGCCTGCGCCGTCCCCGCGCCGAAGTCAACTTCCTCATGCGCCTGCTGAAGACCTACCTGGAGAGCAACCTGCAGCGCATGATGGACAACAACGTGCGCATGAGATACATCGGACGCACTCACGAGCTGCCTCCCGAGGTTCAGGACAAGATGCGCTGGGCCGAAGAAGCCACGGCGCGCAATACCGGCACCACGCTTACCCTGGCCCTGAATTACGGTGGCCGCTCGGAGCTGGTGGACGCATTTCGCTCTCTGGCGGCCGAGATCGAGCTCAAGCACATCAGCCCAGGCCGCATCACCGAAGAGGATATTCACCGCCATCTCTACACGGCTCACATGCCCGACCCGGACCTGCTGATTCGCACCTCGGGCGAGATGCGGCTTTCAAACTATCTCTTGTGGCAGGTGGCCTACACGGAGATTTTCGTCACCGAACGGCTCTGGCCGGACTTTCGCGGTATCCATCTGCTGGAAGCCATCGCCGACTTCCAGCGCCGCGAACGCCGCTACGGCGGCTTGAGCAAGGGTTCCGGCGAAGTGGACGAAGAGGCGGAACGGGTCAAGATCGTGGCGGGCTGATTACCTTCGTTATTCCTCAGGTTTTTAACGTTTACAAGGTTGATCTTGCCGGCACATGCTGACGAAGATCGAAGGTGGAGGCAAGAATTCATTGGAAAACATGAAGAAGGCGCCGAAGTCAGAGGATTCCCCGGCCACGGCGAAGCAGTTGGCCGATAAGTTGCGCTTCCGGCTGAAGGAAGCAATGGCGCAGCGCGGAGGCTCCGACGCATTCGTGCATTGGCTGCGATCGGACGGCAAGAGAAGCGCGTGATTTGGTGATATTTACGCAGAATGCTATTGAGATGACTTTTGTTTCAGTGGCATGTGAACCGGTGCCGGCGCATCTAGTTGGCACCAGCAAATGAAGGGTACGGTTTGAAGCCCCATCCCTAAAGGAACTGGGATGCGGCGACACTGGGTTGTGAATGGATTGACGGATGCACCCTGCCCCGGCGGTGTATTCTCACCCTGGGCATGAAACGCATCCTTACCGCTCTGGTTTTGATTCCGTCGGTCCTCCTCCTGGTCTTTCTCTGGCCGAGTTGGCCGTGGCTGTTTACGCTGGTCGTTGCCGGGGTGGCCGCGCTGGCCGGCTGGGAATATCTGGGCCTAGCGGAGCGGAGCGGAGCCAAGCCGCCGCGCGTTGCGGTGGTGGTGGCCATTTTCGTACTGTTTGCCGGCAACTTTGAATATCCCGACCAGACCGCGCCCATCTTCGGCGGTCTCAGCCTGGGACTGCTGATCTATTGCACCTTCCGCTCGTCCATCGACCACATGATGGCGGATACGGCGGTCTCCATTTTCTGCCTCCTGTACGTGGGACTCACCCTGATTGCCCTGCCTGCCCTGCGCGAGCAGACCAATGGCCCCTCGCTGGTGGCCTTTTTGCTGTGTGTGGTTTGGGTGGGAGACATTTTTGCGCTTTACGTTGGCCGCGCCTGGGGCCGGCTCAAGCTGGCGCCTTCGCTGAGCCCCAACAAGACCTGGGAGGGCACGCTGGGTTCGATGGCGGGCAGCCTGCTGGCCGCTGGAGGCCTGCTGGGCCTGGAACATCTGTTAACGACGCAGTGGGACAAGGTCTGGCTCTCCTACCCGGAGAACCTCTGGTATTGGCTGGGGCTGGCCGCGCTGGTCAATGTAGCCGCTCAAGTGGGCGATCTGGCCGAGTCGGCGCTCAAGCGCTCGGTGGGGGTCAAGGACTCCGGCTCCCTGCTTCCCGGCCATGGTGGTGTGCTAGACCGCATCGACGCGCTGCTGTTTGCCGCTCCGGTGCTGTGGTACGCTCAGGTTATTCACCTGCGGTTCTGATGGGTTTTTCGCACCCTGCTTTTTGGAACGGATCGGATGGAATGGGCAAAGCAAGCGGGTTCCACCAGACAGGTTCCACTAGGCGCCGCGGGATTTCAAAGATACCTTGAAGCGACTTGCCATTCTCGGTTCCACCGGCTCCATCGGGCAGAGCACCCTCTCCATCGTCGAGCAGTTCCCCGACCGCTATCAGGTGGCCGCGCTGGCAGCCGGGCGCAACCTCGACGAGACATTCGCTCAGGCTGTTCGCTGGCGGCCGCGGGTGGTCTCGCTGGCCAGCGAAGAACTGGCAAGGGAGCTGGCCGCGCGCCTGCGCCAGGCCGGCGTTAACGGGATTGAGATTGTTCACGGGACCGAAGGGACGGTCGCCTGCTCGACGCTGCCCGAGGCGGACTTCGTGGTTTCGGCGATTGTGGGCGTGGCTGGCCTGGAGGCGACCCACGCGGCCATCCTGGCCGGCAAGCCCGTGGGACTGGCCAACAAGGAGTGCATGGTGGCCGCCGGCGAGATTCTCACTCGCGCCGCCCGCGAGCGCAACGTCCCCATCCTGCCCATCGACAGCGAGCACAATGCGGTGCATCAGTGCCTGCGGGTGGGCGCTCATTCCGAGGTGAAGACCATCTGGCTGACGGCCTCCGGCGGCCCGTTCCGGCAGTTTCCGCTCGATCAGTTTGCCACCATTACGCCAGAGCGGGCGCTCAAGCACCCCACCTGGGTGATGGGCCGGCGCATCACCATCGACTCGGCCACCATGCTGAACAAAGGCCTGGAAGTGATCGAGGCCTGCCGGCTCTTCGCTGTGCGGCCCAGCCAGGTGAGGGTCATGGTGCATCCGCAGTCCACGGTTCACTCGCTTGTGGAGTACGTGGACGGCTCCATCCTGGCGCAGATCTCCGTCACCGACATGCGCCTGCCCATCCTCTATGCGCTGGCCTTCCCGGAGCGTCCCGCCTCCACGCTCACCTTCGACATGGCCGCGCTCAGCCACCTGGACTTCGAGCCTCCCGATCTGGAGCGCTTCCCCTGCCTGCGCCTGGCCTTCGAGGCCGCCGCAAAAGGCGGAGCCCATTGCATCGCCCTCAACGCCGCCGACGAGGTCGCCGTGGAGGCCTTCCTCGACCGCCGCATCCCCTTCATGGGCATCCCGCGTACAATTGAAAGAGTGCTTGCCGCCACGCCCGAGGCGCACCCCGCCACCATCGCCGAGGTGCTCGCCGCAGATAGGGCGGCACGTGAAACTGCTCGCACCATAGTGGACCAATCTGTTGCGCTGACGGCTTAGTCCAGGGCGCTTTGTTGAGGGAAAGACCGTACTGAGGAAGCCGCGATGACGAATGACCAAACTTCGTTCTTCAAGAGATCCCATTTCTCGATCATAGTTTTGTTGTCGTGCTTTGCGGTACAAAGTGCGGTTAACCTGGCCTACGGCAATAACTCGCCCGAAGAGCGGGCAAGCGCCTTCAATATAGCAATTTTCGCATTGCTTGCCGCCGTGCTTGCCTATGGCTGGTATGCACTGTGGAGGCAGTTCCAAAGGAGCTTCGCCGCCGTTGCTATTGTCATTTCGTCGCTTTTAATCGCGGCCTCGGTTCATTCCATCCATGCCTTTGCGGGCAAAGCGAATATGGTATCTGCATATTATTCAGCCCGCTGGCTGGTTTTTGAATTGATCCTGATAATTCAGCTCATCATCTATCTGTTGGAAAGCACAGAGCAGCAGCATGAGGAACTGTCCATCCGCCAGGTGCTCTTCGCCGTCGGAGCGCTGGAGCTGTTGATTGCTCCCCTGACCGGCATCGCGTGCCTCGCGGCGGATGCCTCCTGCATGGTCCTCTGCTGGTTGCAGGTATTAACTCTGCCTGCGGCCGTCATGATTCAGGGGAGGGGGCCCGTCGCAATCTTCCAGCAAATCTTCCCGTCCCTCGTGATCGCCGTGCTGCTCTGCACATCTTTGCGGCGCGGGATGGTGAGGAACGTGGTAGGAAAGTTTTTCAAAGCGCTCGGCAAGGCCTCCGCTCGCGGAGGTTACAGTTCCGGATATCGAATGGGGTTGTCGCAGTCAAAGTCGTGCGGTCGCTGCGGAAAAACTGTGGCAAACTTTTACGGAGCAGGGCAACGCTGCCCGCACTGTGGCTGTTATTGGAGCTTTGAGAGAAACATTGGATTTCGCAAGTAGTTGAATGTTGGTCATCTATGCATGAATTTCTAGTTTCCGCCCTCGCCTTTATCGTTCTCGTCGGCGTCATGGTTGTGGTCCACGAGTTCGGCCACTTTGCCGTCGCCAAGCTCTGCCGGGTCCGTGTCGAGGCCTTTTCCTTCGGCTTTGGGCCGCGCCTCTTCGGCGTCAAGTCCGGCGACACCGACTACAAGGTCTGCCTGCTGCCCCTGGGCGGATACGTCAGGATGGCCGGCGAGAACTTCAGCGAACTCAGCGACGCCGCCAAAGGCACGGCCACCGTCGCCCCTCCGGACGACCCCGGCGCACTCACCTCCCATCCCCGCTGGCAGCGCATCCTGATCGGCTTTGCCGGACCCTTCGCCAACTTCGTCCTGGCTTTCGTGTTGATGGTCTTCTACTTCAACTGGATCAATGAAGTTCCCAAGTTCGAGGTGAGGACCGCGACCGCCGAATGGGTGACGCCAGGCTCGGCGGCAGCTCAGGCCGGACTTGAACCCGGCGACGTCATAATCCACTTCGACACCGCCGACAATCCCGGCTGGGAAGTGGTTAACGAGCGCCTTAAATTCAACGCGAATCAGGCAGTTCCGGTCACCGTCGAGCGCGGAGGCAAGAGGATCAATCTCTCCTTGCGCGTGCCCGCCGAAGCCAAGTCCGACGATTTCGACCTCACCGACACGGGAATTCTGCCCGAGGTCGTGTCCGGCCCGATCCGTGTGCAGGAAGTGATGCCGGGCACACCGGCGGAGCAGGCCGGCTTCCGCGCCGGCGATGCGATCCAGTCCGTCGATGGCCACGCGTTCCATTTCGTGCTGACGCTGCAGGCCTACATGAAGGCCGGCCAGGGCAAGCCGATGTCGCTCGTGCTGCTGCGCAACGGCGCCACTCTGCCTCCCATTGTGGTTCAGCCGACCAAGATGGATTCCGCCTGGAGGTTGGGGTTTGTAGCCGCCGCCATTCCATATCGCAACGAGCCGCTTCCGCTCAACAAGGCGGTTGCCAAGTCCACGGCGTTTTGCTCCGCCAACTCCTTCCTGGTTCTGGAGTTTATCGAGCGGCTCTTTTCGCGCAAGGTTTCCGTCACGCAAATCTCCGGTCCGCTGGGGATCGCCCGCGCGGCCGGCGACGCGGCGGAGATCAAAGATTGGTCCTCGAAGTTCGATCTGGCGGCGGCGATCAGCCTGAACCTGGGCATTATCAATCTGCTGCCTTTTCCCATCCTCGACGGGGGCATGATCTTTATTCTGCTCATAGAGAGCGTGCGGCGCCGCGACATCAGCATCGACGTGAAGGAGCGCATCTACCAGGCGGCGTTTGTGGTAATTGTCGCTTTCTTCGCCTTCGTGATCTTCAACGACGTGACCAAGATGTTCGCGCACCTGAAGCCGTAGAACAGGGGTCAGGGATCAGGGATCAGAGATCAGATTGACTCCTGGTGAGAGAGCTTGCCGGATGCCAGTTACGACCGAAGTGAGGGTACGCTATGCCGAAACCGATCAGATGGGCATCGTCTACTATGCCAACTATCTGGTCTGGTTTGAGATCGGGCGCGTAGAACTGCTGCGGACTCTAGGACTTGCGTACAGCCAGTTGGAAATCGATCACCAGTGCATCCTGCCCGTGATCGAGGCTAGTTGCCGCTATCGCGCCCCCGCCAGGTACGACGATGAGATTCTGATTGAGACCCGTCCTTCGCTGCTGCGCGGTTCGGTGCTCAAGTTCGCCTACCGCATCTTGCGAAAGGCTCCAGAGGGAAAGGAGCCTGCGGTCCTGGCCGAGGGCGAGACGGTGCATGTGGTCTGCGACGATCAGTTGAACCGTAAGCGCCTGCCGGAGAAGTATGCGGCGGCGCTGCGCGCGATGATGGCGGCGGAGTAGGGCGGCCCAAGCAGGCCGAAGTTTGGGAATCCGCATTTCCTCAGGGACTAAAGTCCCTCCCGGCTTGGCGCCGTTTGCGGCACGACTGAACAGGCTGCGGAAAAGGGCCTGCATTTGGCCGAAATATCCGAAAAGCATACCTCAGGGGCTAAAGCCCGCGTTGATTTTGCGGCACTTACGGCACGACTGAAGTCGTGCCCTGACACTTCTGGTAGCCCTGGATGAGTTTTTCCGCAGCCTCTGAAGTCGTGGCCCTTTCAAAGCTGCGCCGTATTCAAATCCTCTCTGGGCATCCCCAGCCGGGCGACCGCCGTCAGACGTGTTGCAGATCACTGCAAAGCCACTTGAAGTGGGGCGACCGTTAATGGGTGCAGTCTGGCCTTGGACGAGCGAGGAATTCCTGCGCTGGTGAGCGCCTTGCTTTGATCGGCGCTGCCCGGACCGCTCAGAGCGTTTTCACTTTCTCTGTGGTGCGCGCGCCGTGCTCTCCCACCCTGGCCGCAAGAATCCTCCGCGGCGGATGGCGAGGGTGGGGCGTCCATGGCATTGCATGATCCGTGAACTTGCTGAGGGCCGCGCTGATTCAGACTCCGGGCCAAACTCCGGCCTTCGCGGCGGGCCGTGGGTCGCGGGTTCAGGGGAGAACCCCTATGAACGCAAGCCACATCTCCAGTCGCCGGGATTTTCTCAAGGGCGCGCTTATGGGCGCCGCGGCCTTGCGGGCGAGCGGCGGCGCGGGCGTGCTGGCGGCGGAACAAGGCGCTGCGGCCGCCAAGTCCAAGGTGGTGATTGCCCGCGACGCCCTCTTGGGCAGCACGGATTCCACGCTGGATTCGAGCCGCATGCTGAGCCTGCTGGATCGCGCCATGCAGGCTCTCTTCGATCGCGACCATGCGGTCGAGGCGTGGAGGAAGCTGGTGCGCCCCGGCGAGACGGTGGGGCTGAAGGTGAACACTCTGGGAGGGCGCGGAATCTCCACAAACCTCCAACTGGTGGAAGCCGTTTGCGAGCGGTTGCAGGAGGCCGGAATCAAGCCGGCGGACATCGTGGTATGGGACCGCGACAGCGAGGAACTGGAACGCGCCGGGTTCCATCTGTCGATGGATGGAAACCGCGTTCAGTGTTTCGGCACCGACCGGATCGGGTACGAAGAAGATCTGGCGGCGTATGGCAGCGTGGGCAGCCGGTTATCGAAGATTCTGACCCAGCGGTCGGGGGTTCTGATCAATCTTCCGGTGCTGAAAGACCACGACGGCGCGGGCGTGACCATCGGCTTAAAGAACATGTACGGCGCGATTCACAACCCCAACAAGTACCACCCCAACGGCTGCAATCCGTACGTTGCCGACCTGAACATGCTGGCGGAGATACGAAGCAGGATGCGGTTGATTGTCTGCGACGCGACCACGGCGATGTACGAAGGCGGACCGGCATTCAAGCCGGAGTTCAGTTGGAAGCACAATGCGCTGCTCGTGTCGCAAGATCCCGTGGCGCTGGATACCACCGGCTGGCAGATCATTGAGCGCAAGCGAGCCGAGAGTGGACTGAAGACGCTGGAAGCCGAAGAGAGAGCGCCGCGCTACATTGCCACGGCGGCCGATGCCGAGCATCGGCTGGGCACGAACGATCCCCGGAGGATTGCGACGGTCGAGATATAACCGGGGGCGATTTGGAGGTTCAAAATGTTCTGTGGACTGGATGTGCTGAAAGACGAGAGTTTCGCATTCCGCGCTGGGAGCGGTTCGCTCTGCCGGCCGCTGGGCCGCCGTTCGTTTCTAAAGTGCGCGCTGGCCTCGGGAGCGGCGCTGGGCTTGAGTGAGTTTGCCCGGCCGGCCGCCGGAGCGCCCTCGGCGGCGGGCCAGCAGCAGCAGGACGATTCGCGATTTGTGGTTGAAGCGAAGTTCTACCAGAAGCTCCCGAACCGAAAGATCAAGTGCAAGCTCTGTCCGCGCGAGTGCACGGTGGGAGACAAGGAACGCGGCTACTGCGGCGTGCGCGAGAATCGCGGCGGCGTGTACTACTCGGTGGTTCATTCGCGGGTGTGCGCGGCGCACGTCGATCCCATCGAGAAGAAACCGCTCTTCCACTACCTGCCGGGAACGACCGCTTTCTCGCTGGCCACGGCCGGCTGCAACGTAAACTGCAAATTCTGCCAGAATTGGGACATCTCCCAGTCGCGCCCGGAAGAGATTCCCGCCGACTACGCGCCCCCGCAGAAGATAGTCAACCTGGCCAGGCAGTACAGTTGTCCGACCATCGCCTACACCTACAGCGAGCCGGTGGTCTTCGCCGAGTTTCTTATGGATACGGCCGATGCAGGCCATCAGGCCGGCGTGCGCAGCATTGTCGTCTCCAACGGCTACATGCAGGAGGAGGCGCTCAAAGAGGCCTACGGAAAGATGGACGCGGTGAAGATCGATCTCAAGGCCTTCACCGAGTCGTATTACAGAGATGTGGTTACCGGCCAGTTGAAGCCGGTGCTGGAGTCGCTGGTCACGCTCAAGAAGATGGGCAAGTGGACGGAAATCGTCTACCTGGTGGTGCCCGAGCGCAACGACGGCGATCAGGAGTTCCGCGGCCTGGCGCAGTGGATCAAGGCCAACCTGGGCACGGATGTGCCGCTGCACTTCACGCAGTTCCATCCGGAGTACCTGCTGAAGAATCTGCCCATCACGCCGGTGCCGACGCTGGAGCGCGCCAAGGCGATTGCCGACGCCGAGGGATTGCACTACGTTTATATCGGCAACGTGCCGGGGCATCCGGCGCAGAATACCTACTGCCCGCAATGCCGCCGCATGCTGGTGGAGCGCGTGGGATTCACCGCCAGCAATGTGCTCATCGAAAAGGATTGCTGCCCATTCTGCAAGCATCCGATTCCCGGCGTCTGGCACACGTGAGGGCGGCGAGGAGGTTTGGCAAATGAACTTGAAGAGGAGTTGCAAGATGTGTTGGCTGACAGCTCAGATCGTCGCGCTTATGGCGGTGGCGCCCTTGCAGCATGTGCGCGCCGCGGATCCAGTGAAGGTGAGGGAAGCCGGAGTCGCCGGCGGGTTCTATCCGGCCGATCCTAAGGAGCTTACGGCCATGATCGACGAGATGCTGGCCAAGGCCACGCCGCCGCCGATCAAGGATCCGATTCTGGCCGTGGTGGCGCCGCACGCCGGCTATCAGTACTCCGGTCCGGTGGCCGCTTACACCTATGCGGCGCTCAAGGGGCGCAAGTTCTCGCGCGTGGTGGTGATTGCGCCGTCGCACTACGAGGCCTTCGACTTTACGTCGGTCTATGACGGCGACGCCTACCAGACGCCGCTGGGCACGGTGCAGGTGGACAAGGCCTTTGCACGGCAGTTGGCCAAGATGAGCTCGACGATGCGGATGTCGAGCCAGGGGCACGATGCCACTTCGGCGGGCGCCGAGCACGCCATCGAGGTGCAACTGCCGTGGCTGCAGCGGGTGCTGGGCAACTTTGAGCTGGTGCCCATTGTGATGGGAGATCAGAGCTACGAGAACAGCCGCGCGCTGGGAGTGGCTCTGGAAAAACTGATCCAGAGCGACGCCAAGGGCAGTGAGACGCTGGTGCTGGCCAGCTCCGATCTGTCGCACTACCATCCCTACGACGAGGCCGTTACCATCGACCACAAGACGCTGAATGCGCTTGCGGCGTGGGATTATTTCAGTATGTCGCGCAACTTCCAGTCGCGGATATGGGAAGCCTGCGGCGGCGCGCCCATCGTGGCCGCCATGATCTACGCCGAGCGCATGGGAGCCAACCGGGCCATGGTGCTGAAGTACACCAACTCCGGCGACGTTACGGGCGACCGTTCGCGCGTGGTGGGCTACAGCGCGGACGTTTTTGTGAAGGCTCCGAGCGGCGCGGCGGCAGAGACTCCGTTCTCGCTGAGCGAGCCGGAGAAGAGCGAGTTGCTGGCGCTGGCGCGCAAGTCGGTGGAGTACATGGTTCAAAAGCAAAACCCCTATGAGCCGGAGGCCAGCGCAAGCCAGGCGCTGAACCAGGAGCGCGGCGCTTTTACAACGCTGAAGAAGGCGGGCGCACTGCGGGGCTGCATCGGGTACACCTCGGCGGTCAAGCCGCTTTATATGACGGTGCGCGATACGGCCACGCTGGCCGCGATCCGCGATCCGCGCTTCCAGCCGGTCCAGGCCTCGGAGCTGCCGCTGCTCGACTATGAGATCTCCGTGCTTTCGCCGCTGCGCCGCGTGACGGACATTCAGCAGATCAAGGTGGGCGAGCACGGCTTGCTGATGAAGAACGGCGACAGCGAGGGTCTGCTGCTGCCGCAGGTGCCGGTGGAACAGAAATGGGACCGGCAGACGTTTCTGGAGCAGACATGCGCCAAGGCGGGCATGAGCCCAGGCTGCTGGAAGCAAGAGGACACGGACATCTTCTCGTTCACAGCGGTGGTCTTCGGCGAGCACAAGCCGTAGGAGCTTCTGGAAAGGTGCAGTTTGGGGGGTGGTGGCAATCCAACCGGGACAACGAGGCCGGCTGATTGTGACACTTTAAAAACTGTCACAATGATGAACACATTTGCCTCAACTTAGGCAAAGATAAACTTCATGAAACATCGTCGATTCTTGTTTCCGCGTGCACTCGCTCTTGCCTGGCTAATCTCACTCGTGCCACTTGCGGCAGTTGCCCAAGGCGCGCCGCCCGATCCGGGATCAACGGCGCAATCGCCCATCCCGGTCGCGACCTACAAGCTCCACATCGGAGAAACGCTCAAAGACGATCTTGGCGCCCCATTCAGTTGGGCGCTCGCGCCGGACAATTCCATTGTCATCTCATTTGGCAAACTGAATGGCGTGTGGGTGGTTCAACGGATTACCGGATGGGAAACGAAAGCGCCAAAAGTACAGACAGTTACGTTTCCTTTCCATACACCTGAGCGCCATTACCTGCACGGCGAACCAGTTGTAAGTCCGTCTGGCGACTATCTCGTCGTGTGTGCCGGATCCCACAAGAAAACCGATACCCTGAAAGCTGTGGAATGGGAGGAAGAATTCGCGGTGATTGATCTTCGAACCTTCCAACTAGTATCCCTTGTCAAACACGAAAGCAAATCCGAGGGCGACTTTCTGTTTTTCGACAATAATGGCATTCTGATTCTCATATCTAGTGGCAGTGCCGCCGCGGTGTCGCTGCCTGAACTGAAACCCATTGCTATGTGCAGTCATAACGTCGAAAGTACACAAAGACGCACGGCAACGGAGACCTCAGATCAAGACCAGCTGGCCCGCGACTCATGCTCGGCTTTGATGTCCATGGCCCACGTTTCCACTCTAACGGAACTCCGAAGAAACCGTCCTGCCGACCCAAGATGGAGTATAGCGATGGGCGGAGGGGAATGCTCACGCGAAACAATTAGCAAAGATGGAAATCTGGAACTGGATCGATGTGGCACGGTCCACTTTGCCGATCCGGACGGCGTCTTCAACACCACATTCTGGCACGCCCTCAGAGTCTATTCAGTCCCCGATCACAGTATTATATTTTCGCTGCCCTTACACATATCGGAAGGAACAGCGTCAGGACTATTTGCTCAGAAAGACGATCATAACTACCTCGTGGTACGACGCGGACTCACACTTCTCACCTACCTACTTCCCGAACGAGCAATATGAGGCGACTTCGGAAAGAGCCCGGGCCGAGAGCTTGAAAGCAGCGGTCGCCCGCCCTATGTTTGTTTTTGGGCGGCTGACCGGCAAGCCGAAAACTGCACCGCTATCGAGCCTTCGCTACCTCCGCATCGTCTTCGCTTCCAAGCTCGTCCGCGCGGCCAGCAGCGCCGGCGCCAGGTTGATGGCGGCGGCGAGCCACGCGGTTCTCCAGAAGCCGAAGACGGGGATGAGACAGGCGCCCAGCGGGAACACGCCCGCGCATCCGCCCATCGGCAACATCAGTAACCATGATGATTTCTTTCATCCGCATCCGGCGCGCAAGAGAAGAACCGTCGTGGTGCGGTTGAAAGACCTGTCGCCGGGCGAGAACCGTCTGACGATCCATCGAATAGGTTATGATTGCAATGATCCGCATTCGCGCTGTCTGGAACCGGGCAGTCCGCCCGGTCTAAGCCGTGAACCGGTCGCGGAATTGAATGATTTGCCATCGGAGGAAACCGGTCGCCGAAATCGTCACCGTAAAGGGGCGGCAGGAACTCTTCCGTCACCCAGTCGTGGCGCGGGAATGACGTCTGTTTCCTTGCACTTGCGCCTGAACAACAATGATCTGCAGGTTTTGCCTTCGGTCCATCCGTAATCTTCAGGAGTTTTATGTCGCGATTGAATCCGTATGTCGTTTTGCTGACCATCGTCGCCACGTTGGGCGGATTGCTTTTTGGATATGACACGGCCGTAATCAACGGCGCGGTGGATAGTCTGAAGGCCTATTTCATCAATCCGCGCTTTGTGGATCTGGCCAACCCTGCCCAGGCCAACGCCGCGAATTCATTGCTTGGCTTTGTGGTTTCGAGCGCGCTGATCGGTTGCATTGTCGGTGGGCTGCTTGGCGGCTGGGTGAGCACTCACGTCGGTCGCAAGCGCGGATTGATTGTTGCCGCCCTGCTCTTCCTGATTTCAGCCCTGGGCGCGGCCGCGCCGGAGTTTCCTTTTGCCCCCATCGGCCACGGCGGACCGGGATACATGGCGAATTTCGTTGTTTACCGTATCCTTGGCGGCATTGGCGTGGGATTGGCTTCTATGTTGTCGCCGATGTATATCGCGGAAATTGCGCCGCCCAAGGTGCGGGGAAATCTGGTGGCGTGGAACCAGTTCGCCATTATCTTCGGCATGTTGGTGATTTATTTCGTCAACTTCGGAATTTCCAAGACGGGGAGCGGCGATGCCTGGCTCAATTCCATCGGCTGGCGCTACATGTTCCTTTCCGGAAGCATTCCCGCAATCCTCTTTCTGGTCCTCCTGTTTCTTGTGCCTGAGACCCCGCGTTACCTGATGCTGAAGGGAAATGAGAGCGGCGCGCGCGCGGTGCTGGCCAAACTGGTGACGCCGGAGGAAGGCGAACAGGAAATCTCCGAAATCCGCGCCTCGCTTAGCGAGCATCACTCCGGCAAGTTGTTTTCCTTCGGCGTGCTGCTCGTTTTCATCGGCATCATGCTGTCGGTCTTCCAGCAGTTCGTCGGCATCAACGTCGTGCTTTATTATGCGACGGATATCTTCAAAGGTATGGGCTTGACCACCAATGTCTCGCTGTTCCAAACCATCATTGTCGGCGCGGTCAACCTTGCTTTCACCGTGGTTGCCATTCTGACCGTGGATGGATTCGGCCGCAAGCCGCTGCAAATCATCGGAGCGCTGGTCATGGCGGTGAGCATGATTTCTTTGGGCACGGACTTCTGGCTCGGCGGCAAGGGCATCGTCGCGCTGATATGTATGCTGGTATATACCGCCGGCTTTGCCGTTTCCTGGGGGCCGGTCACCTGGGTGCTCTTGAGCGAGATCTTCCCCAACCAGATTCGCGGCAAGGCCATGGCCGTGGCGGTGGCGGCGCAGTGGATCGCCAATTATCTCGTCAGTTGGACGTTCCCCATTCTAGATAAGAATCCCTATCTGGTGGAGCATTTCAAGCATGGGTTCGCCTACTGGATCTATGGTGTGATGGGCATTCTGGCCGCCTTGTTTATGTGGGGAGTTGTGCCGGAAACCAAAGGCCGTTCGCTGGAGCAGATGCAAACATTGTGGCAGGCGGCTGGTAAGAAAATCACCGCAGGCAAGATAGGAAGTTGAACGGACAAAAGAATTTTTGCTACGGCAAGGCTCAAATTCTCAAGTACAAGATTGTCTATTGCGAAATGCCCAGCGCACTCATCCATACGGTTTTCGGGAGCCTAGAGTCGATTTCTGGGGGAATAACAGGCAAACCGCAAACTGCACCGCTATCGAGCCTGCGCTATCTACGCATGGTCTTCACTGCCAGGCTCGCTCGCGCGGCCAGCAGGGCCGGCGCCAGGTTGATCGCGGCGGCGAGCCACGCGGTTCTCCAGAAGCCGAAGACCGGGATGAGGTAGGTGCTCAGCAGCAGCGCGCCCACGCATCCGCCCAGCAAGTCGATGGCGTAGAGAGCGCCGAGGCCAGCACGGCCGCCGGCGTCATGAAGATAGACCTCGTTCGCGATGGGGAACTGATAGCCGCCCAGCACTCCGCAAAGAGCGGCCAAGGCGGGGAAGGCAAGCTGCGCCGCCAGGCCCGTTGCCGCCACTCCGCTCGCCGCGGCGAGCAGTCCGGCCACGAAGATCAGCGTGGGAGCGGAGAGCGCGAGCAGAAACTGGTTGGCGGCCAGGGCGCGGCAGGGGGCAAGATGGCCGCGACCGGCGCGGCGAAGGCCAAGCCAGCTTCCCAGGGCGATGCCCGCCATGCCCAGCCCGATGAGGATGGCGAGCTGCGAGTAGACGTAACCGTAGATGGACTGGAAGGCCAGCAGCACGAAGATCTGCAGAGCGATGAGCGTGAAGCCGGTGGCGGCGGTGCAACAGGCAGCGGCGGAACGGGCGCGCTGCCGGCGAGAGCCAACGAACGCCAGCAGAATCGTCGCCATCGCCAACGGAACAAGGACGGCGGCAGCGACGCTCTTGAAGCCGAAGTGCGCGGCGGCCTGGAACCATTGGGAGTAGCCGCCCTTGAACTGCGCGCTCCAGAGCACGATATCGAAGTAATAGGCGATGGGCGCGAAATCGCGATTGACGGGCGTGGAAGCGAGCGGCTCGAGTTGCTCATGAATCTGCGCCATGCGATCGGGCATCATGCGAAAGGGGATGAAGTATTCGCGCACGTACTTCGTCTGCAGATTCCGCTCCCGCAGCCTGGCCATCAGAGTCCGCGGGTCTTCGGTCAGCGCATCGGGGCGCGCGGAGGCGAAGAAGTGGATGGTATCGCCGGGGATGACGGCGACGTATGGAAAAACCTCCTTGAGGGTGCGCTGGATGCAGCGCAGAAACTCCGCCAGGTTGGGGCTGATGGTCTCTTCCGAGGAGCGCAGTTGGAAGGCGAGCACTCCGCCGGGCGCTAGATGGTCGCGCGCGGAACGAAAGAACTCGACGGTATAGAAGCGGTTCAGTTGCGCGGTCTGCGGGTCGGGCACGTTGAGGATGATGGCGTCGAAGCTGCGTCCGGCCGTCTTTAGATAGGAGCGCCCGTCCGCGTAGTGCAGATGGATGCGAGGGTCCGCGGCCCAGGCGGCAGACTCCGCGGGAAAGAACTGCCGCGCCATGCCGATGAGCGCCGGATCGAGTTCGACATAGTCGATGCGCTCGACGGTGGGATGCTTGAGCGCCTGACTGATGCCGCCGCTGACGCCGCCGCCGATCAGCAGCACATTTTTGGGCGCGGGATGCTCCAGCAGCGCGTAGTGGACGGCCTCTTCCGCGGCGGCCTCGTCGGGCGCGTTGGCCAGCAGCGTGCCGTTGTCGTAGATGCTGCGCAGATTGCCGGTCTCGATCACCGCCAGGCTGCCGTAGATCGAGTTCCGCGATCCCGCCAGATGGAAGCCCCGCCACAGGCGCGCCTGCGCGGAGCGCTCCAGCAACGGCGCCGCATAGGCAAGAAGAAAGATTGCGGAGAGCGCCGCCGCCGCGCCCACAGCCCACGCCCGCCAACGGCTCATCCGTAGCAACAGGAGCGCTGCCATGGACAGGTTGAGGAGCAAGATGACGGCGGCAATCTGAAACGGATCGAGAAAACGCAGCAGCACGAGGCTGGCCAGAATCCCGCCCAGGCCGGAGCCGGCGGCCTCAAGCAGGTAAGCCGAGCCGACGGCGGCGCGAGCCGGGACGTCGCGCTCGGTCTCGACCATTCGCGCCGCGGCCGCGAAGAGCGCACCTGAAACGATGCAAAAGGCGCTCAGGCAGATGAGAGAGGCCAGCAGCATGGGCAGCGGCCCGACCAGCTCTCCCGGCACGGTTTGAAAGAAGGACTTGGCCGCGCGCAACGCCCACAGCGTGGGCAGCAGACTCACGGCGAGCAGGCATTCCAGCCCGGCCACGGCGCGGCGGGCGCTGCCTGATTCGCGCAGCCGAAGGCCGCCGAAGAGACTGCTGCCGACGGCGGTCCAGAAGAGCCAGGCGGCCAGCATGATCCCCAGCGAAATCTCGTTGCCGTTGAAGGCGACGATGAGTTCGCGCATGAGAACGATCTGGGCGACGACGGCGCTGAATCCTATCAGTGCGAGGGCCGCTGTGACGGCGGGCGCCGTTTGCAGCGCGCGGCGAGCTGGGACGGACTGTGTCGGCGCATCCACCAGAAGGGAATTAAAAGCCTGTTGCTGCTGAAAAGCAAGCGGCGCCCCGTCCTTCCGCGCCGGACTCACCTTGCTCCGTCGCGCGCGGCTTGCGCCCGCCTTATTGCAAGCCGTTCGCCGGCGCCGCCCCGGCGACTCCCAACGCAAAGTCCGCATCCTCCGAACTCCTGCTCATCACCGGATGCTGGCGCAATCCCTGCGCGGCGACGCGCTCGGATACATGCTGCTCCACATCGGCAAAGACCTGGCTCATCGGAGCGGTTCCTTTGCCATTCTTGAGCGCCTGGAGCAGGAAATAGGTGAAGTATCCATGGCGAAGTTCGTCGCTCTCCAGCGACTCCTCATCGACCCTGCTGGCCGCCATCACAATCCGCCCCGTGCCTTGGCTCATGCGCGCCAGCATCCGGTCCGACGGAGCCGTATTGGCCAGACCGACGCTCATCCGGGGCGACTCGTTCTTCATCGCGCCGCCGCTGTAGCAGGTATCCAGGATCACCGCCGTGCGCAGAGCCTTCATGCGCGTGGCGACGGCGTTGGCCAGTTCCACCATGGGATAGGCCGTGGCATACAGGGCGTCCTCGTCGAAGCTGCCGGCGGTGTAAACCTCGGTGTCGTAGGTGACCAGATAATTTGCGCCGCCCGCGGAATCCACGGTGCGCGGCGTGCCGTGCGTGGCCACGTAAATCAGCACCAGATCGTTGGGCTGCGCATGGCGCGCGATCCAGTTCAACTCTTCCTTGATGTTCTTGGTCGTCGCCTGCTCGTCGGCGAGCACGTGGACATTGTCCGCCGGAAACCGCCCGACGGCCGGATCCTTGAGTTGTGCGGCAAAAGCGTTCGCGTCCGCGGTTGTGTAGTTCAGGCGCGGAACGTTCCGATCGGTGAAGCGGCCGATGCCCACCACCAGCGCCCACTTGCTCTGCACCGGTCCGGGCGGCGAAGCGGGCGCGGGCGGCGCGCCGGTCTCGTCCGGTTCGGCGGCGAGGCCGCGGCGGGCGGGCGTGGCTAACACCAGGGGATTCAAGCCTTGTGCGAGCGCTTCAGAGCCGGTGAAGCGCGCCTTCTCCAGGGCGTACTTGGCAAGCGCGTCGTGGCCGAGACGCTGCTCCACGAGGCTGCGGTAATACCATGCATCGCCCAGTTCGCCGCATTCCGAGAGCGCATGTTTGAGCAGTTGCAGAGCGTCTTCAAACGCGCCGTTATCGCTTTGCGGAGTGATTCGCTCCAGCGCCTGAACGACCAGGTCCTTGCCCGCGCCACAGCGTTCTCCCTGCGCCCAGGCGGGCGAACAGACGCCAGCCGCGGCGGCCGTCAGCGCCAGAGATGCGCATCCGCTTCGCAGCCAGTTGTTCATTTTGTAGCCGCCGGCGCCGCCGCCGGTTTTGCCGCCACCGGCTTGCGCGCCGCCCGCGCCTTCATCGCCGCCAGCACCTGGGCGCTGACGCCGTTGCCGGTCAGGTCCTGCTGACCCGCGGCGCTCAGATCGAAGTTCACCGCCTTGGCCGCGCGAATGGTCTGGGCCACCGTGTCATCGTCCACGCCGGATTTCACCATGGCGATGACCTGGGCGTTAGTGAGCGGTTTGGCTGGGCTTGAGGCCTTGGCCACAGGTGGCGACGGGGCAGGCGCGTTCTCGCTTGCCGCTTTGGCGGCGGCAGCCTCGGCCTTTTGATTATCCCGATCTTCAAGCTTTTTGTAATGCGCGATTGCCGTTTCAATGCGCTTCTGGGGCTCACGGAAGTACTTCTCTCCCGGTCTTGCATCGATGGCCTTGCCGTAGTTGATGGCTGCCTCGTCCAGGAACCTCATGGCGGACTTCTCATCCTCGGCCTTATACGCCAGCGCCTCATAGGCCACGCCGATGTTATAGAGCCGGTAGGCATCCTCCGCCTGCTTGGGAAGTGGCGGCGCGGTCTCAAAGGTCTCCAGGGCGCGTTGCCACAGTCCCGCTTCGGCCTCCTTGTCGCCCTCGTCCAGCGCCCCTTTTTGCCGCGCCAAATAGACCTCGACGACCTCGCTGGTGTTCACGATATGCTCGGCAATCCGGCGCACCGCCTCGTCCAGCAGATGGAAGCGAAGCTCGGAATCGGTGGGAGGATTGAAATCCTCGCCGCTTGTTCCGCCCACGACCCGCTTCCAGGCGCTGGTCACTGTCCCTTTCACGCCCTGGGAGGTCGCGTTCCCAGAGCTGTCGAACTCCTGGTCGTAATTCACGGTCACATTGTCGGAACCCAGCATCTGCCCGCCCGCGCTCCTGGCCTGGAACGAGACGCTGAGCGCTCCGGTGACGCGCGTATATGCCTGGCTCTTCTGCGTGCCGCTGCCCGTGGCATAAGACGACCTAGTGGTCACCGTGGGCTTGGGATGGGAGTAATTGGTGATCTGGCAGGTGACCACGGCGGATGGATTCCTGTCATCCGCGGTCAGGCGAGGGTCGTCCTTGAGCAGTTCGGTCTCCAGCTGCGCCTGCAAATCGTTTGCCAGGTCGCTCTGGCCCTCGTGCCCCGTCACCTTCACCTTGATCGTGGTTCCCGGCAGACGCACAAGAGCCGGGAGCTTGCGCTGCAGCGACACTCTTTCCTTTGCCATTCCGAAGTTCTGCGCGCCGGCCGCTGTGGCCGTCAGCATCCCGATGCCCAGGCACACCATAACCAGCCCATTCTTTGCCCGATCCATCCCGCCCCCTTGCCGCATCCCGTCATTGCCAGCTTAATCCGCCGTACCGATTCATCCGGCATGTATTCAATACATAGCATTCACCGCGCACTATTTCTTTGCGCCGCTTTTGGAGCCGCTCTTCTTTTCGGCCGCCGGGCCGGGAGCGCCAGGGCCGGCCGCCGCGGGCTTGCCCATGGACGAGGCATCGAGCGGCTGCACACTGACGCGCATTGACGCGTACGTCACGCCGGGAACAGCAGATTGGGCGCGAGCCTGCAAGGGCAGATTCGGATCGGCATCCTTGCGCACCAGGTAGCCCTGCACCAGATCGAGATTGGGCAGCTCCTTGGCCAGTTCGTCGGTATGGATCTGCGGAAGCATCAGATAGTCTCCGGAGAGCAGGCCAATGTAGCGGTCTTCCCGATCCGGATCGGCCAGCGCCTGCTGCGTGGCTACGACAGTAGTCAGATTGCCGGCCATGAGGAACCGGGTGCGGTCCTCCCAGTAACTCATCACTTCGCTGAAAGCGCTGAGCGCGGGCACGCTGATGGCCGGCAGGGCGACCAGGGGAACCGCTATCTTGGCGCCCGCCATAATCACATTGAGCGCTTTCACAAACCCCGATGTGGAAGGGGCCTTGGAAACGTTGACAGCAAGCTTTCCGGTGCCCTGAGTAAGCAGTATCTTGCTCGTGCCCTGCGTCGCCTGAGGGGTCTTGAAGCCGAGCTGATCGAGCGACACATTGCCCGCCTTGTCGGGCGTCAGCGATGCGATCGCCGTCCACGCGAGGGGAGCGATGATGTTCATGTAAGGGTGTATCTGGGTGGTGTCCACGCGAAGCTGCGAGGTGCGCAGATTGGTTTCGCCGCCGCCCGACCGAAACTGCGACAGGGCGATGCTGACGGCCACGTCGCCGTCGTGGTCCAGCAATTCCTCCTTGCCGATGTCGGTGGCGTAGCGAAGCCTTTTTGTGTCGGTCTTATAGTGCAGATACTGGGTCTCCGCGCCAGGATCGGGAAGCTGGTCCTTCGGCCCGCGCGAGGCCGACTTCTGGCCATAGTTGCGGCTGTATGGATTGACGGAGTCGAAGAATCCGTTCCAAAAATCGTAAGAGTCGTGCGGGGCATCCTCGGCGGGCGGCGGCGGAGCGGCGGCTTGTCCAGCTTGCGCGGCGGCGAGCTCGGGCAGCAGCGCCGCGAGGAGGCTGAAAACGGAAGCGTCGGTTACGAAACGGCGGCGGGATATGGACATGATCTTTCTCCTCCAGGGGAAGCTGGATTGCGTTTGCGGGTTGGTTGATTTCGGCGAGGGTTCATGGGACTCACTTGGCGGCATCCTTGGGAACACTGCGAATTGTAATTAGCCCGATGCCCCAGTTGGTAGGGATTTCGCCTGAAAATCCGCGAGTACCGGCGCTGGTTTCATTGAGCAGCTTTTGCAGAGGCGATTCCATTCCCCGCGCCCCGCGCTGGGCGACTCCTTCAAAGTTGAGCACGTAGGGGTCGGGCAGCGGCTGCGCGGTGCTGAGCAGGATCAGCGTGTCCACCCCGTAGGGCGGGCCGATGCGCAGGGTGCGCGCGCCGGGCAGAACAAACTGGCGACCGTTGTCGGCGGCGTTGGGGAACTGGTTCTCGGCGTAGTTGCCCGGATAGAGAACCGTGCCTCGGCCGTGGCAATCGATGTCCAGGATGTAGACCCAGCGCTTATCGACGACCCGGTCGGTGGACTGCAAGGCCAACTTAAGCAGGTCGCCCTGGTGAGCGGGCTCATCCGTGGTGAGCGGCGTCTCGCCGGACGCTGGAACCAGGGCCAGGGAGTAGTAGCCGGCCGTAGATGCGTCGGCGGGACTATCGGCCAGTTCCAGCCAGCCATGCACCTTGGCCAGCAGCGTTGCGAACTTGTTGAGCGCCGCGCCGCCCTGGTCGACGCCGCTCAAGCCGGCGATCGGCACCCAGTCGCTGCGCACCGGATACTGCGAGGTCGCGGAGCAGCCGGGGCTATGGAGCGCACTGACAGATGCGGGCGGGCCAGCCGCAAGCTCGCTCTTGTGGAACCAGGCGTAGGCAGGTCCATCCGCAGTGAGCACGCCGGTCAGGGCGTAGTGCGCTCCGGCCAGATCGGGCGCGGCCTGGACGGCACTGGTGCGGTCGTCCAGGATCAGCTTTGCCGCCAGCTCCCGCGAGGGCGGCAGGTTGACCCAGAGCTTGGCGCCGGCGGGAAGATGCTGCTTCAGAGCATCCGCGGTCAGAGGCGCGCCGAGGTTGATGGGGGAAGCGGCGCCGGCCTGTTGCAGCGTCCAGGTTGCGCCATCCCAGCAGAGAATGTGGGTCCACGGCTCCTCGGCTGGATCGGAGACCAAGGCGGCTCCGGCGGCTGCGACCTGGGCCGCGGCGGCAAGGATTGCATCCTGAGAAAGATTCGCGGGCCAATGCCAGACGCGCAGCGGCGCAGACTCCGCCGGACTCCATTGGGTCAGCTCGAAGACCTCGCCCGGAGCGACCTTGGCTCCCGCCGGACTGACGATCGCTGCCGAGGAGCGGGCGATACCCTCCAAACTGGTGACGCGCAGCGTGACGGTCCGGCCTTTGCTGTCCGGAATCATGGAGGTGAATTCGCTGCCCACGCCGATGCCGGAGACGCTGCCGATGTCCAGCCACACGCCGCCGTCCTCGTCGGTCTGGAGCGCGGCGGTCCGAACCTTGCCGGAGTCCGCCGCCACGCCGCCGAAGAGCGGCTGCTGGCGTCGCGCGGCGGTGGCATCTAGATCGGGCTCCTGGTCGGGCACGCTGCCGCCTTCGAGCACGGCCTTCACGCGCTGGTAGAGAACGGAGGCCGGCGTGTCGGCGGGCAGAGCTTGGAGAGCCTCGATCAGGGCGGCGGTAAAGGCTCCATGCGGCTCGGCCGCACTAGCGGAGAGGGGCATCTCCTTGGCCGTCTGATCCTGCTGAGCGGCCGACAGCACCAGCGCCGGATTGTCGGCCCGCTCGGTGGGCGCGGGTTGCGGCTGCCCGTTGGCGAGCAGGCCGGGAGCCTCGGCAATGTCGCGCGGATCGAAGGCCAGGCTGCGCTCATGGTACTTGGGGCCGATGCCGCGGCTGATGCCGCCGCTGTGGCAACTGTCGAAGATCGCCGTGAGATGAATCCCCTTGTCCAGCGCGGCATTGAAGATGCGGGTTATCTCGCGGTCGCGAACGTCGAAGCCGCCCTTGTAAGCGTCCGCGGGCACCAGCGTGCTATCCGCGTGAACGTAGCTGCCGTTCACCAGCACGGTAAGTTTGCTGCCCTTGCTGTTGACGCGAAGGGAGCCGTGACTGGCGTCGTAGAAGACCACCGTGTCGCCCCGTTGGGGCAGATCGACGAGATACTTTTGTAGGGCGGCAAGAATGCCGTCGCGCGAGGTTTGCTCCGCGGGTAGAACAACCACTCCAGGCCGCGGATGCGGCGAGCCGGGGTTGGTGAGCAGGACCACCTTGTCCGCCGGGAAACCGAACTTGGGACTGGTGAGGAGATCGGCCATGGCCTGGGCATCGTTGACCGCCCCATCCAGATTCTCGAAGGCGCCCAGTTCGCAGCGGCCATAAGTGCAGCCGGCGGGATGCTGGGCCTGAGTCCCCGCGGGCTGGTAGGTATCGATGCCGATCAGCAGCGCGCGTTTGGTCTGCGCCACGGCCTGCGTCCCGGAGATAACGGATAGCAAAACGAGAAGAGCGGCTAAGTAGACTTTCATACTCGCTCCGAAAGGGGAAAACTCAGGGACCAAAGCTCTTCCCTAGAATGCAATAAGAATGCGCCTTCTGACAAAGGGATGCGGAGTTTCAACTTTGGCATCCGGCCGGGCGGCTGCAATCCGCCGGGTGCACCTCACGCGCCGTCTCAGACCGCCGGCGGTGGGAGTCGCTTCCCAATTGCCGGACCCGGTTCCCAGCCCTTCTCATGCACTCATGTAAATTCATCTGTTCGGAGAAAGTTGCGGTAGCCTTGCAGTGCAACGCCGATCAATGAATAGCGCGAAGGGAATCGCGACATCGCTCCTGTTAGGAATTAGGCCTCCAGCGGGCGGTGAGAGTTATTCAAGCTGGGCAAGATCGGCGGGCAGGTCAATATCGACTTCACCGCCAGGGAAGGGCAGCTCAACCGACGGGTAGGGTGACTGCATCAGCAGGTCGCGCGCGCCTCGATCACCGCGGAGCGCAAGCAGCTCGGCAAAGACCGCGCGAGGAAAGACAGCGGGAACGCCTGCGACGCTCGCATAGGCCGAGGCCACAATGGCGGATGCGGCTTGCGCGGCGAAGGCATCAAGCAATGCGCGCAGGTGGCCGACCGTAAGCCGGGGCTGATCGCAACCCAGAATCAGGGCGCCGGAGGCTTGCGGCGCAACGTCCTCAAGAGCGCGCAGCCCCGCTTGGATGGAAGTCGCAATGCCTTGTTGCCAATCGCCGTTGACAACCGGGATCGCGTTTATTGTTCCGTCCAAATTGACGGCTGCGGCGATGCGCTCATGATGAGCGCCCAGCACTGCGATCACCGGCGTTGCTCCGGCCTCGCCGGCCAGCCGGATGGCGCGCGCGATGAGCGTTTCGCCGCCTAGCATGAGCAGCTGTTTGGGCTGGCCGAGGCGGCGGCTGGCTCCGGCGGCAAGAACGATGGCGGCAACAGGCATCGGCACCAGTGTACCGGGCGCTCATGGCTGCCGCTAAGCAAGAAGAACCTCCTCGGATCGCCGAGCCCTGCGACCTGAGCGAAAATGGAAGCGTGACCGATATCGAACGCATCCTGCCCCTGTGGCGCGAGTTGGAAGCAGCCGGAGTGGATTACGTTCTGGCCACGGTGGTTGCGGTCGAGGGTTCCAGCTATCGCAAGCCAGGGGCTCTCATGCTGCTGACGCCCGACGGACGGCGAGCGGGCACGGTGAGCGGTGGATGCCTGGAGGCCCAGGTGGCCAGCCGCGCCTGGTGGCTCACCGCCAACGGTCCATCCGTGCAGCGCTATTCCACTGCCGAGGAAGACGGCGAGCGGCCTTACGGCTCCGGCTGCGGCGGCGTGGTCTCTCTGCTGCTGGAGCGCCGCGCAACCGCCGGCCCGCTGCTGGCCGCGCTGCAACAGGCCTTCGACCGGCGCGCGCCGCTGGCGGTGGCGACGATTCTTGACGGGGCGCAGATTGGTCGCCGCGCTTTCGCCGGCATGGAAGGCGATCCGTCCGGATGTATTCGAGCGGTCGGCGATCCGCTCAAAGAGCTTGCGGAACGGGCGCTGGCAAGCCGAAAGCCGATTGAAAAGGAGATTTCAGTCGGCGGAATCGACGCCCGCGTGTGGGTTGACTTCCGGCCTGCCCGGCCCGGCTTGTGGATCTTCGGCGCGGGCGACGATGCGCAGCCGCTGCTCCACATGGCGAAGGAACTGGGCTGGTTTGTCGCCGTCGCCGACGGCCGTTCCCAGCTGGCCACCCGCGAACGCTTTCCCCTGGCCGATGAGCTTCGCGTGCTGCCAACCGAAGAACTGCCTGCAATCCAATCCGCCAACGAATCTGGCGGCCAGTCCGCGGGCTCGGCCTCGCCGCTCGGCAATCTCCTTCCCCAGGACGCCGCCGCCGTGATGACTCACAGCTTCGCGCAGGATGCACGGATACTTGCCTCGCTGCTGGCGCTCGGAGTTCAGCCAGCCTACATCGGCGTGCTCGGCCCGCAGCGCCGCACCAGCGAATTGCTGGCGGAAGCCGCCCGCCTGCTCGGCCTTCCGTCGGAGCACGCCTCCGCGACCGTTGCCCAGGTGGAACGATGGCTGGCGCAACTCCACTCGCCGATGGGACTCGATCTGGGCGCGGAGTCGCCCGAGACCATTGCCTTCTCCGTGCTTGCGGAGATACAGAAGTGCATTGCCGGAACCAGCGCGCTGCCGCTGCGCGAGGTGCGTGGCGGGGTTCGGGCTTAGCCGCGCCTCGGCGGAAGAAGCGCGTTTTTGTGTGTTTATAGGCCACAAAGCCGCGATCCGGCAGGCGAAATACGGCGAAATACGGCAGGCAATGATTACCAGTCAATTACGGGGCCAAATTCTTAAGCTGTTCATACATTGAGGTTTACCGGAAACTCTGGGTCAAAAAGAGGCTCCAATTGGGGTAGGGGGGTGGGGGTCTCCGATAGGGACTAGGGAGTAGGGAGTAGGTAATAGGGACTACGGACCGGGAAGATTCGGGACGGATTGGGCCGGGGATGCGCATGCTTTTCCTCTATCTTCAAGTGTGCGCCGGTGGAGGCAATTCTGCGCAAAGAGCGATAATGGCGCCGCTCCAGAGTGGCCGGCCGCTCTGGAGCTGGTTCGATTTCGGGCCACAAGGGCGTTTACCAATACAAATCTGCGCTCGACACTGAGAACGTCGTCCCAATGCGGTAGAAAACCCTGAGCAACTTTACGCAGGATGCCTTCAAGGTCCTACCTTTAGGGTTTTGATTCCGTCCACCACGATTCCCATCGCAAGGCAATCATCTTCGTTATAGTGTAAGCGTCCGGATCTCGCCGTATAGACGTTTGCGTCTGCATGGCCGAAGATCTTCTTGTGAGCGATGCGACTGAAGTTGGGGCAGGAGGCGGCCGGGCGAAGCGAGTTTATCGCACGGCGAAGGAG
>Ga0326728_10004400_pt1 | contig 41754 bp, 22 predicted proteins | sample MB3enrmetagenome_FD_207602 | JGI IMG/M metagenome (GOLD analysis project Ga0326728, IMG submission 207602) | Lab enriched peat soil microbial communities from McLean, Ithaca, NY, United States - MB31MN | ecosystem: Environmental > Terrestrial > Soil > Wetlands > Peat | place: USA: New York... | reverse complement strand
AGGCGGCAAGAAGATTCCGAGAGAAGTTCGGGATTGGATTTTCCAGATGGTGGCGGAGAACGCAACCTGGGGTGCTCCACGCATTCATGGCGAACTCCGCATGCTGGGCGTTGAGGTTTCCGAACGATCCATCTCCCGCTGGATACGCCGCGCCCCCAGAAATCCTGAACCCGCCCAGCGTTGGCGGGCCTTTCTTCATAATCATCGCGAAGCCATCGCGGCCATGGACTTCTTCACCGTTCCCACCCTCACCTTCAACCTCCTGTACTGCTTCTTCGTCATCCGCCACGACCGTCGGCGCATCGTCCACTTCAATATCACCCGGCATCCCACGAGTCGTGGGATCGTTCAGCAGCTACGAGAGGCCTTCCCTTATCAGTCCGCTCCCAGATTCCTCCTCTTTGATCACGACCAGAAGTATGGGCTGGAAGTACCTGCTGCCATTCGATCCATGAATACGGAGTGCGTGCAAACCTCGATCCACAGCCCTTGGCAAAACGGGGTGGCCGAGCGCTGGGTCGGAAGCTGCCGCCGCGATGTGCTCGACCACGTCATTGCTCTGAATGAACCCCATCTGAAGCGACTTCTTGGCGATTACCTTCGCTATTACCACGACAATCGCACCCACCTCGGGTTGAGCAAGGAGACGCCGGGCCGCAGAATTCGATCAGCAGCTCGAGGTCGTGTTGTTTCTCACGCGCGACTCGGCGGCCTGCATCACCGATACGACCGTGCGGCGTAAACAGCATCAGGAAATGATCTCGGGACTCTTGCGCTGCTCAGGGAGAAGGGTCACGCGTTCCCGGGAAATCGCGATGACGACACTGCCAGGAAACATTTCACCGCCCGAACCAACCCTCACTCAAGCCGGTAGATCTCGCCGCCTATGCACCTTTTATTATGCACATTGGCATGTGGCGAGACACAGAGACCTTCGCGAGGCAACTCGATGAGTTCGACCAGTGCTCTGAGCAGCGGCCTGGACGCTACAGCTCTTCCTTGGGCATTTCGGGGTGGGGCTGGCGCCAGGGTAAGGAGTGGTAAACTATTGGTCGGGAGCTGCAGGGAGTCTCCCCCTGAGAGGTAACAACTTCGGGGGAACGTCCAAGTGGCCTCAGGCGGGGGTAGTCATGAGGTTACTGTCGAGCCGCCAGTGGCACGGGGCGGATGGTCACGGCCGAACTCTCCAAAGGCAAGCCATCCTTCACCACAATTCTGATGATCACTTCCCAGTCTGCGGGAAACGGTTTACCGGGAACCGCGGCGGCGATGCGTTCCGCCAGGGGCTTCATCTTCGCTGGGGTGGCGAAGAAATCCGCCACTCCGGCGGTTCCCGCGCCGCTCAGCCCCGCCAAAAGAAAGGTTTTGAAGCCGTGACGCGTGGTGAGCATTTTGAGGATGCCGTATTCGACCAATTCTCCGCGGGACCTGGGAGCTGCATCGGGGGTGTACTGTTTCGGTTCGCCAGCCAGTGGCCTGAGGTTTACCACATCCAGCCCGGAGATGTCGAAATCCGCCGCGGCGTCAACCTGGTATGTCCAGTCATTGCTTGAGGGACCGCCCAGGAGAATCAGATCCTGTTCCTGAACATTGTCCCAGTTCAGAAACCTCGCTTGCGTCGGATGAACCGGCCGGTGCAGCGCGTCCATCAGCCGCGCGAGTTGGAGGGCGGCCATGGCCTCTCCCATCCCAGTGTACTCATCGCGCGTGACGCGGAGAAAGTGGTAGGGCATATCCCTATCCCACCCATTGAAAGCAAAACTGAGGGTGCGCTCAAGGTCTTTTGGCGGCACCATGAGAATGCCCGGGGGCCCCACATAGGGGTTGGCGGTTTCTGAGCCAAAAAGCAGCATCACTTTCGGGTTGCAGAGCACGAGTTGGGGCTCTCGATTGGGAAGTTTGCCCAGGGTTCCCAGAAGCTCGGGGTAAATCGAATACTCCTGGAGGGAAGCGCCTGCGTCGGCGCTACTCGGGTTGGGCATCTGTCGGAGCCGCCGGTTTTCTGTTGCCAGCCAAACCGTCGCTGCCGCCCATGCCAACAGACCCATGGCTACTATAGGCGCCAGCCAGCGGCTGGCGCGGCGCGTGGTCAAGACGGGCGTGACCGCCGCCTCAGCCGGCTCTTCCGGTTCCGGCCCCGCAGGCTGCGCGGCGGCCTCTTCCCGCGGTCGGAAGATCGGCACGTAGGCGCCCTTGGGGATCTCGATGACGACGGCCTCGTCCTTACCCTCGTTGGCAAAATAGGTCTCAAGGCGTTTGCGCAGTTCGCGGGCCTCCACGCGTACGATGTTATCGTTGTTGAAGTCGTAGTCCGCGAGGCGCCCGAAGACTTTGGACCCGATCAGTTGCTCGCGCACGTTCTCGGCTCGGCCGAGGATGGTGTTCTCGCACACGTAAAGCAGGAAGGCGCGAAGCTTTGGCCCTTTCCGGAAATAGTCGCTGTCCGCGACCCGCTGCACGAGTTCCCAGCGCGCGTCCGGCTGTGCAACCAAAGTAAGCGGAAGCAGCCCTTTCTCACTCATTTCAAAGGACCATCAGATAAGCTAACGGGAAGCTCGCTTGCTTCGCCAAGTGAGTGGGCGCTAAATCCACCCAGGCTGCACACAATATACACAAACCGGTTTCAAGTTGCAACCACCTGAAAAGATTGGCCCCTGGTAGCTAAAGGAGAAGTCTCCTCTCGTCTGCTCACGGGAAGCTCACGGAAAGCTCCCTTGAAAAGGCTTCCTGCCTGGGCAAGGATCATCGCGGCCGCAAGGTGACCCGGGTGCGTGTACCAGCACCTTCGTGAACCTGCGAGTTTCCCCTGCTGATTTGGAGGTTTTGGAAATGATGAAGCGTCTTCTAGTTATCCTCACCCTCTTAGCGTCGAGCCTTGGTGTGTCATTCGCCCAAGAGTATCGGGCCACCGTGCAAGGTCTCGTCACGGATTCCAGCCAAGCTGTAATCCCCGGCGCCAGCGTCACTATGCTCAATGTCAACACGGGCATCTCCGTGACCAAGACGAGCAACAATCTTGGCAACTACCGGTTCGATTTCGTCGAGCCGGGCACTTACGCGGTCGCTAGCCAAGCTGCCGGGTTCGCCAAGTCGATTCAGGAAAATGTATTGGTAGAAGCCCTGGGCAACATCACGCTCAATTTCACGCTGAACCCTGGGCGTCAGAACCAATCCGTCACCGTATCAGCGACATCCGGCGCAGTCGCACTACAATTCAATTCGACCAGCAAGGAACTGACGGTGACTCACACGGAGTTGTCGGAGCTGCCCATCCAGATGCGGAGTCCCTTTTCAGCGGTGCTGCTCGATCCTGCGGTGCTGAACGTTAGCGGCGAGCCGATGATGCCCTATTTCATGTGGAACGCCACCGAAATGGATTTCGGCGGTCAGACATCCCGTGAAAATGATGTCCTGATTGACGGATCCTCGGCGACGATTGGCCCCAAGGGGTCGTACACGCCCATCATGGATGACGTGCAGGAGCTGGTCGTTACGCAGATGGCCGTCGACTCCGAACAGGGTCACAGCGCAGGGGGCGTCACCAACATGGTGACGCGCGCGGGCACGAATGCCCTCCATGGCGCAGCCTCCTATTACGGAGTCAACCCGTCCCTGAACGCCGTCACCAATGTTTTTACTCGCACTCCCAGCGTATCCCGGAGCAATATCTGGGGCGCCGCGGCGGGAGGCCCGATCAAGAAGAACAGGCTCTTCACGTTCGGCGCCTACGAAGGAAGGTTGCTGTCCCAACCGAATACCACAGTCATGACGTTGCCCACCGCCGCCGAACGGAATGGTGATTACTCGCAGTCGCTCAACGTTAACGGGGACTTGCGAACCATCTACAATCCGTTCAGTACCGTGTTCGACCCGGCCACGGGCACCGAGACGCGCACGCCGTTCCCCGGCAATATCATTCCCTCCAACATGATCGATCCGACGGCGGCGAAGATCATGTCGTACATCTGGAAACCGAACACCACGCCTTCCAATATCGCCGGCGCCAACAATTTCATGTCAACCGTGGGCCTCGAAACCCATTATTACAACTTTTCGGACCGCACTGACTGGAACGTGAGCGACAAGCTGAAAGTCTTCGGGCGCTACGCCCAATTCCACACGATCCTGGCACTCGGAGATTACACGGGGATGGATTCGCCCGCTGAGTCGGATGGCATGAGCGGTTCCATGAACTCCAAGAACCTCGGCGGAAATGTGGTGTACACGATAAATCCTACGACGGTGGCCGAAGTGCGCTTTAGCTATAGCTCTTTCGCTGACAACGCGGGTGTACCGCAGAACATAATCGGCACGAAGGGCTTGGCTGGTTTGTGGCCGAACACCGCTTGGTATCAGTCCTACCTTGGCCAGTACGGGTCGACCATCTACTTCCCCACGATCACGATCGGGTCGAATGCATTCGGAGTGCCTTACCTCTGGATTCAGCAACCGCACAGTTACACCTGGGCAGGCAAGATCGATAAGACCAAGGGACGCCACACCCTCAAAGCCGGCCTGGAATCACGGGACCAGGGGGCGTTCATTTCCTACCCGGGGAATCTGGCTTTCAACTTCTCGGCGCCAACGACTTCGAGCAGCTCCATCACCGCGCCCATCAGTGTGAGCGGCGACCCTTACGCGACTTTCCTGCTCGGCGCTCCGGATGATGGTTCGTCCTCGGGCTACGCGGCTCCCGGCCAGTTTTCCAGCTACTACTACGGGGCCTACGTCCAGGACGATTTCAAGGTGAACCGCCGCATCACGCTCAATCTCGGATTGCGGTACGAATACGAGAGCCCGCCGGTGGACTCCAAGAACCAATACTCGCGCTTGGATCTAAACGCCACCAATCCCACGCTACAGAACAATCCACCGCCGTACACGTCCGACGTTGTCGCGTTGCGCACCCAGTATCTCGGCGCTAGTGCCGCGACGCCTCCCCCTAATGGCCAGTGGGTTTTCAATACTCCCAGCCAGCGCGGGGAGTTTAACGCCCCTGGGGTCAACTTCGCGCCGCGGGCTGGCATCGCCTTCCGCTTGAACGACAAGACCGCCCTCCGCGCGGGCTACGGCCGCTTCCTGATCCTCAACTCGCAGGTGCAGAATGGCTATATAGCGAACCCATCGTTCGTCGGCTACAGCGTCAATTCCACCATCCTGCCCTCGCAGACGGGCGTGCCGACGACCGCCTTGTCCAATCCGTATCCCAGCAATAACCCGCTGCAACCGCCGGTGGGCAGTGCCGGGGGGGTCAACACGAATATGGGCAACGGTTATGGTGACAGCTGGGGCGACGGGTTGCGTGACCCGAACTATAAAGACGGCGCGCTGGATCGTTTTAACCTCACCGTGGAGCGCGAGTTGCCAGGGAAATTCCGGCTCGAAATCAGCTATATCCAAACCAACGGGAAGCACATGGACTCCAGCGCGTTTTGGGACTCCTTCCAAATGAACGAGGCGAACCCCAATCTCTACTACACGCTCCAGGGAAACGTGTTAGTGCAGTATCCGAATCCGTTCTACAATTACCTGACGCCCACCCAGTTCCCGGGCGCCTTGCGCGACCAGCCAACCGTAACTTTGTGGCAACTGTTGCAGCCCTTTCCCCAATACGGCACGTTATATGAAAGCCACGTGCCGGCGGAGGGCGACAAAACCCGGAACATTGAGATTCAGATGCACCGAACCTATGCGAACGGCTTCAGCCTCCTGGGATCCTATATTTACAATCGCGAGCAGTTGACCATTTGGCCGGACAGCGATATGACGGATGGACCCTACTATTACAACCGGACTCCCCTTTGGAGCGAAGGATTCTACCCGCGCCACCGGGTGATCGTCTCCACCCTCTACGCCTTGCCGATCGGGCGCGGCAGGAAGAATCTAGCCCACCTGAATCCGTTCGTCGACGGTGTGTTGGGCGGCTGGTCCGCCAGTTCGATTATCAACATCACTTCTGGCCAGCCCCTGCGCTTTGGGGGGCCCTACGTCATGACCGGTGATCCCAGACAGGGTGTTCCCGCGGGATATGGGTTCAACCCCGGCGCATTTTCACTTCTGCCCCCCTATACACCCCGGACCGCACCTGAGGTCTTTCCCGGCGTGGATGGGCCCGTCCAGTGGAACATCGACGCCCAACTGTCGAAGAGTTTCCGCATACGGGAGGGCATGAAACTTGAATTCCGGATGGAAGCTTACAACCTGACCAATAGCGTAGTGTGGGCGCCTGAGAACTGGAATGGTGCTGGTGGAACTACTTACGGCAACCCCACGTTTGGGCAAAAGGACCTTCTCCAAAGCAACATTGGCCGCACGCTACAATACTCCTTGCGGTTGACCTTCTGATGCCAGACGACTGACTGCTAGCGACCGGCGCCCGGCGCCGGCCGCCGTTTTCCCAATAAGTGCCATCCACATTCCACCGAGAAGTGTTTTTGGGCGGGAGTCTTGAATGGCTTCTCACAAGAAGGCGTGCGAGTTTGTGCTGGAAGGAAACCGGCAGGGCCGCGGGGCCTCCTTTTTCGGTTTGCCCCTTAGCCGGCGCGAAGCCTTGAAGCTGGGTGGGCCAACGCCCGCAGAGTCGCGTGGCATGGACCCTCGCGGCCAGCACCCTTTGAGTAGATCTTACGAGTTCTGTGGCTGTTTGAGTTTCATCCGAGATCGTGCCTCCTCTGATGCTCTTGCCGACCCCAACCATGAGATCCCATCTCCAAAAGGATATCGCTATGCGCTCCCTTGATCACATAATGCGGAGACTTCCTCACCTCGCCCTGGCTGGCATGACGTTACTCACTGTGACAGGTTTCCCGGCGCGCGCAGAAACGGCCTCGCCCCTTTTCACCCGCGGCTACACGGTTCTGCCCACTCCTCAGAACGTGATGCTATCCGGGAAGAACTTTGCCATCACGAGCGGCTGGCAGTTGGAGCTGGCAGCCGGGATGAAGCGTGATGACGTGGCGGTCACCACATTGAACGAAGAGCTCACGGCTCGCGGCCGGCTCACGCTTGCAGAAAGCCGGACCGCGCGGGGTGGGGCGGGTGTGATCCGCCTGTCCGTGGCACCTGGTTCAGTGACCATCGGCGAGGCGGCGGACCGCGACAAAGCTTCTCTCGCTGAGCAGGCCTACCGATTGGTTTTGAAACCGCAGAATATCTCGATAACCGCCAATGCTCCCCCAGGACTCTTGTATGGCGTCGAGACACTTATCCAATTGGTGCGCCTCGAAGACGGCCAACTCCTGCTGCCGGAGGGCGAGATCACCGACTGGCCGGACCTCCAGTTGCGCGTCATCTATTGGGACGACGCTCATCATCTCGAGCACCTGGATGTCTTGAAGGCCGCCCTTCGCCAGGCAGCGTTTTACAAGATCAACGGGTTCTCCATCAAGCTGGAAGGACACTTCCAGTACAAGAGTGCCGCGCCCATGGTCGAGCCCTATGCGTTCTCTCCCACCGAACTCCAGGAACTCACGGATTACGCTTTGCACTATCACGTTGAGCTGATTCCTTACCTCGACGCCCCCGCGCACGATGCCTTCATTCTGAAGCATCCGGAGTACGCGAAGTTGCGGGAATATGCGGACAGTAACTATGAGTTCTGCGCGACGAACCCAGACACCTATAAGCTGCTTTACGGGATGTTCGACGACTTGCTTGCCGCAAACAAGGGAAGCAAATACTTCGTGCTGTCGACGGACGAACCCTATTTCGTGGGTACCGCGCAGAACTCCGGGTGCGACGAGGCGACTCGAGCCCAACAACTTGGCGGCAACGGCAAACTGCTTGCGGAATTCATTAGCAAAACCGCGGGTTACCTGCATGACCGTGGCCGGCAGATCCTGTTCTGGGGCGAATACCCGCTGGAGCCGGACGATATCGCGGCCATACCGGGCTACCTCATCAATAGTGAAACCTACGGCCCCAAGTTCGACCCCGTCTTCAATGCCCACGGCAACCGCCAAATGATCTTCACTTCTACAGTGGGATGGACGGAGTTTCTGTTTCCGGATTACTACCTGCGACCGCCGGCAGACGCCCTGCCAGGCCCCGGCGGGGGCGCTTATCAACCGGCGTCCCCGAAGCCTGGAGCCGTCCAAGATATGTTTGACCTGATTTCTTTCACGCCGCAGCGCGCGGAGGCGGACTTGATGGGTGTGTTCGTGGCCGGATGGGCTGATACCGGACTGCATCCGGAGACATTCTGGCTCGGCTATGCTACGGGTTCGGCAGCCGGCTGGCATCCGCGCTCACCCGACCCTGCAGAGTTGATGAGTTCCTTTTACAACTTGTTCTACGGTCCGAGCGCCGAAAACATGGGCCGCTTGTATCAGCTTATGAGCACACAGGCGCAGTTCTGGAAGGAAAGTTGGGAAACCGTCGCTTCCACAGCACGCACACCAATCTGGGGAAACTATCCACGCGAAGTATTCAACCCTCCTCGCCCTGCGGACGACCAGACCCTGCCTGCTCTGCCTGTACCCTCCCCTGATCTGCTGCGCGTCGGTTACGACTGGACGGCGCAGAATACCAGGCGCCTCGAGCTTGCGGCGCAGTTACTTCCGCAGAACGATGAACTGCTCAACCTGCTTCACGAAAATCAGAATCGGGTTAAGTTCAATCGCTATAACTTGACAGTCTACACTTCCATCGCCGCCCTCTATCGCCAGAACCTTGAAATGCTGCTCGACCTCGCCCGCATCAGCCATCAGCTCAAGTCGGCGGAAACTGCCGCTGGGAAGCCGGATGCCGCTGCTGCCCTCGCAGCACTTGATCGCGCGCTCGACACTGCCGAATACATCCACCAGCAACGCAACGGGGCTCTACAGGATGCCACAGCAACCTGGTATGAAAGCTGGTTCCCGCGCGTCGAGGAGGCCAACGGCCGGCGCTTTCTTGACAAAGTCGACGACGTCAAAGACCACCTGCCCGTGCGGACTGTAGACATGAGCTACCTGGTTTATCGCGAACTCTTGTATCCGCTGGGCGAATGGTTCGCACAGACGGTGGCCGTTAGGAACCAGTACGCGCAAGCTCATCATCTTCCCGTGCGCGAAGTTCGATTTGACTGGAAGTACGTAGCACAGTGCGGCGGAGCCGCAGCCAGACGATCAGGCCATTCTTATTCTCGTAATACCGTAAATAGTACACAATCCTTGCTAAAAAACAAGATTGTCCCCGGCTGCCTTTGAAGTAGCTGCAAACCACGCCAGACGGAATCGAGGGATGGCTGCAATTCTCAGGGAGTTGGCGAGAAGACAGTTTGCAATATCGCTCCCATATTCGGTGGTTCAGGATGCGCGCCCGAACAGCAAAAGTTGGTAGTTAATGGAGCGTGGCGGAACTAAACTAGGGGCACATCGACCCGAAGCTCGCTTCGCGGCCAAGTATCTGAGATAAGGGCCGTTTGCACCCATGAGCGTGTGTACCGATCCGTGCGGGGGGGAGTACCAGGCAAGTGCTATCCTTACCGCGACCCCATGAGAGCGAAACGGAGGTTCTGATGCCGAAGGGGTGGTGGGACCAAACCATATGGGTGCTGACCATACTCGGCTGCGCGGCTTTGTTGACCCTTGGGCTTTCTGCTCCGCGGTCATCGGGAGGGTTGTTGGTCCGCTATCATCTGACACCCAGGGAGTGGAAGCCCGCCGGAATTCCTCGCGAGCACTACTTGGATGTAATCGAAGGTGTTTGCCGATTCTCCATCCAGCACCAGGACGAAGATGGCGCAATTATCGATCCTTTCTTATATCGCGAGCATCAATACGCCACTCCCTACTTTGCCTACGCCGTAGCTACTTTGGCCTCGGCCGGTCGGGCTCCCGATCTGCTGCCTCATGGAATTCGGGCGATGGAGCACGCAACCAGGTGCTTTGCCGGGGGCCGGGATGCCATCCCGGATCAGCATGGTGAATTCTTCATCGCACCACTTACTGGGGCTCTGAAATTGTACGAACCCTACGTTTCGAAGGAACGCTGGCTGGTCTGGCGACAGCGCATGCTGAAGCCATCTTCTGAAGTCATTCGCGGTTCGCTGGCCAACTGGCAAACCTATCTCATGAAAGGGGAGTGGATGCGTGCACAAGCCGGCCTGGTGCCCTCCGCCGAAGCGGCGGCAACCATTGAGCAGGCGTGGAATCTGCACCAGCGTCAACGATTCGCGGCGGACCTATCGGATTTGTATCACGATCGATCCAGCGACCCCGATTCCCTCAGTGTGGAGGCGGTCGGAAGAGGGAACCTGCTGGCGCTCATCCAACTCGGCTATGACGGTCCCTCGTCTGAGGAAATCCGCCGGGTGGTCGAAGCCGGAACACGGACCACTCTCCTATTGCAAGATCCAACCGGCCAGGCGCCCGCCAACGGTCGCACCGACGACCACGTCTGGGTCGATATCGGATACCAACTGTCGTTCGAAGTAATGGCCGAGCGAATGCGGCAGAAAGACCCCTGGCTGGCGGGCCAGTTCCGGCACGCGGCGATGCTCGGATTTGAGAGTATCAGCCGGTGGCGACGCACTGATGAGGCATGGTCAAGGTCCTATTTCGTCACCAAGAACTGGTTTGACCCGAGTCTCCGCGTCGGGTACCAGGAGGCGAGTCAATATAGCAACTATAACGGCTCCCTCATGTTCCACTTATCCGAGGCGTACGAAGCCCGGGCCTCGGAAATCGAGGAACACCCTGCGCCCGCGGAGATCGGAGGTTATGCCCTTGCCACCGACAAAGAGTTTGCAAGCGTTTTCGCCAATGCCGGCGGTATGCAGATGCAGGCTAATCTGCGCGGGGATGCGCACAAGACGGCTGGCAACTATTGGACTCCGGTCGGCGTGGTTCGGTTTTCCCACGCAGGTTGGGAGAGCCGGCTCGGGCCGTCCGATGGTGCGCTGAGCGAACAGGGCGGCGTAAGTTTTGCGCCATCATTCTGGCAATCGGGAAGATGGGTGCGCCTGGCTGACCTTGCCGCTGGTTACCTCGGCGAGTGGTCGGTTCAATTCACCCATCCCGCGTTGGTGCGCTGCACCATCGTCTATCACCCCGACTCTGCGCACAGCGGGCCTGTCTTCGAGAACACATTTGTGATCACTCCCGACGGTATCCTGTCGGAAGTAAAGAAGACGTCGCCCGAAGGCATGAAATGGGGCATGACATGGCCATTGCTTGAGAATGACGGTCGGCCCTTGGTCGTAACCACGCGCCCTGATATCGCTACCACAGCCTACCAGAGCGCGGGAGACGAAGAGAATTTTATCGCTCTCAACGATCATGCCAATCTTGATTCTTCGGGGCATCCACTCCGCAGTAGCTATGGGGATTTGCTCCCGGTGACCGTGACGGCGCCGGATGACATCAACCGCACTTTCGTTTATCCTCGCAAAGCGGCCGCGCCCAGCGCACAGGATGTAAGGCAAAGCTTCCGGCTGGCCGCCACCGGTTTCCAATCAGTGCTCGGCCGAGTCGAGGGAAACGTGTATATCGGCCGGACGGTGGCGGGCGGCGAAGCGAAAAGTATCGATCTTGATGGAGATGGAAGGCCGGACGTTATCTTCTCGGTGCCCTGTAGTTTCTTGCTTCAGATCTCTCGAGGAAAGGTAATCGCCGCCGAGGTTGATCGGGAAGTTCAAGCAACGATCCAAGGATTATCGTTTCGACTGTTGCCTTATTCTCCCGTCTACTTGCGCTGAGGCAAAGTAATACCTTCCCGCTGCTAATCGATATTTCACTGCAACGTGGTACATGGGTGGGCGAGCATCCAGGTTCAGGAAGAATATTCGAAAGCCCATGGAGCCCGGGGGAATGCAACCCTGGCTGAATTTTCACGTCCATGCCGAGACTGATGTGAGCAGGGTTTGAATCGCCCGGGAGACTTTTCCCCGATCTGGGCGGATGGGAAAAGTGGCCTACCTGTTCCACCGACATGGGCGATTCCTCTCGGGCTATGCCTTCCATCAATCTCATGACCACCATCAAATCCTTGCCTTCCGTCAGCCATCAGCCGGAATTCGCCACGCACTGCGTCCCTCTGGAAGCGGGCAAGCCGCTAAGGGGCGGTGCCCTGGTTATGGCCTGGACCTGCATCGGCTCAGCAACGAAGCATGACTTTAGGGAAGGTTTGATGGCTCACCGGAGACAAAGCCCTCTGCCGAGCAATGTCGTCCCGGGCAGGTTTTCGCGGTTGCTCCCCTGCTCAAGGGTGGAAGGCAAACCGTAGATGCGATCCGTCTTGGCAGTTTTTGGGATTGGGCGTGGACTGCGCGTTTGGAGAATACTCGCCTACTGAGGCGGTTGGCCCAGCCTCGGCTGCGATTTCGGCCTCTCCGCTGTCTCGACCCTATTGCAGAGCCAGATTGGTAGCAGGCAAATTCAATGCTCGCAGAAAGCGAAGAGGGTCCGTGCATAGCCAAAGCCGGGATTCCGCCTGAGAAACGCCCATCAAAGCCACGATCCAGTCTAAGAGGTGGGCCGGTAGGTGGTTCGACAGCTACACCTGTCAGGCTAACGCCAGTGCGAAACCAGCGGCTGCCATCAAACCGCCGCTGGTAGCTAAACGTTTTGGTTGTTTTTGAGGATTGCGCAGAACCGTGGCTGCAGAGAATTTTCGCGCTTCCTCAGCGATAAGAACGGGCGATATCGGCTCCGTTTCTTCGCCTATTACGAAAAGGCGCCCAAGTTGCTGTCATCGGAGCTCAATTCTCACTGCGTTCGACCGAACGTGGCGTATGCGAACGACGCAGTCGCCTCCATTCAAGGATTCTACGGTATACCCTTCGTCGTTGAGGTCACTTCGCCGCGGCAAAGCTAGTTCATCGACCAATATCCGGACTGGGTCGGAGGCTAACCGAAGGACTTCTGTTGCGGCCTTATCAAAAGTCCGATACTCGATCCCTGAACCGCCGTATTTCACCTTCTGAACCACTGATGATGAGTACAACAAATGGTCTTCCCCTCTTGGGGCAAAATCCGGCACAGCTTCCAGCGCCCAAATAAAGCCGCGCCCAGCGTCAGCGTAACCGTCACAAAAAAAGTACTGAACGTCGAAGACAGTCCCGCAGCACGAAATCTTTCCGTCTGATCCAGCAAAGTAAGTGGCATAATTAAGCGACCGGAAGGCGTCTTCACGCGCTTGGCCATCGCCAGTCCTTTGGAAATACATGGCATTAATGGCAGCCCACAACGCAGTCCTGGAGACCAGGCCTGAACGGGAGCAACAGCCTCGGTACTCCGTGCCCAGGAGGGCGCCTGCGTTCGGACGCAGATAGTTGTCAATAGCGGACCCTCCGGTAATTCCCCCGTCACGACGTAGTTGTTCGTCAATTCCCCATGCACCAAAGAAGGGGCCTCGTCCCAGGAGCACCCGGCTGCGATCAATAAGATTCCCGACATGGGCTCTCCATTCTGGATCCACGATCGAAGGGTCGTTCTGCGAAAGGATATAGTAGCAAGTCATCATTGACGAGATATCGTTCTCGTTCTCAAAATCTTCTGGGACATCTTCGTAATACCCGCTCCACCTGCCCCAGGCAGCACTGAGCCTATTCATCGGGTTGTCTACGATCCACTTCCAGGCTATGTCGCGCGCTTTCTTGAAGGTGGAAGAATTACCCTCGCGGAGTCGAATAAGCTCGTCGAACAAACGAACGAAGGCAACAACCATGCCCCCATATTCTTCACCACTTATGACCTCTCCTGCGTGTGCGTCAACACGGAAAGGCCAGGGGGTGTGTGTCGCGTCTCCTGGGCGAACGTACCTCGCAAGCACTTCTGCGCACTTGACGCCGGCATCAAGATACTTACGCTCACCACTCAATTCGTAGAAGAGCACGTAGGCCAGACCCAGCTCGGCAACCTTATCTGTTTCAATCCCACCATAAAAATCCTTCGGCATGTCCTGAATGCATCGCCCATATTCTTCGTCCTCATTACAGGAAGTGGCGAAAGGCACGCCGGGCCACTTCCAGTTGCCCGGGGTGGTTCCATGGGCAATCTGGTAATCCAGCATTTCTCGCACAACTCTTACCGCCTCTTCGTCGCCTGAGTACGGGTACCAGCCGACGAGCAAATCTACGAAGTGCGCGTAAGTACTTGCAGGGTTGTGTTGCCAGTTGGTTCCTTGCAGAGACGTCGCATCGAAAGCTGGGCTGGAAAGATAGACTTTCACGCCGGTGTGAACATCGATTGGGACCCTGTGCTCGATAAAGTCCCAGTCAAGCCTTAGGAACTTGTCATAGCCTAAGTGTTTTTCAGGATGGTACCATGCCAATAATCGGCCTTTAGAATCCAGGACGGCTTTGTGCCAGGGGAGTTGTGCGTTGAGATAGTAGTCCTGTTCATAATTCTCTTGTGCATATATATTACTGGCCAGTCCGTACATCAAAAGCGGGCAAACGGCGAGTATGACGCAACCCCAACTGGCCCTTTGAAACCTCATTTTTCTCCTCCAGCAGAACCGTGATCCCCAGTGATTCTATACCTCACCTTCAGAACGACGATTTCGATGCCACAAGGTGTGGTCCATAGTCGATCCCTTTCACCTGCCGTCGGCAAGAATCGCGTGATCCCTCGGCAATGAGAATCAGGGGCATCCGATCCGTATCCTCGCTTGCCACAAGCGGAAACCGGTCTCTCATCACCGCCGCTCTATTCTTATCGTATTCGAGCGGGTGTGACGAAGATGAACAACGCAATCACCTCCGGACAGGGCCTTTACGGTGTAGCCTTCGTCGTTGAGATTTCCTCGTAGCGGCAGAGTTGAGTCACCCGCCACCACTCGGATTGGTTGGGAGGCTAGACGGAGGACTTCTGTCGCAGCTTTATGAAAGGTTAGATAGTCCAAGGTTGAAGTGCCGTATTTTACCTTCTGAACTACCGACGATGAACGCAAGAGATGGTCCTGCCCTTTTGGTGCAAAATCCGCCACGGCTCCCAGCGCCCACACGAAGCTGCGTCCGGCATCCGCGAACCCGTCCTCGAACCAATACGGAGTTGGATAGTCGGTGCCGCAACATGCAATTTTCCCGTCTGGCCCAGAAAAGTAGGTGGCGTAGTTGAGCGAACGGAAAGCATTTTCACGGGCGGAGCCATCGCCGGTCTTCTCGTAAAACATCGCGTTGATTGCTCCCCATTGAGATGTGCGGCAGCTCAGCCCCGCTCGTGAGCAACAGCCCCGGCCCGACAGACCGAGGAGCGCGTCCCCGGGTCGCAACTGCTCGTCGATTGCCCATGCGCCAAAGAAAGGCCCTCGCCCCAGCAGCAGCCGACTTCGATCTATGAGATGCCCAACGTGGTTGCTCCAGTCGGGGTCGACAACTGAAGGGTCGCTCTGCGAGAGAATATAGTAGCAGGCCACCATAGAAGTCATATCATTCTGGTTCTCGATATCTTTGGGAGTATCTTCATAATATCCACTCCAGTTATCCCACGCCGCGCTCGCCTTATTCAGCGGATTGTCGAGAAGCCATTCCCAGGCTATGTCTCGTGCCCTTTTGTAGCTCGGGCAATCACCTTCCCCGAGCCGCAAAAGCTCATCGAACAGGCGTACCGGCGCGACAATCATGCCTCCGTATTCCTCTCCGTTGATGACCTTCCCCGTATGCGCGTCGATGCGAAATGGCCACGGGGTTTCGGTAGCACTGCCGGGACGAACATGTTTGGCCAGTTGGTCCGCACATTGGATTCCTGCGCTCAGATATTTGCGTTCTCCGGTCAATTCGTAAAAGAGCACATAGGCGAGACCGAGTTCGCCGATCTTGTCAGACTCGATCCCTCCGTAGAACTCTTCCGGTACAGCCGTGAAGCAGCGGCCGTACTCCTTCTCACCCGCGCAAGAGGTGGCGAACGGCACCCCAGCCCACGTCCAATCTGCAGGAGTGGTTCCGTGAGCCAGTTGGTAATCCAACATTTCTCGCAGCACACCCACAGCCTCTTCGTCACCTGAATATGCATACCAGCCCACCAGCATGTCCATCATGTGAGCATAAAGACTTGCGGGATTGTGTTGCCGATCCCTTTGCCAATTGGGAGGCCTTATCATGGGCTGGGTGAGATAGTACTTGACCCCGGTGCGAACATCGAGCGGGACCTTGTGCTCCAGAAAATCCCAGTCGAGCCTTAGGACTTTGTCGTACCCCAGGTTCTTTTCAGGATGGTACCACGCCAGCAGTCTACCCTTCGAATCCAAAACGGCGTGGTGCCAGGGTAAATCGGCGTTAACGCAGTAGCTCTGCACATAGGATTCTTGCGCCTGAAGAGGTGGGACCAGTTGTGGGGTCAAAAATAGCCCAAGGGCAACTGACGCCCAAACGAGGCCGGTTTTCTGCAACCGCATTTCTGCCTCCCAAGAGACCGCCCCTGCCCGACAGTATTGCAATCTCCGCAATTTTCTATTCGAGCTCGCAAACTTTGACATCAGCCATCGATAAGGCGCAATTGAGGCCACGTGGTCGTAGAACACCCTACGCTGCAACTGGAATTCTTCGCAGCGGCCCGAAACCGGCTCTTTGTCCAAGGAAGGAGTACCGCAGCGTCCACATCTTTCCTGCTGCGCTGCAGTCCCGGACCGTTCTTCCCATGGGGTGCCCTGCACACTGTGCTGACAAGCGGGCACCCCATTTCCAGCTGAGGCAGGACGAATATCTCTACTATAATCTTCAGAACGTAAGCTTCAATGCCATCTGGCCGATCCTAGGACTACGTGCTGAGGTAATCTGGCCAAAGTCGCTGTAATCTACGTGGCCATCCGGACCATTGAACTGCGCGTGGTTGTAAGTATTAAAGAGTTCCGCGCGAAACTCCACCGCTAGCCGCTCGCTGACCCTAGTCTGTTTGTGGAGAGCGAGATCCCAATTGTTCAAACCTGGCCCACCAAAGAAGCGAAAAGCAGACGTACCCAATTGCCCTAGGTCAACCTCGGAGAATTGCTGCGTCGAGAAGTACTGATAACCGGCGGACGTGCGCGGATTAGAGATCTGGGGCAATTGACCATTCCAGTTAGGCACGCCCACTCCATAGCAATTGCACAGCGACCTGTCATCGTTTTCGGACATACTAACAGGCTGCCCGCTTGCAAAGCGCGTGATCCCTGAGATTTGCCACCCATCCAGAAACTTATACAACGGACCCTGGTGGGATCTAAGTGCTTTCTGGAATGGGAGATCGTACATATAGCTGACAACGAAGTTTTGCGGCATATTGAACGCAGAAAGACCATAAGACAGCCTGTTATCGTAGGGATTTATTCCCTCGCTCTGGGGCCCGGGGCCATCGATGAACCCCGACGAGTCATCCAGCGACTTGGACCATGTATATGCAGCGAGCAAGCGTAGCGCTCCTACTCTCTTTTCCAGGCTTACTTGCAAGGCATTGTAGTTTGAATTTGCCAGCGTAAACATGTCCTGGATCACTCCAAAATCCAAAATGCCTTGGCTTAGTAAGCGGCCGGAAGTCACCGAGTGCTCCCGAGTTCCATAATAAGTCAGACTGGGAGATATGTTGTAAATGGAATCCTCTCCGCCCGGACCACAGGCTTCCCCGCTCCGGCCTTGCGCATCCAGAAGCGCCGCAATTTGCAGGCACTTGGCACGGTCAGCAACGTTACCCTCATATTGGGTTATCAAATGATGCCCCTGCGAGCCGACATATCCAATGTTCAAAATGATGGACTGACCGATCTGCCGCTGGATGTTGAAGTTGTATTGTTCTGAGTATGGCGTGGTGTCCAGACGGTTGTACCCTCCCTCGCCGGAGATCGGCTGAAACTGAGACCAGAAGCCGGTGGCGCCACTCGGTTCAGGGTAGTAGGGGAATTTCTGGGGCGGGTTATTACCCCGAATGCGGTCCTCATAGGGAGTCTCCATGTAAACTTGGGTCGGAGAGCCATAGAAAATCGCAAAGGGAGCATTCGCCGTCGTGTAGTAATTAACCATTTGATAGAATGGTTGAAAGTAGATCCCAAATGCAGCCCGGATGCTCGTCCGGCCCGGCCCGCCGAACAATTTGCCGAGAGGACCCTGCGCGGTCTTAGGAGAAAATGCGATTCCCATTCGAGGAGCAAAGTCGTGGTATTTGGTTGGTGCTACACTCCTTGGAACCCCCGGGTCGCCTGCGAAGTTCCACCCGGTTGGCGCGTCGGGAAAGCGCGCGGACTGTTCCCCCGCATTGAATGTGGTCACTCGGTTCTGCGTGTCATACCATGGTTCGGACAGCTCCCACCTTAGCCCGTAATTCAGCGTGAAGTTAGGGCGAAGCTTGAAGCTGTCGTTCACATAGACGCCGAGAGCCTTCGACCGCCCGTTGAGACCTCCAGGACTTGCTTGCCCAAAGCTGTCAGGAGCGCCGAGGAGGAAATCAGCGAAGTCGTTTCCCGTTTCACCGCCGTAGAAGTAAAAGCTGCCATTTGTTTCGGCAATGTAGAGTTCGTTCACTTGATAGTCGGTGAATTCTGCGCCCAGCTTAAGGGTGTGCCTACCAATGATCCTGGAGTTGTGCTCTTGTACTTGATAGGTGTCGTCCCACTGTTGAATCGTGCTAAAAGTAAGACCAATGCCGTCTCCAAGTTGGCCAAGACCGATATTGGGAACCCCCTCAAATTTGGCCAGCGATGGGATGATCCCCTGTCCGCCCTCTGTAAAACCGAAATCAGTTATCTTTCCCAATCCCTGGGTTGGCGTTGACCCGCCCGAGAAGAACCTTGTGTAACCCACACGCACCTCATTGACGGAGGAAGATCCAAAGCTGCGCGTGTTGGTAAGACTTACGTTCTGGGAGCCATACGGCTGCGTTCCGCCAAAGCCTCCCATGTTTCCCCCCTGATAGGGGTCGAACTCACCGGAGTTGTCGTAGTTGTAATACATGGCCCAGCTACCCAACTTCTGGGTACTCAAATCAACTCTCTGCCCGAACTTGTCGTCTCTAAGAGTGCCTTTGTTGGCGGTTGTAGAGAAGAACGGTGTCCCATTCAAGAACCCAGTCGGCGAGGCAAAATACTTCAACGTCGCTTTTGCGACCGGTCCCCAGGCGCTTTGAGGAATGACTTCTCCCGGGAAAACGCACATTCCAGCTTGTGCGTCTGCCAAGGTATTGCAGCCCGAAACCCAGTATGGCTCTCCGCCCGTAACGGCATAGCCCAGTCGTTGAGTGAGTACCTCGGGCATACTGTTAAGGCCAGGCGTATTGGATCCTCGTACTGTCCCTGTAAGCGCAGCATAATTGGTGACGTTGACGTCTGAAAAGTCCCCCGTACGCTCGAGAGCGGAAGGGACATGAATAACTCCTGTACTACTGCCCGTAACATTCCTCGTTCCTTGGTAGTCGGAGAAGAAGAAGAGGCGATTCTTGAGTATGGGACCGCCCACAGCAAACCCGAACATATTCTGCTTAAGTGAGCCAATCGCCGTGCCTGGCAGCTCTTGGCCGGTCAGGGGGCTGGTCTGATTAAGATCAAAGAAATTCCGGGAATCCAGTGCGTTGTTGCGGAGAAACTCATAGACTGTTCCGTGGAACTGATTGGTGCCGGACTTGGTAACTACATTGACCACGGCGCCCTGGTAGCGCCCGTATTCCGCATCGAACGTATTCGTGATAACTCGAAATTCCTGGATTGAATCCAGCGATGGAATGACGGCTGCTGTGTTCCCGTGTGGGTCTTCTGCCTCCAATCCGTTGAGCACGAATTGGTTTGCATCTTCCCTCGCCCCGCTAACCGAGAGACTCCCGGAGAACAACCCTCCTGGAGCTGAGTTTATCAGGCCCATTGAACCCACGGCTTGCGTGGGTACTACGCCCACCTGAAGCCCAAGGAGGTCCACGTAGCTTCGTCCGTTGAGTGGAAGCGAGACCATTTTGGCATCGCTAATGACGTCCCCTACCTGCGTGCTGGTCGTTTCGACCTGTACTGGCGCTGCTGTTACCTCTACCTTCTCGGTTAACGTTCCGACCTCTAGCCTAAAGTCAGCTCGATACACTTGATTGACCAAGAGCTTCATGTCGGTCAAGACCGCGGACTTGAAGCCCTTTGCTTCCACACTCACTTTATAGCCGTCGCCCACCGGGAGGGCAAGGAACTCGTAACTACCCGTCGAATCGGAAGTGGCCTGACGTTGGAGACCAGTGAGGGCATTATGCAGTCTGACTGTGGCGCCCGCGATCACCGCGCCCGTCGGATCAGTCACCGTCCCGCGGATCGTCCCAGTTACATCCCCTAGCAGCGGACTGGACAACAACAGCATTGTTGTCAACCAAATCACAAAACTAGCAAACCAGCGATATCGACCCATAAAAAAACCTCCCTTGCGGGTTTTGAGATTAACAGCCCAAGACGCGGCGAAGCACAGCACAGTGAAACAACCTCTGACATTTGATTGTTTCCACGATCCGACCCCCACGAGCATAGACTTCTCTGGCTGGGGACTCTCGAGCCAGTTTCCGGGAACTTCGGCTCTTTACGGTTCTAGGCGGCTCAAACGTTTTTCACATCCCGCATGCGAAAGATCTCCATCTTATCCTCGAACGTTCTCCTGACATGATCCGCACCACCTCTCTTCAGCGCTTCAAGGAGGATGCCGTGCTCCTCGAGTGCTGTTTGAGGATCGTAGGTGACGACGTCAAAAAACACGAAGGCGAAAAGCGGTGCGCAAACTGAATTCAGAGTCCTCTCAAGCACCTTGTTTCCGGATAGCCTCCAAATCGCCCGATGAAACGCCGCGTCAGCCATAGAAAGTCCCCTGTAATCCGCGCTCTCGGTGCAGGCTTTCATCTGGTGAAGAATAGTCGTGAGCTCCTCGTAGTCGTCCTGCTTCATGCGGGCGTAAGCGAGCCCTGCGGCGAAGGGCTCCAGTTGTTTTCGCACTGCGTAGAGATCTTCAACATTCTCAACTGTAAGATTCGCTACAAACGATCCCTTGTTGTCAATCTTGGTGATAAGGCCCATGTGCTCGAGCACCAGGAGGGCCTCGCGCAGCGTAGTCTGTGCGACACCGAGTTGCTTTGAGAGTGTGCGTTCGACGATTCGGTGTCCGGGAAGAAGCTCACGGCGAACGATGGAATCAATGAGATGGTCCACCAGACGATCGCGGATGTTTTGGCGCTGAAGAGGCTTTAGCATGGACGATAACCGATAATCGTTCAGAGCGTTTTTATGGCGAATGGATCAGATTGTCAAGGCTTTTTTGCGGGCTGAATCTCCGTAGGGTCGGCAACTGGCGCGTTCGGGCGCAGAGATTTCCGCACCTCAATTTCCAGCTCCCGCCACATCAAGCTTAGCGTGGGGATTTGAGCCTGTTGCCAGGCTGGTTCGGGCGGCCTCGACTCGAAGTTGAAGGATTGACTGAAGACTTCGTATGAGGGGGCTCGCTGGGGTGTGCCAGCCCTCTGGGGGCCGTGCGGTGCTGGCATTCAACCGGAAGAACACCTGCAGCAACAGGCCCACGTGCATAACCAAACGGAGGCCGGGCGGCGGAGCTTGCGGGAACAGTGGGCAGTGGAGTATCGGATGGCGCGCTTGGTGCAATTCAAACATTCGCGAGAGTCGCTACTTTGGGAGAATCAAAACCTGCCTGCGGGTGGTGATGGCGGCCATGGTCGCGAACGTGGGCTGGCTGGTAGGATATCCTTACCGCGAGCCCAGGGAGCCAAGGAACCCTGCTACACCGCAATTCTTCTGAAGAAGGGACAAAATGACAAAAGCGGCCGGCAATCCATAAGACCTGACCTAGAAGATGTACGGCAAGGGGAAGATCGCAGGGGTTGGAGAATGTGGAGTCGGTCTTGGCTTTACCGTCCAAGACGAAAGCATTTTCGATTGGATAGATCGCATAAACCTTGGCGCCAAGCGGGCAGGAGATCGGAGTGCAGGAAACCTGCATGCTCTGTTCGGGGCGGCGGGGGCTGAAACAGAGTCGTAGGACCACCGCGCCGGCCCTCGACCTTGCCAATCTCCGCTGAGTCAGGGCGCGTCGCTAGTAATCTTGCATGTAGAATTGTTCTCCCGGCCACCTTACCGCGGGTTGAAGCAGTGGGGCAACAGCCAGCTTTTCCGCCCAGCGGGACCAGCGTGCTGTGCTCGCCTATTGCCCTGCCGCTGGCAATGCCACGAACCCATGCTGGATGACCTCGGCCGGCTTGGCTACCGCGGCAAGGCTGTCAAGATCGAACTCCTTATACAGGTCGAGACAGAACAGGTCCGGCGCCTCCTCGTATTCAACGGGCTTGTCCATGAGGTAGCCCAAACTGTGCATGCCACCGTCGAGTTCAACTTGTGAAAACAGTTTTGGCTCCAGCGCCGAGGTGACGAGCGAGACCACCTGGCTGCGGATGCCGCTGCCTTCCAAGCGCATCTGGGGGGGAGTAAATTTCTCCTGTGCCCAACGCGCCAGGCCGGCCAGTTGAGCAGCTTCCATTCCAAGTGGGCGTTCGCCGACAGCAGCCAGCATTTCCGCGAAGAGGTGGGCTGGTTGGTCAGGTGCGGCATCGCCCGTACCGAGGAAATCCACTACTAGGACTTGCTCCCCCCGTTCCATGCGGTGCGCAACCTCAGGAACGCGGTCCCAGGTCTGGGTTGCGGCGCCTTTCTTGCCCTTGTCGTTGACCACCAAGGTGAGTGGAGCGTGGGGTCCAATCTGCACTTCCTTCAGCCATACGCCGGTGGCGCTGAGGCCGTTGCTCATTTCGAAGCTATAGGAGACTGATTCCACTTCGTTGTGATGGGTATTCGCGAGGAGTGCAATGTGGGAAACTGTAACTGGATGGTAACGTACCACATCCCGAAGCCGTGCCCTTTGTGAATCCGTCCATTCTGCCAGCGCCGATGAGTTCGGGGGCACTGGCGGTCGTTTCAACTGACTGGCGATTTTTCGGGCGAGGCCGAGGATAGTAAGATTGTCTTCTGGCATACCGCCCTTGAGCTCATCAAAGGCCTTGACATACTGCCCCACAGGGATCTCGGCACTGTCGGCCTTTAGACCAAAGTGCTTGATAAAAAAAGCTGCAGCTTGCGCTTGGTCTTCAAGTGCATAGTTGTGGGCGGAAATCGATGTGCTGGTATAAAACTGAAGCGCATCCCCCTTCCCATAGAGTTGGAAAAAGGGAACGACGGGATCGAAGATATAGGGCTTCACGAGCGGAGCACGGAAGCAGCAACCGTCCTCGGCGTTATAGAGCAATAAGGTAGGGCGCGGAGCCCGCATAGCCGTGAGCGTGGAATAATCCGACCCGATTAGGAAATCGGTAGGATTCTGCTCAATGTCACCAGGCTCTCCAGGCAGCCGATCGAGCCTTCCTTGTAAATTGACATAGCCAGCCACGGGGATCGATACCCTAACGCGCGGATCAAGGCTGCTAAGAATAATGGTCTGCCACCCTCCCCCTGAAAGTCCGGTCACGCCCATACGGTCGGGGTCGACGTTAGGATTGGAAGCAAGATAGTCGAGCCCCCGCCGCATGGCAAGGTAGAAGATCCCCATGCCGTTCATGCCGACCAGGTCAAGTTGCGAGTCGAACCAGTGTTCGTTGAACTTCTGGTCGAGTTCGCCCATTCCTATCCATTCCGGGCTGAGCGCGATCATTCCCTTCAGAGCTTGGTTGATGCACATCTTCTGCTCGAACTCCTCTTTGTTGCCGAGATCAAAGTGCCCCATGACATCCAACACCGCCGGTATGCGTCCTTGTATCGTCTCAGGTTCGTAGAGCAGCGCCGTGGAATAAAATCCGGGTACGATTTCGTACCGAAGCCTGCGCAACTTGTATCCCCTGCCCGAAGGAAGGGGGCCCAGGTCTTCGAACCGGGGTTGCGAACTCACCCACTCCTTTGGCCAGCCGTGGAAGACAACGTCGTTTAACAAGTGCTGACGGATACGCTGAGCCTCAGCGGTCCATTGTTCGGCACTGGTTGGCTTGGGAAGCATGGGGACCTTTTTCTCGAGGAATTGCCGCAGCTGGAAGGTTACAACTTGCTGCGACCGGAGCTGCTCGCTGAGAATGGGCTGGATGACTACGGGATCCGCCTGTGCCTTCACGAACATCGCGCTTAGAAAGATGGCAAGCACCAACGAACTTCTTGATTTCATTTCCGTATTTCCTCCCGATCGGTCGTCGATCGCGATTGAATTTCGGAACGGTGTTCCGCAGTTCGCCACGATGTATCTCACTGATTTCACAAGGCTCATTTTCGTATGGCACAACCAGTGGTTAGCCCCAAGGTTACTCGGAAGCCCAGCAAGTTACAGCTTAGGCAAGCCCCGCCTTGCCGGGTTTTCTAACCGATGTGCGGTGAGAGTATACACCACCGCCTTGTGCAGTGCACGATTGGGTAGTGTCCTAGATGTGTGTTGATGGCTAAACTGGATTTGCAAAGGTCGACGATCCTTCGAGGGGTAAATTTGGATTCCGCTATACCCTTCTGTATCCTGTCCAGTAGTTCTGGAGAGCAGGAATCGCACTTAACGAAAAAACCTGCCTGGATTCCTTGGCATATGATCTCAGCATTGGCGGTTCTGGCATCTTTGCCTTAAGCTTGGTCTCCATTGTTATCGCCCCAGCCTGACCACCAAGAGACTATAAGTTTTGAGATGTGGTATGTGTACGAGCACTCTTTGTTCTTTTTGGGTGAACGTTAGGGGCTGCGCCCTCGCCTCGTCCGGTGATAGGAGGAAGACTTGTTCCGCCCGTCTCCCCTCTGGGGCTCTCAAGTTGACCTCAATATTGCTGACTACCGGATTCCTTTCGGCATTGTAGTTTATGAGGTGCACCAGCAATTTACCGACCTGCTTCTGCTCCATCAGTTCAGCAGCCAGAGTAATTGGAGCAGTGACCTCCAGCGAAAGATTCCCATTGGCCGCCCACTTCACGGCCGAGACAAATTCCTTCCAGTTTAGTGGCAGCTTCCAGTACTCGCTGGTCATCGGGGCGGCAGGAGGCTTCTCGATTGCCGGTCGGACCTCAGGGAGATAAGCCACGCGGCCGCTTCCGACTTGGTGTCGAACCGGGGCGAGCTTCAACAGCTCTTCTGGTCCATCTGCGCCGCGCCAGGGCGGGGCCTCCACTTGAAGGAGGCCCTTGAGGCCAAAATCGCGCTTCCTCCGCCGCCACTCGGTGTATAGAGACGAGTGCTCCGTCGCGACTAGACCGCCACCCCGTTGGACAAACTTGCGGATCAGCTCGAGCTGCTCGTCGCCCAAGCACTCTTGGTCGGCTAACACCAGCACGCGGTATTTGGAGAGGTCTCTGAGGTTGTCGTCGAAAATGATATCGAAGGGAACCTTTGCTTGGATTAAGGCTTGTTCGAGGAGCATCGTGCTCTGCCAGGGACGGTCGTTGTTGAAAGCCATCGTGGTATAAGAATGCAGCACGGCGACGTCCGCAACATTGTCCACATCCCGAAAATGCTCAAAATTGTCGGCAAAGAACTTGACGTATTTCCGCTGATCGTCAGAGGCATAGTACCAGCCAGTACGTCTCCGACCATGCCCAAGCTTTGGCGGTTATAGGCCATTGATTCCGCCATCTGGATTTTTCCCCTAACCCCTCCAGAGACCTGGGTGCGGTCCGCAGAAATCTCGGCGGTGTCGGTCAACACCCGCTTGTTCAGAATGGTTGCCATTTTGTAAGTTCGGATCTTCGAGACTGGGATCCCTTCGGGCGTGACGCGCGCCTCATTCCCTTCTTCCGTCCACACAATGTCCATGTAGGGCACCAAGCTAGGGTAATCGACGCCTTGATCCCAAGCGGTGTTTCGTCCGGAAATTCCGGAATGGGGGTTCGTCGAGATCACGACGTTTGGATTCATTTCCCGGATGAATTGTGCCATTTCCGCGTAATAGTTATTGAGCTGGTGGCAGCGAAAATCAGTCCACTCCTGAAAGAGGGGATCGTCGATGATGCGAAGAGGCTCGTCCCATCGTGGGGGCAGCACGTACCTGACGTCCGAAAAGCCCAATCTCTTCTTTAGGATTTCCGGCGAGTACCTGTTCCGCAGATAGTCGCGAAAATCTTGAACCGCGAGCGGGTGTTGAAAGATCGCCTGTTGAGCCTGCATGCTGGTGTTATCGAAATCAATGTCATCAACCTTCAGGTCCTCGACGGCAAGGCGAAGCACCCGCTTCATACACTCGCGGTAACCCGGGTGCATGAAATAAACTCGCTTGCGGAAAGTCTGGTCATCATAAAAGACGGGCTTGCCCAGAAAATCGGGCACGAACCAGTCTTCGGCATCGGGTTTTTCCAGCAGAAATGTTTCGTAGGCGATCGTGCTGCCAATATACACTCCTACCTGGATACCGTACTTGTGAAGCAGCGCGGCGAATTTACGGGCGTCGTCCTCGTGCTCCTTCTCCGCCTCCAGGCCAAACCCCTTGTAGAAGTGGATGATCACCATTGTCACGCCGAGATCCTTGAGCTTTCTTAGGGTCTCTCCGGTGTGTTCTTTTCGATAGTCCTCCTCCTGCCAGGTTGGGTTACCACCTGCACGCCGCCGGAAGATGGCCATGCTATCCCAGTTGCCCACGATGATCAGGGGTTGGGATTTCAGCCAGGCTGGTGCAGGTATCGGCTCGCCGCTTGCCCGGATTCCCTGTTCAGCATTCAGATCAAATCCGGCCGCAGATATGATGCCGGCGAGCACAGACAAGCATGCTGACGGCCAGTCAGTGATCACGTTATGCCTGAGTTCCTATTTTCATCGAGTTGCAGCGAGATCAATGAGGATTTGTGTGCCAATTGTGTGCAGGATAGGGGCACGTAAGAGATGATCGAGCGCAGTCAGAGCGCGAGCTACGCAGCCGATTGGAGATTTCACTGTCATTGAGTTATCACCGTGAAAGTATGGAAGAATCAGTCACGGAGGGCTACTTTCGGCGTGGTTAGACAATGATCAGAACCTTTATTGAACTCTTATCGAACCTTTATCGGACCCACGGATATGGCGTGGCTCATGGCTTAGACATCCTTCAATGGAAGTCCACCAACAACCCCGGGTAGCGAAGAGTCCAACTCGCCGATTTCGCCTCCAGCCCCAACAAGACCGAAATCAGGGTTTGGGGCGAACTTTAGGTTTTTTTAACCTTGGCCCGTGAGGGCGAGCGGCTATTGCACCTGCTGCGCAACGAAATTTGAGCGAGTAGAATTCGATTCTACATAACAGAGTAGTGCTAGACATGTTCGGGAATTGTAAACGGCTTGCGAAAACCGCGGTCATCACCACGCAGCATACGGTTCGCGTCTTCGTCGTCTTTCACGCGTTCGGTCGCCGGATCAAAATTCAACGTCCGTCCCAGTCGGTAGGACGCGTTCGCCAAGTGAATTAGCGTGCACGAGACGTGCCCTTCTTCGATTGGCGACAGGAGGTCTTCTTTCTTGCGGGTCCGGACGCACTGGATGAAATTGGCCCATCGGTCCTCGCCAAGCGTTGCGCTCGGGCCGGGTTCCTGTTCCTCACCAAGCCAGGTCCGGTACGACTCGTAATCCGTCATGGCCATGTACCCCTTCGACCCATAGAAGAGGTTCCCGCACATCGACTTGGGTTGCTTGAACGAATGACCGGCACGACCCACTGATTGGGGAAGGGCAGCCGCGCTTGGGCGAAAGTCAGGCATGCCGATCTCTGCCTCGGTGTTGGTAATCCAGTGGCGGACTTCAAATTCCAACATGCGTTTCTTTCCATCTGGCAAGATGAACTCGAACGCGCAGTTCAAGGTATTGGGTGTTTCCTGATCGTCTTCGAACACGAAGTGTCCGCCGACGGCTGAGACTCTATTGGGCAGCTTGACGCCAAGTCCCCACCGCGCTTGGTCGATTTCATGAACACCCTGATTGCCCAAGTCGCCATTCCCGGTATCCCAGAGCCAGTGCCAGTTGTAGTGGAAACGGTTCCGGGTGAAGGGCTTCATAGGCGCTGGGCCAGTCCATAAGTCGTAATGGACGCCCGCGGGGACGGGTTCGACCGGTGCCTTCCCGATCGTATTTCGCCACTTGAAGCACAAACCTCGCGCCAAGTAAACTTCTCCAATGAGCCCCTCGCGCAGCTTTCCCACACCCTCGATATAGCCACCTGCAAATCGGCCTTGATTCCCATGCAGGGCAATCCGGTCGTACTTGCGGACGGCATTGACTAACTGGTGGCCTTCCCACCATGTGTGCGAGCACGGCTTCTCAATATAAATATCCTTGCCCGCTTGGCAGCCCCAAATGCCCATCAAAGAGTGCCAGTGGTTGGGAGTGGCAATCGAGACCGCGTCGATGGACTTGTCTTCGAGCAGCTTCCGATAATCGATGTAGGTCTTGGGTTTCGGCAGATCCTGCTTTTCCATGTCTGCGAGTCGTTGGGCAATCACGTTCTCATCGACGTCGCAAATCGCCGCGACCTCCGTGTTGGGGACATGGGAAAACCCTGGAATGTGGCCGTTCCACCCCTGTCCATGGATGCCCACAACTGCAACCCTAACCCGGTCGTTGGCGCCCCGTATCTTCTCCGGCCGCGTGAAAAAGCTCATGCTACTCAGGGCGGCAAGACCCGCACTGTTCTCCGCGCTTGTCCGCAGAAAGTCCCGACGGCTAACTTTTGAATCGTTCGCCATTAAGTCCTCCTTCTCCTCTTGCCCTGGCTTTGCGTCTCAGTCGTGAGACACAGCCCAAGATTTCCATCTTCGACGTGTGCCAAACAAGCAACGTACACATCTCTGCGCGACCGGGCCTAAGAATCACTCCGATGCCACCGCATGTACCACATGCGTGAACGGACTGTCAAGAGTAATCGATAATCGGTACTCGGTTGACAACGGGAGATCTATCTGGTCTAATGTCCGCCGGCGCCCGAGCGATATGCCAGGCAAGCGGAGACCTATGTTTAGGACCTTCGGACTGCCGCGCTCCGCGGCTCGCAGTCAGCTCCAGTCATTCGATTGCGTGACAATACCTTTGTTTCTTGTGTTCCTGTGATGGCCTACCAGCGAATTCGACTCCTCGGACACGGTGAAGAATGCCAGCGGTCCACCTCAGCTTTAGTGGGGGATGACCCAATGGAGTAATTCTGAGCACGTTTCGGAAGGGGTGATCAATGAAAATTCTGCAATCTTCTGATCCAGTTTGGTGGCGACGTCTCACCTTTATGGTTTTGTTGATGGGAGCAACCACAGCCAGGTCTGCAGCTCAATTGGGGACCCCTGCGAAGCCTCCAGTGATAGTGATCAATTCAGGATATCGGCTGCTGATCGATTCGGAAAAAGGGACCATAGCGTCTTTCCGATCCACTTTTGGGCCTTACCGCGATTTATTGATTCCAAGCCACGCCCGTTTGCCTCTATTCAAGATCGAGTTCGTAGGCGACCATTCCGAGTTCAAAACGGTTACCTCCTTGGAAGCCAAGCAGGTGAACGTGAGCAAGACCCGAGATGAGGATGGGTCCACAATCGAGATCGAGTATAAGAATATTGGCCAGTTGCCGCTCGATGCTCGCGTGAGGATTCGCTGCCCATCGCAGGAGACGCTTACCTATTGGAATTTGGAATTGAACAACCGGACGACGTTTTGGGTCGGGCACATTCAGTTCCCTGTCATTGAGGTGCCGTTCGACAGCCTCACGGATAAGCACGATAGCCATATCCTCTGGTCATTCGCGGATGGATCACTGGCGGGTCCAGTTGAGCCCGCGCTGGCCGGGGACGTAGAGTACGATACGCCCGAAATCTGGCGATTTAATAATTACCCCGGCCAATGGGCTTCGACACAGCTAATGGCTTATTACAACGATGCCGGCGGGCTCTACGTGGCTTGTGATGATCCGAAAGGGTTGCCCAAGTTTATTGATCCCTTAATGGAGAGGGACGGGGTCATGATGGGACTCGGACATTATCCGGGCACGCGCGGGCCCACTGAGACAAGGCTCCCTTATAACGTGGTGCTCGGCACGTTCCACGGTGACTGGTACGTCGCAGCTGAAATCTACCGGAAGTGGGCTGCAAGACAGCCGTTTTGTGCAACCAAGCTGGCACAAAGGACGGACTATCCAAAGTGGCTTATTGACTCTCCTGTGGGGATCACGTTCCCGATGAGAGGCCAAGGAGACTGGGACCCGCCAGCGGCGGTGAATCCCGAATATACGCCCCTGACGAATGCGCTGCCCTATCTGGACAAGCTGGCCGCCGCTCTCGCGAGCCCCCTGATGCCGATTATCTTTAACTGGGAAAACAGCGGCCCGTGGGTCCAGCCGGATTCCTACCCGCCGGTCGGAGGAGAGGCTCCTTTCCGGGACTTCATGGTCAAGGCGAAAGCGCGAGACTGGCATCCTGTTCTCTATGGCGACGGCCTTCGCTGGGTAACCTGGCAGAAGAACACCAATTACGACGGGATGCCTTATTTCCGGGCGCACGGAGGAGAAGGCGCCATCGCTCGCAATTGGGACGGAACCTTTTTAGAAGACGTTTGGGAGTGGAGAAAGAATTACGTGGTCTGCGTTGGAACCGAGAAGGGCCGCCAGATGGTCCTGGACATGACACGTCGGATGGCAGAACTCGGGCCCGACGTAGTCCAGCAGTTCGATCAAGGGCCTGGCCCCATGGCGTGCTACGCGACCAACCACGGTCATCCGCCAGTGCCTGGGCCATGGATGACTGAATCCTTTAACGATCTGATAAGGTCCGACATGAAAGTTGCCAAATCGATTAATCATGACATTGCGATGTCCTGCGAAGGGGCTCCCCCTGAGACATATATTCAGGACTTCCAAGTTTGGGATGCTCGCGAGCGAACATGCCCCTTGTTCTCGTTCCTGTATCACGAATACCTCAGCGGCTATGAAGGCTTCTATACGAATCGATTCAATGATGAGGCTCTGCGAGCATCGGCTGCAAGGGCCCTAATCACCGGCTACATGGTGAATTTTACCCTGCGAGATAAAGGGCTTGTCCATTACGATTGGAATCAGCCTTGGACCAACGCCATACCAGATCAGGCCGGCATTCTTGACTGGTCCAGGATGGTCAACCATTTCCGAGCAGGAGCAGCTAAAGATTACTTGATATACGGGAAGATGCTGCGACCTTGGACCGTCAGCGGCGTTTCGCAACGCGACTTCGGATGGGGCAAGGAGCCCTCGGTGATGTCTGCAACGTGGGAAGCGCCTGATGGGCGAATAGGCGTCGTGTTGGCCAACTACGCTGATTTGAGAGAGTCCCCGCGCGTGGAACTGGAAGGACGGGAGACTAAGAAGCTAATCCTGTACATTGGCAACAGGAAAGAGGAGTGGAGTGTGGAGCTTCCCAGTGTCGTTGACATCGAGATGGAGCCGCGCTCGGTCTGCTTGATCGAGGTGAGATAGTTGCTGGTCCTGGTGAAGATCTGAGGTTGGTTTTCAAGCCTCGTTGTGCTTCAAGTTTGTGCCTCCTGGGTTGAGACTGCCAGAACTGAGCGGACGGACCCAGACTTTACAGCTTGAGCGTACAGGAAAGGCCCCTGCTGACATCGGTTGATGACTTGCCGGAATTCTAGCTGGCGGGAAATATCCTGCCAGAAAATGGCAGAATCCTACGATAGAGGTAGTACGCTTTTTCTGAGACTTCGCTCAGAAAAAGTGGCACCTGACAGGGCAGTTGAAAGACAAGCTGCTGACGCATATTCCGCCAGCCATGACGGACCAATTCAGCGATCATTATGCCGATCTTCTCGTGGGTCAATACGACTATGTTGACTGCACCGTTCTCAATGCTTACTCCCCGCTGGGGCGAAGGGCGGCAGGGTTTCACACTTGGTGGCGATTGTTGAACGGCCGTCCCATTGCGCTTCCTGCTGGATGAAAGCTTCCCACCGCGGGCCGAATCAGTTCCCGTCTCATCTTTTCGACTCCCCTGGTGTAATGTCCGGTAATTGGGTAAACAGTCTGGCGCCGGCGTCCCGGCAGCAGAGTTTGCCCTATGCTGGCGGAAGTTGCGCAAGAGAACCGTTTTAGCTGGTATCTGCCTGTCCCGATGATCTGTGTCGGGATGCCCTCCGAACTTAAACTCTCAAGAGCTTCCAGTGCTCCCCGCCCAGGCAGGGCAGCTGTCGGGCGCGGCTACAGAGACCTTAATCCAGTGTTATCACAGCGTCGCAGCGGCAGGGAGGAACGCATATCGGCACGCGCCACGCTCACGGTTTCGCGGCGTCCTCGACGCGGCGCTCCGTTTTCACTTTTGCCGGCGCAGCGAGGGCCTCCAAGCGATCAACGTCGAACTCCTTGTAGAGGTCGAGACAGAACAATTCCGGCGCGTCAGGGAATTCCACGGGTTTGGCGAGCAGAAAGCCCAGGCTCTTCATTCCTTCGTGAATGACAACTTCGGAGAAAAGCTGCGGTTCGAGGGCTGCGGCCACCAGTCCAGCCACCTGGTTTCGAATGCCTCTGCACTCCAGCCTGATCCTCTCGACGCCCGGCTGGCTGCGAACCCAGTGCGCGATCCCAATCAACTGCGCTGCTTCCCAGCCGAGTGGTCGCTCTCCCAACGAGTGCACGATCGGCTCGTACTCCGCGGGCTTGACAAAATTGGCGGATGGATTTCGACCCTCCGTCGGCCAGGCATCTCCGGAAAAAATCAGGTCAAGCGCCAGGACTCTCTCCCCACGGTTCACGCGATCTGCCACGGCGTCGCCGGCCCGCCTCTTCCCCCGGTCGTCAAGCACAATGGTCGCAGAGGAAATGGACGGCCCTTGAATGGCCCTGACCCAAACGCCATTGGCGCTCAGGCCGTTATCCATGCGGAATAAATAGGAGAAAGATTCTACTCCCTTGTTTTTCGAGCTCGCCACCGCCCAGGAGCTCGTGATCTTCACCGGTTCGAGCCGCACCACGTGGCGGAGTCTATCGCGCTGCGCGGAGGCCCAGGCATCTCGCGCCCCGGCATCGGAAGGAATCGGAGCGCGATTGATTCCCATCGCTATCTTCCTCGCCAGTCTCAGGATCGTCAGGTTGTCTTTCGGTACGCCCACGGCCAATTCATCGAACGACTTGACCTCGGACCCGATTGCCGGATCCTCGTCGAAGGCAGGAATATTGAAGGCCTTGCAGAAGAAGTGATACGCCTGCGTTCGGTTGTCGAGCAGGTAGTTGTGGGTCGACGGGTCGGTATTCTCGTGCCATGTGAGCGCGTCTTCCTTCCCGAAAAGTCCGAAGATCGGTTTGATAGCATCATAGTTCAGGGGCTTGACCAAAGGAGCGCGAAAACAGCAATCGTCCTCCGCGTTGTGGATGAGCAGCGTCGGCCGTGGCGCTCGCATGGCGACGAGGTGGGGATAATCCACGCCCTGGAAAGCATCGCTAGGCGACTGCTCGACGTCGCCCAGGTCACCGTACCAGCGCGCTTCAATCTCCTGCCGGATCGAGGAGAACCCGGCCACGGGCACGGACGCCGTCACTCGCTCATCAAGGCAACTCAAAACCAGGGTTTGCCACCCGCCGCCCGAAAGGCCGGTCACACCTAGACGGCTGTGGTCGACATTGGAGTGTTCGTAGAGATAGTCAAGGCCACGGCGCATGGCAAGGTAGAAGAGACCCAGTTCGTGAACGCCCACCAGATCCAGGTGAGCGCCAAACTCATGATCGTTCTCCTTCTGGTCGAGTTCCCCCATTCCCAGCCACTCCAGATTCAGCGCCAGGATACCGTGTTTGGCAAATGTGATGCAGCGCTTCTGCTTGTATTCCACTGCCTTTCCCACAGCTCCGACGTGGCCGTTGACGTTCAGAATCGCCGGCATTTTCCCCTGCATGTTTTCCGGCTCGTAGAGAATCGCGGTGGATTGAAATCCCGGAACGATCTCGTACCGCAATTTGCGCAGACGGTAACCCTTCTCGGTGGCAAAGACCCCTAAGTCTTCAAATCTGGGCGGTGAGTTCACCCACTCTTTCTGCCAGCCATGGAAAGCAATATCGTTCAGCAAGTGCTCGCGTAGACGTTTGGCCTCGGCGGTCCATCGCTCAGCGGAAGAAGGGTTCGGCGGGTCGGCAACGTGTCGCAGAATGTATTCTTTCAGTTCGAAGGTAGCCACCTGCGGCGATAAGATTTCCTCCCCCAGGATGGGACTGAGCTGCTCAGAATCACTCTGGGCGCGGGCGAGACCAAGAGCCGAGAAGACAATAAGCAGGAGAAAAGCCGGAATGTGCGCGGAAGAAAGGTTTCGAAGTTTCACGTTGACCTCCGAGGACGTATGACATGTTGACAAAACATCGAAGAAGTTCACCATGGTAAGCGAAGCTTTTCGTTGGTCCCTTCCAAAGTCTCGCTCGGTGCTTCGCTCCACCTGGTGTAATGGTGACCGTCAGCCTCTCAGCGACCTCCTAAAAACTCATCCAGAAACGCCTGTATCTGTGCTGTGAAAGTTGGTGAGTCGGTGTCCCTCATCAAAACTCGCGCGGCTGTAATTTCAATAGGTTAGGCCCGCAGCGCTGACATTGTTAAGAACTGTCATGTAACCCAAGATCGAGGCAGTTTGGGAACCCGATCTGACTTTGGCGAAAGACAGGGCCGTCCGTGGTTAGAAACGAGCCTTAATGCTGATTTCTCCGGTCTGCCTGGGCAGCCGAATTCGTTCCAGGCTGGGATCAAAGTCCGTCCACGGCTTCCCGTCCAATTCCACCGAACGCAGATGCTTTCCCACGGGAACACGAAGGACTAACCATGCAGTGCTTGCCGGGTTCCGACCGGGCAGCATCACGTGGGCATCCACCCCGTCGGCATTCCCTTCCAGGCGGTAACTTACAGGACCGAAATAGCTCGGCCCTTCATGGACTTCCACCTTCTCCCCCGGGGCGAGCCAGCGCCGCGGGGTGCCGGCTGCCAGCCACAAAGTGTCCCATTCCTCCCGGACCAGCAAATCCCGAAAGCGGTTCACAAACTTCGCTTCGTCGGGAATCTTGTAGAAAGGCCCACTCGGAGACCGCCACTGCTTATACTCCTCGGTAAATACGTTCACGGCAGGATAATAACAAGCAACAAAATCATTGTAGAGATTTCGAATGGCTGCGGGCACTTCGTTACGCCGGAGATAAGTCAGGGTGGGATTCTGCAGATTGGCCTGGAATACCATCCCCCCTCGACTGAACCAAAGCCTGTCGTCAACCCATCCATGTACGTTAAGGCCCAGGGAGGAAGACATGGTCGCGCTATCTTCCCAATCGTCCAGCACCCAATTCGCGGCACGCTCGTCGGCGTGGAAGACGTCGGTGGCCAGGAGGATCATGGGCCCGTAAAGAACCTCGCGCGTTGCAGAAAGCCGGTAAGTGGGCAAAACCTTTTGGGGATAGCGCGAGTAATAGGCGACGCGAATAGGACCGAACAGACGGATTCGCTGATAGGGGCGGGTGGGCAGGTACGGAATATAAGTGTTGTCGCGTAGCCTGACGACTGGAGCCAATCGGGAGGCCCGCAGCACGGCGGCGCGCAGGTCCTCGGTGTACGCTGCGGCTTCCTGTGCATATTCCCCGGCTTCCGGTGCCCCGGCGTCTGCCAAAGCCTTGGCGAGGCTGGTCATGCCGGCGGACGCAAAGGCATTCACCGAAAACCAGTGGCCCCAGTCCGCGTTATCCTCGAGGTGCCCCGCGGGGAGAAGACCATATTCTGGAATACGTTGACCTCCATCCAGTAGCTGCGTGAGTTTTCGCTGCTCAACCACCCAGTCAGCAGCGCGCTTCATGCTGGGGGCAGCGTGCTTCAACCACTCCTTATCGCGGGTGTAGAAATAGTGCTCACCCAAGGCCCAAAGAACGGTTCCGTGGTCGAGGTTGTACTCGTGGGCGGTATAGTCGTATTCCTCGTCGACCCGTGCCCCATGATACACATCCTTCTGATCGCCCGTGAAAGTCCCCAGGAAAGGCTTAGAACCCTGCAGGCGGATGAATGCCTCCAGATACTCTTCGGCGAGTTTGTGGTCACCAAGGGCATCGAGAAGAACGCATTGGAAGGCCGCCTCGTTATCATACACCTGATAGTTGTAGCTCGCCGCGGGCACCATGTAGATCCCGCTCTTCGGGTCCTTCGTGGCGCTGATCCGGATATGCGGGATCACCGCTCTGGCAAACTCCCCAAACCGCTTCTCCGGCACCTCAAACGGAACCACCGGGTCTGTCACCTGACGCCAATAGTCGATGACGCGGGTACGCTCGTGGTCGTAATTCAGCTCTCCCAGTTGCTGGCGTTCGGCAGGCGAGAGCCTGGGCACAAATGGCAGGGAAACCAGCACGCTTGTTTCTTCACCCCCGCCGAGAGCAATCTCGCCGTGGATTCCCTGCAGCTTCTTGCCGCCGTCCGCCACGCCACCCACCGAGACGTGGGCTGACTCTGGAAAGCTTACATGGGCGCGGACCAACTGGCCTTCCTGGGCAAGAAGTTCGCCCTTTTCGAGGGAGACACTCTCCGCAGGATCGGTGGCGAGCCATAAGTGCGCCGTCGCCGGCCCAGAGCCGGGATTTCGGGCCCGGACCTTCAGCATCAGGATCGCGGGTGTCTGCTCATTCCGCCCCGGATCGTCCGGACCCAGCGGCCCGGAAAGCAAAGTGGCAAAACCCTCTTCGTCGTAATAGATACCGTCCGTTGACCAAGTCGCCCTGGCAACCGGCAGGTAGTCATCGAGAACAGAGAGATGGGAGTCCTTCGAGGCCGGCCGGTACTGGGGGGTTGCTCCAGTTCCAATCCGCCAGGAAATCCGATCGCCCGGCCACTCCAGCTGCTCCTTTTCCCGGCCCTTTGCCTTGGTCCCTTCCTTGGAAATCGCAATGTTCCCGCCCCACTCAAATGCAAATTTCTGCCAACTGGCATCGGCAGCCAACGGCAAGTAAAGCCGCCCGCCTTGTCGTCTCACAGGGTCCAAGGGAGGAATCTCTTTCGACGCACGCTCATAGGTCTGTTCCGGCTCCCGGGCAAGTTTGTCGCGGATCTTTTCCCCAGATTTGACGATGGATGGGGAGAACGTATGCAGGTCGAAGTCCAAGCTCACATAGACGTGAAAGTCGGGAATATAGACGGGACCTTTTTGAACGTCCGGGAGGCCGAACGAGAGTGTTCGCTCTCCTGCCTCGAGGGTCACGACCGTGACGTCGTGAGAACCCGGGAGCGAGGGCTCAGCAGCCACCAGCGCCAGCGCCAGACCTTTCGGAGCGCCGGAGGTTGTCAGGTGAAAGGTGTCTGCGTGGGTCGAATCTCCCCCCGATCCTTTCCAAAGCCGTAGACCGTGAAGCCGACCGTTATAGACACGCACGGACCCGTCCCACGTGTAGGCCGTCGCTTCCCCGGCCCCCAGCTCCACGCGCACGTTCACGGCTTTCTCCTGCGAACCACTCAAGACCTGCACAGTCTCGATCCGCGGCTCGGATTTAAAGACCAGCCGTACTTTCAGGGTCCGGCGGTATTCCAAACCCGGCAGGTTCGGCGCCAGGGGATTTTCAGCCTTTTCCAGGGGCCCGAACGTGTATCGACATTCTACTCCCTGGCAATCCACCTTGGTGGACGCCTTCAACCAGCGCCCCTGCCAGGGATCGTCCACGGGGTCTTCAATAGTGGGCATCTGCGGGGGTGAATAAGGCCAGTTTCGAAACCAGTATTCCAAGTCCGCCTGCGGCGTATGGCTGCCGGCCCGAGCGCGCACCCGAACTTCCCGGATGTCGCGTTCCTCCGCCCACTGCAGGCCATAGATGTAACGGCCGTCCGCAGCCCGCTCGGCGTTCTGCCCGGCGCTCCTGGCTTCGTCATAATCGAAGGCTAGTTGCGAGGTGTGTTGATCCTTGACACAGCACCGCTTCCCAAAGGGTGCTATGTCCAGGCCAGGAGTCTCGGCCAAAGCTGAGGAGGTCAAGATCCCGGCGAAGCAGCAACAAATGATCCAGCGAATGATCCGCATGTTCCCTCCCTAACCAGGTGACAGAGTTGGGTGACCTTGTTTTTCCCTTCAGAGCGGGGTCGTCATTCAGGATAAAAACATGACCGTTGTTAGTAATAATTCAGCTAACGTGACTTTCCTGCGGAGAGGGAGCACGGGAGTGATCCCACCCTCACGCCCCGGGGACGCGCTAATAGCGAGCCAGAGGTCGGCACGTCCGTGACCTCCATGTTTGCAACCGTTCTCCCAAGTTCGTAGGTAGTCACGACGGTCGGACCACCGGCACGGATGAGGGGCTCCCCGAATTCCGCGGAGCCGTGGTTTTCATACCTCAGTTCTGTTTTGAATTCCATAGCTTGATTAGCAGCTCGCAATCGAGGATTCTCAGGCATGCTATCACCATGAGCCAGAAAACCGTGTCGGAGGAATTGTTCGAGCGATACTTGGAGTCGCACAGGGAGTCGCATTCGAGTTCGAGTAGCAGTACGAAGGCAAGTCACGGCGCCCTGACTACACGGTCGCCATCGGAGGCAAGGGGTGCCTGTTTGAGGTGAAAGAATTTGAGCCGGGCGATATGCCACTCGGGACCTCACTATTCGACCCGTATCCGTCAATCCGCGCCAAGATTGACGCCGCACGAAAGAAGTTCAAGGAATTCGAGGTCTCCGAACGCACGGTCTCCCGGCTTATCCCCCGGCACCGCAGGCCTCCCTCGCAAACGTGGAGAGTCTTTCTCGATAACCACCTACAGGGTTTGGTCGCGGTTGACTTCTTCACGGTACCCACGGTCAGTTTTCGAGTGTTATTCGTTTTTGTCGTGTTGGCGCATCACCGCCGGCGCGTCGTGCATTTCAACGTGACCGAGCATCCGACGGCAGCTTGGACTGCGCAGCAAATCCTGGAAGCGTTTCCCGACGACACGGCACCACCGTATTTGATCCGAGACCGGGACCAGATCTATGGGGAATGTTTCCGCCATCGCCTCAAAGACCCGGGCATCACCGAAGTCCTGACCGCACCGCAGAGCCCTTGGCAAAACCCGTTTGCGGAAAGGCTGGCGGGCTCCATCCGACGCGAGTGCTTGGATCACGTGATTGTGCTGGGAGCGAAGCATCTGCGAGGAATCCTGAAGAGTTATTTCGATTGCTATCTGGGTTCAAGAACTCACCTCTCTTTAGCCAAGGACGCTCCGACCCCTCGGGTCGCACAGGGGCCGGAGGCGGGAGAGATCGTGGAGATCCCGCAGATCGGTGGCCTGCACCATCGCTACGAACGGCGCGCTGCGTAATCACTTGCAGATTGGGCCTGCCGTTCCCCGACCCCGAAATCTGCAACCTGCCTCGCGCAAGGCAGGCATTTGTCAGTGCAAAGGCTCGACCACCCCGAAGATATCAGGGACCGGAGACGGAGGCACAGAGCGACAAACCGAGACTGTGGTCATTGAGCGGCTGTTTTTGTAGCCAATGCAGCATTGTCCCATTTTGGCGAAGGACAGTATGGCAAGCACGCAGCGGCAGTAGGAGATTGGCAGCGAACGCTCCGAGATCTTTTCAAGATAGCCGGAGTTCACGATAGTCACGCTCATCGGTTTAAGGATACTTTTGCTGTCGAGCTACTACTATCAGGTGTCCCGCTGGAGCGGGTCTCGGTCCTTCTTGGACATTCGAGCGTGAAGATCACGGAGCGTCCTCATGCGCCTTGGGTGCGAGAGCGCCAGCAACAGATGGAAGCTGACGTGAGACGGGCTTGCCGGTGTCGACGTCTTAAGCCCCTATGATCGCCAGTCCTCAGCGGTTATCTTCTTGGCGAGAAAGTTGTGCCATCTTCCTTGCAACGGAGAGCAGAAGTGAGCGGTCAGGGCGCGACAAGGAGAGATAGACGGTTACCAAGTCTTTCTCGCCTAAATCATGAAGTTGTTCACCTTCCATTGGGGCGGCGAGTGATGGCTTTCCATCGTCCTCAGAGAATAGTCCGGACAATTCAATATCAAGTGCCTCTGCCCACTTCTTCAGGGTTTCGAGGTTCGGCAAAGTATGGCCATTTTCGACCCGGGAGAGGTAGCACCTCAAGAGACCGGTGCGGCGTTCGATCTCCCCTTGCGATTGACCCTTGGCGAGACGGAGACTTTGCAGTCGTTTTCCGATATTCATACAATTGCACCTCCCACTAGTTCCTCAGCGGCGCAAGGAGCGGTTTGGCCGACGAAGTAGTGACCCATTCCTCCTTGATGGCCGGGTTCGCGCTGCGGCCACGTCCGAGGGAGACGTGAGAAAGCCAGCGTCGCAGCCATGACTTGTGGTCGGGATTTTAAACTGAAATGACACGGTGTCTCAAGGCCAAACGACATGTCAGAACCTCATCTCATAGGAGGTATTTCCATGATCATTGGCGTCACGCACGACCAAGACCGCCGTGTCGTCCAGCGGCTGTCCGTTTCCACCAAGGTCGCCCTTGGACTGCCACCCAATGGAGACCGCAACCATCCCACCAAGCTCGACCACTTCGTTTTCCTGCGGAAGAAGAAGTCGGCCAACCGGGTTGGGTGGGAAGTCGATCCGGAACTGACCGAGCACTACGGAGACGAGTGCCGTGAACTCCACATTATGCTCATCGACGATGACATCGAGAACGTGTTTCCCAGCTCCTACGCCTGGTGGACGGCCACCGAGCGGAAGTGTTGGGGTGATGGGACCTCGGCCACCCGGCGCACGGCTGAGAAGCCTGCTGGCGAACCTTGGACCACCTGCGGTACCGGATGCCCGGAGCTTGCCAGCGGGCAGTGCAAGCTGGGTGGAGACCTGCGCTTCGTGTTGGCTAACTTTCCCCGACTGGGGAGTGTTTGCCGCATCCACACGTGCTCTTACCGGTCGATTCGACAGATCCATTCCGCCTTGCAGGAGATCCAGACCTTTACGGGTGGCCGCTTGGCCGGCATCACCGCCAAGCTCACGGTTCGCCCGGAGGAAGCCACGTACTTCGACCGCAAAGAGAAGAGAAAGAAGACTTCATCCATCTGGGCGCTGAGTCTCGAGGTCGAAGGCGACGACATGCGGAAACTCATCGTCAACCTGACGGAGAACGCGCGCCTCTTCGCCGAGACGCGAAAGCTGCTCGGGTCGGGCGGCAAGGTCTTTGAGGTGGTTGAAAACGAGCAAGAGCAGGCGTCGGAGGTCGCAGCAGAGTTTTATCCAGCGCCGCTGAACGGCTCTGCGACCGAATCCACCGAAGCCGCTTCTCCTGCGAAGACAACTCCTGACAGCGCTCTGTCGAACTCGTCAGGTGAGACTCCGGCCCCTGGGAATGTTTCCAGAACTTCTGGCGGGAACGGATCAGGGAAACCACGCGTCAGTGGGACGCCCTCTTCGCCTACGCCCGACAATAGCAACGGATCGGCTGCAAGTTCGGGATTCAACCAACTCCGCAACGAGTTCCTGAAAGCAGCACGGCGCGTTGCCAGACCAAGAAACAAGCGATCGGAGAAGTGGTTGAATGGGCCAGTGGAGGCACCTTCAAGTACGGCGATATTGGCCGCATAACGGACGGTGATCTGCCCAAGCTGCGGGCGGCCACTGAACTCATGGCGTCAGCTCTCGCTGGCGCGGCTCGCTGACCGAGAGCATGTTTTCTCCGCTGTGCTCTGCAATAATTGTGCATGGCGGGAACAGTAACGGTTACAACCGGCGAAATCAAACCCACTTAAGAAGGTCCTGTCTGGCGAGGCACCTTTTCTCTCGGCTTGCTTCCGCTTCTGGCCATCTAACGTTGATCTCCTGGCTTCGTGTCCAGAACCTCCCGGACTTTCCGCAGCAGGGTATCTGGCACAAAGGGTTTCTGGAGAAAGAACGTGCCGGCTTCCAGGACGCCGTGGAGGAAAACGGCGTTGTCCGTATAGCCGGACATGTAGAGCACTTTTGCCTCGGGATGCGCGGTGGCCAGACGTTTA
>Ga0326728_10004399_pt1 | contig 41755 bp, 41 predicted proteins | sample MB3enrmetagenome_FD_207602 | JGI IMG/M metagenome (GOLD analysis project Ga0326728, IMG submission 207602) | Lab enriched peat soil microbial communities from McLean, Ithaca, NY, United States - MB31MN | ecosystem: Environmental > Terrestrial > Soil > Wetlands > Peat | place: USA: New York... | reverse complement strand
CGCGATGCAGAAGTCGCCTTTCAGCAAAGGCGCAATCAGGACCAAAATAAAAACGATGCAGATTTTCTTTCGATTCATTGCAGCCGCTCACACTCTACGGGATAACTTCATTGCGGATATTGGAAGCCCGAAGCCTTATGCTCTTCTCCTTTATGCCGCCCGCAGGCTGGGGGACGGCCTGAGAGGGCAACTCAACGGGTGGCCCTGTGGGTTTGAGAATCCCGATATTGCGGTTTTGGGCCGTGAAGTACTTCGAGGCAACGCGTTGAATTTCCTGCGGCGTGACGCTCCGGATGGAGGGAACGTATGCGCCCATAGATGCCCAGTCGAGCGCTATTTCGTATGACGCAAGGTTCTGGGCCAGGGAAAAGATGGATTCCTGATCGAAAACAAAGGCGGCCTCAAGCTGGTTTTTCGCTTTTTCAAGCTCCCGGGTGCCCACGGGAGTTGACTTTAGAAGCTCCATTTCTTCATAGAGGGCCGCTTCTATTTCGCCGAAATCCTTGCCTGGAAGAACGGAGACCGTGATATAAAAAAGGGACGGGTCCATGGTAAGCATGTCGTAGTCAACCGAAGATTCGAGTGCGAGCGCTTTTCCGCGCACCATGCGGTCATAGAGCCTGGAACTCTTGCCCTCGGCAAGAATCGCCTTTATAACTTCCAGCACATAACTGTCCTGGCTTCGCAGATTGGGAACGTGCCAGGCGATGACAAGGGACCCGACCTGTGCAGGGCGTTCGACAATCACACGTCTTTCACCGGGCTGTTTGGGGTCCTGGATTCGAAGCTCTTGCACAGGTGTTCCGCTTGGGATTTTCCCGAACGCCTTTTCCAACTCGGGTAAGAGGACTTCTTTTTTGAAGTCGCCGGTGACCACTATAAAGGCATTGGCCGGGTTGTAGTAGGTCGCGTAGAAAGCCTTTACGTCCTCGATCGTTAATCTCTCAATGTCCTCGGTCCATCCTATTACAGGCCAGTGATACGGCTGCGACTGGTACGCGGCGGCCTCCAACTGCTCAATCAAAAAATTCTGTGGATTGTCATCGACGCGCATTCGCCTCTCTTCGAGAACGACCATCCTCTCCGTCCGGAAGTCGTTTTCTCTCAGGACCAGGTTGCTCATGCGGTCAGATTCAAAAGCGACGGGCACCCCTATTCGGTCCGAGGCAAGCGTTTCGAAATATCCCACACTGTCGTGCGACGTAGAGGCGTTTTGCTCCCCTCCCAGCTCATAGATTGTCCTGACAAACTCCTCACCGCTTACCTTGCCCGTACCTTTGAACATCATGTGCTCAAGCATGTGTGCGAGCCCGGTTTTGCCGTTTTTTTCGTTCCGCGACCCGGCCCGGTAATAGACCTGGAACGAAACTATTGGAGAGCTGTGGTTTTCGAGCAAAATGACTTTGAGGCCATTCGAGAGACGAGCTTCCGTAGCGTCCTTGAATGCCTCCCCCGGGGAAAGAGAAGGAAACAGCAAAAACGTAATGCACAGCACAAAAACGCCGGCCACCTTCAAGGAAACGCGCCTCCCCGCGCCGAAACAGCGCGAATATACCGAGTAAATTATATGTCCGCCGGGAGGTTGAGCCATATGAAAGTTGCACCTCCCCATTAGCGTTCGCCATACTTATGCTGAAGTCACGATAAGAATCGACAGATCAAATGCAATGCATGGATCTTCGTTAATTTTCAACAGCCGAATTTTGGTTTGGGAGACGGTAGTTAGTGATTGTATTAAGCGGCTCGATTATTATCTTTTTCGGAATCACACGAGCAAAACCTGATTTGAGCCTGGGGGACTTTGAAATGCCGGATATGGAACTGAGCCTGGAGGAACTTGCCCAAAAAGACGGCAAGGAAGGAAAGCCCGTCTATATAGCCTATGAGGGCAAAATCTATGACGTAAGCCGGAGTAACCTCTGGAAAACGGGCGTCCACATGAGGCGCCATCATTCGGGAAAGGACCTCACCACGGACATGAGCGCCGCCCCTCACGGGCCGGAAGTTCTCGAAAGATATCCGCAGGTCGGGATTATCGGGAGTAAATCCGGCATTGAGGAAAAGAGCTTTCTCGAACCGCTGCTCAAGAAATTTCCCTTTCTTCGCAGACACCCGCACCCGATGACGGTGCATTTTCCCATTGTGTTCATGCTCGCTGCAGTATTCTTTACTTTCCTCTACCTCATCACAGCGGACGCCTCATACGAAACGACTGCCTTCCATTGCCTTGCCGGGGGAGTAATCTTTACTCCGATCGTCATGCTGACCGGTTTTACAACCTGGTTCGTCAATTACCTGGCAAGACCATTACGGTCGATAAATATAAAAGTAGCCGTTTCGATGCTCATGCTGGTCGTGTCTCTTGGCGCCCTCTTCTGGCGGGAAATGACCCCTGATATTCTCACAAGGTTAAGGGGCGTCAGCTTCATTTATTTATTGCTCATCTTTTCCCTTTGCCCTATGGTTTTAGTAATAGGTTGGCACGGGGCCAAGCTCACCTTTCCGATTGAAAGCGAAGGCTAACGCTAACTTGCTCGGGAGCATAGGGAGAAGAATGGAACTCGGATGCTGTAAGGTGCTTATCGCCGTCGATGGCTCTGAACAGACGCAGAGGCTTGTCGATTACCTGAGCGGCATAATTTCCGTCCAGCAGACGGAACTTGTTCTTTTCCATGTTATGCCGAAAGCTCCGGAATCCTTCCGGGATTGGGAGAGAGAACCGTCCAGTTTACCAAATTCAGACCTTCTCAGGAAATGGGACTCCGAGCGGGAAAGACTGGTCCGCGACCTTATGCGCGATATTCGCCGCCAGCTTACAGGGATAGGCATACCCGAGTATTCCATTATGATCAGCATCCAGAAAGAAAAAGAAGGTATTGCAAGAGACCTGTTGCTGGAGGCCCAGCGCGGGGGGTATGACGCAATACTGGTGGGCCGGAGCGGCTTTGGGGGGGCCGGCGCACAGGTGCTCGGAAGCGTTGCGGCCAAAACTGCAGCAAAACTTTGCACAGTTAACTTGTGGCTGGTTGGAGATAACGCGGGGAGCGGGGGGGTGATTATAGCTATGGACACTTCTGAAGCGGCCATGAGGGCCGTGGATCATGTATCCAAGATGATCAACGCCTCCAAAACTGCCATCAGGCTCGTTCACGTGGTTCGTGGAATTACAGTCTCCTGGACCGGCAAGGAAAAGATATTTCCGGAAGAATACAGGCAACGGCTTATCGAGGAGGCGGAAAATCAGATCATCCCTGCGTTTGATGCGGCCATCCGTATACTTGTCTCATCCGGAATCGAACGGGAGAAGATCTCGACCAAAGTCATTTCCGGCGTCACAAGCCGCGCCGGGGCTATTTTCGAAGAAGCCCTTCGGGAAGGATATGGTACCGTGGTGGTGGGAAGAAAAGGGCTGTCCAAGGTGGCTGAGTTCGACATGGGACGCGTAACAGGCAAGCTTATCCAACTCGCGGGAGGTATTGCTCTTTGGGTGGTGGCCTGAGCCGGCCCTACACTTCCGGTAGGATTCCGATCTGCCTTTTTCGTTCTCCGCCGCTTTCCTCGTTATATTCGTGCGGGGAACCAGCTCCAGGAGAGACCGGTTCGAGCGGTGCAGGTTGGAGGAAGAACGAAATCGCTTCAGCTCCCGTCAGAGCCTATTATTGAGACCCTCAAGGTTGCGGTTGTGTGAACCCTCCGGTTTGTCTGCTCTCAGGCTTCGCCGTCCATCATACGGCTGTTCGACATCTTATTGCTGTCTGGAGTACCACTCGAGCACCCGTCTAAGTTCCGCCGCAGACGGCGGGGCCATCATATTGCGGTTTTTCAAAATATCCACAGGCAGCAATCCCGGAACGTTATAGAATGCCGCGGTCGAGCCGTAGTCCACCTGAATTGCGGCCCCTTCAAGCGAAAGGCCCAGGAAAAGGCCCCGGCTTCTCGAGTAAGAGAGGATCTCCGCCCTGAGCAGAACGTCAGTAGCCGCCTCGGCTTGCCTGCCGACCGGACCGGCCGCTACCGAAGCGTCACCCCCGAGAGTGAATTTGCCGCCGCTTATCGCATCCAGACTGCGAATACTTTTGAGCACAAGTACAACATCGGTGGATTGGGCACCGATCTGCCACCCGAAGCTGCCTCCTATGAGGCGGAAAAAGACCGGGTTACTCCAAGTCCCGTCCTCATTACGCACCAGCAGCACCCCGCATCCGTAACGGCCGCCAAAAATGAATCCAGCCTTGAGCAGATCGGGAAAAATCGCGATCCCGTGCGCGCTGCACAAGAGACTGGGCGGAATTGCACTTTCCGGGATCTCCATAATCTCTTTTATGACGGCGGTTGATGCCTGAACCTTGGCTTCCTCGCTGACTCCGGCGTTTGAAAAGGCAGGCGCAAACAAACATAGACTGAAAACTATGATAAAAACGGCAAAGGTAGCCCTCTGAGCCATGGTATATCTCCTTTCGTCTTACAATGAGTGTTTCTGTTCTCAGTTGGAGTATGAATTACTATCGCATAAATCAGGGGTGTCTTGTCAAAGGAAATAAGCGAGATGGCTCTGCTACTCGTTTTGGAGTACTTCGATCCGGTTCGACATGCAGGCACGGCACTGCACGACCCCGGGCGGCGTCCGTGAGTGAGATCACCCCCGCGATTTCGACAGGGTCGCTTTTTATAGACGAAGAAACGCCGGACCGAGAATCACATTATCAGAAACTGATGCCGCCACTCCCGGACCCTGCCGGGATGGATGGTCCCTTCAAGTGTCTGGAACCGGCGCAGGAGCATCTGTTTCAAAATGGCCGATGAGTTTTGATCGAAGGCTTTTCTGCCTGCGGCCAGGCAATGGTCCAGAGATTTGAAGTCCGCCCAGGATATGTCGCCTATTTCAGGGGCAATCAGGGCATCAGCGGCTGATTTCCGATGTCTGGTCAGAAGAATGCGCGAGATTTCATTGCAGCGAAACAATATCTCCATTGCAGACTTTGGCTGTGTCGCCATTCCGTGAACCTCGAGGGTGGCGTCGGAGCCAAGGACGAAATGAGCTCCCAGGGCGATCGCCGGGGCAGCGGGGACGTTATCCGTCCAGCCCCCGTCCACGAGCGTTCGACCGTTTATCTCGATCACCGGAAACATCCCTGGAATCGAGGAACTTGCGGCAACGGCGCGTCTCAAAGACCCCTTCGTCAGTACTATCTCTTCTCCCGTCAGCAGGTCCATTGCGACTGCGGCAAACCGGACCGGCAGTTCTTCTATGAGCACTTCCGGTATCAGCATAGCGAACAGCTCGTCGTAGAGATCTTCCGTTACCAGCTCCATCCGCAGCATAGTGTGGCTAAGGAAGACCCCTCTTCTAAACAGCCATATGAACCGGTTAAAAAAACCGTCCGGACCTAGAAAAACGGGATTATCATCGACTGCGTTGGAGGTGGTCCTGAGGAAGAGTTCGCTTTTGAAAAGATTTTTGAGACGCGCCAAAACCTTTGCCGAGTCTCCATAGCAGGCGTAGAGGCCGCCGATTACGGCCCCCATGCTCGTTCCTACTATCAAGTCGAACCTCAGGTTCCTGCGCTCGATTTCCTGGATGACCCCCAGGTGCGACAGGGCTCGCGCGGAACCTCCGCTAAGCGCAAGAGCTGATTTGAAGCGGGACATTCAACATCCTTTTAACGTCACTGCGACAGGAAGCCCGGGAGGGGCCGATAAACCCGGCCGCATCGCCCGCCCCTGGATCGTACATAAACCGGATTGCAAAAACCGGCCCATCCGGTGTATGCGTCTATAAAAAGAAATATAATCAATCCAAGGGTGGCCGAAAAGGAGCGGATTATGGCTGAAGAGCCTGTCAGGATACCGGTTGAAGGCGGGAAGATAACTATTGAGGGACTGTATGAAGGGGGGCGGATTGGCCGAAATGCGATCCTTTGCCATCCACATCCGCTCTACGGCGGCAACATGCACAACAACGTGGTTCTGAGCGCGCGTCAGGCCTTTGCCGGCCTGGGGTGGAGTACGCTGCGCTTCAATTTCAGGGGAGCGGGCGCCAGCGGCGGGCATCCGGCGCAGGGGCTCAAGGATGCCGAAGACCTGATTACCATCACGGAATACCTGAACGGCCACTCCCCCGGGCGCATTGATCTTGCCGCCTACTCTTATGGAGCATGGGCAACAATGGAGGCAATCCGAATGGGCCTTTCACCTGATTCGATCATACTCATATCGCCTCCGTTGGATTTTATTTCTTTCGAGGGACTCAGACTCCCAGATGTGCCCCGACTCGTCACGATCGGAAACCAGGATGATTTCTGCTCTGTCGAATCTCTTCGGAAATGGCTCTCCAGGCAGCCTGGCGCCCCGGTAACCCTTGAAATATTTCCCGGCGTGGATCACTTCTACTGGGGGGCCGAGCGGGACCTCTCGGTAAAAATAGAAGCTTTTCTCAGGCGGAATTTTCTCAGTGGGACCCTGCCCCAAGATGTTTTTGATAAAAAAGGTGAACGGCCTGATTGAGAAACTCCCTGCACTCGACATGCAGGGAATGCCCCGCTCCAGGGATTTCGAGCAGCTCGGCGTTCCCAAGATTTTCAGCAAGAAAAATCGAATTTGCCGCCGGAATCAGAACGTCCTGCGTCCCGGTTACGATCAGCGCAGGGTTGCTGATTTGTCTCAGTGCGTCCGTACAGTCGAATTGATAGATTGCCATGAGTTGAGCCTGAAATGCGTACTCCGGCTGAGGGGGCGCCAGAAGCTGCAATCGGTAGTGTTCTTCTATCAGTTTCGAGTTTTCAGCCCGGAATTTCTCACTAAAAAACAGGGGCGTGTCTTTTCGAAAGATTTCCTCGCGGCCAAGCCCCGCATTGTTTACGAGGAGCGATACTGCTTCGGGCGAGGGTGAGACACGGTTCTTGCCGCCCGCGTGGGTGCATCCCAGGAGCATGGCCCCAAGGCGCCGGGACGCAATCCTCGCCAGCTCCAGAGCGATCATTCCCCCCATCGAAAGGGAGAATACCAGCGCCTTTTCGATCCTGAGGCCATCAAGCAGGCGGAGCGCGTCTTTCGCCATCTGCGCGATTGTATACGGCCCAGGGGGCTTTCCGGACATCCCCGCCCCCCGGTTATCGAAAACTATGCATCTGTAATAGTCTTTGAAAAACCCGATTTGCCCTTCCCACGTAGAGGTGCTTGCGGCAAGACCGCTTATGAAAAGGAGCGGAAATCCCTCGCCATGGATCTCATAGTTGAGATCGATGTCCCCAATGTTGATCGATGGCATCTTTTACTCTCATCCTCCTATCGGCATTCTAGATCAATTGTCCGCGGGCTGCGGCGGTCCCTGTCCGGGTTGCCGTGTTATCCGCTTTGATTTTTTTTCAAAAGCCGCAGCTATGAGTTCGGTAACGACTACTCCCAGGTAAGCCCCGAACAGGACGTCGCTGGGAAAATGCGCCCCGAGTATGACACGGCTGGCCATTACCGCCAAAGCTATAGTCAGCAAGGCCCACTTGAGGCGGCCGCTCACCCTGTAAAGTCCGTAACAAAGGGCGCCTATCGTATTGGCATGCCCTGATGGAAACGAGGCATAATAATATTGGTTGGTAAAGGGTTGGAACCCGTATATGTCTTTGTCAAGCAGCAGGCCGGGTCTGCTCCTTCCGACGAGAATCTTGATCAGATCGTTTGCGATCCCTGCCAGGGCGACGGCAAGGAACAGGAAACCGGCTGCGTTTGCCGCGATTTCGTTCTTTTTGATAAACTTGAAGTAGATAAATCCGGCAAGCGCGGCCACCAGGTAGGGCGTGGATAACCCCAGCCGCGTTATCAGCTCGGAGATGTACTTGATTTCGCCATCGATGGTCGAGCAAAAACGCGCGGCCGGCTGATCGAAAAACTCATAACTTAAGATACAGAGGGCAATAACGGAAAAAGAGAGCAGGACAGCCCGCTTTGGCTTCATTTAGAGTCTCGTGTGATGAGCAATGGATGGGAGATTTGCCCTTTTCACCCGCAATTCCAGGTTGCCACCCGGAAACGGCGCCTCCTGGAAACTTCCGGTTTACCCTGAAAACGACACTGTGCGCTTTGGGAGAAAGGGGAGCAAAGCCGGATTCGGGCACTGGCCCGGATCGCTTTTATAGCAGGTTTATTGCGAAGATGTAAGTCTGCGCTTAGTAATCCATCCCCTTGTACAAAAAGAGTGGAATTATTGCCGCAAACCGGGATCGCCCCTTTCTGAGGGATGATTTTACCTGGATGAACAAACCGGTATCAAGCCTTGTCTGGAATGTTCCCTATGGGTGGGAGTAGCGGTAAACGAACTGGACGTCGGCATACTCGCTGGAGTTCGGCGCCACCGCCCGTGCAAGGACCGTGTAATAATAGCAGCCGTTATTACAGGGACTGGCACCTGTTGCCTGAGTAAACCAGTTATCGATGACTTTGATGTAAACCGTATAATTGGACAACGTAAGGGTCGTGTCCGGATAATATTGGGCGGTACTGGCGGCGTTAGCGCCGGGGGGGAAAACGCTTGTCGCATTAGGCACGGATGGACATCCGGCTGTTGTCCAGGCTGGTGTGGCCCAGGCTGATGAAGGGGTGGTGTTCATCTTAATCTGGAGACACTGGCCGCCAAGAGTGCTAATGCCGAAAGGGTTTGGGGGCCCCGAATAGGGGGTTACGGGTGGGGGTGGATTTGGTAACCCAGTTTCGATCATGTCAATGAACAGGTCAGTTCCAGCCTTAGCCGCATCCAGTGCGCTTGTATAACCTTGTTCGAGACCGGTCAGCTTCGTCTCCTGGGTAGCGAGCCGGAACAGTATCGCCACGATTGCAAATCCGAGTACGAGCACCATCAGAGTTACAACGAGGGCTATTCCCTTTTGATTACGAATTGGGTTTATCATTTTCTCAGCTCAATTTCATCTCGGTGTGCCGGATGGCAGGTTCATCAAGTTCATCGGTTTGACATCCATTTCAAGAATCTTCCAACGGTATTGACAATCGGCGCCCGCAGGGGTGAAGGTACTCAGCGCCCCCGGAAGGGCCGCAGCGCTCAACTGCTGAAAACTGTTCGGTGGCGCTGGGTAAACGCCCGGATCAAGGCTGTGGGCAATGTCCTGGTCACCCAGGTTCAAGGTGCCGGAAAACCGGAAACTGGGGGACTTGCTTGTATCGCCCAGCCCATCCTGGTAGAGGATAAATACTCTCACTTCGCGGAGGTACGTCTGAATTTGCCAAGCGGACATCTGGTTGCCTGCGATATAGTTTGTCATCCAGGGCTGTTGTGACAGGTTTGCCTGCCACTGGATCGGTTGCGTGTTTTGCCCACTGGGGTCGATCCCGAAGGCCACTTGAAAATCCCTCACGCAGTCGACCAGGGGAGCTTTGTCGAAGTTGCCGGTCTGCTGGTCTATCGTGCTCCGATACAGTGTAAAGGTGCTGGCGGCGCAAGTGCTTGGAAATTGAGCGGGAATTTTGTCCAGGTAATAATCGACGCGGTTAAACGGCATTCTGTGCCCGTTGGTGCTGTTATCGAGGCCATAAACGTAATAGACATATGAGGTATTGAGTCCAGTCGCGATGGGGTTGGCGTTGGTAAAATAAGCGGTCTTGAACGCATTGCACCATTGCCCTGCGTTGAGCACCAGGTTGCCGTTAAAGTCAATAACGATTACGTTGTCTGCGGAAGGAGGCCCGGCAGTAAAGTCCATGGCTGAATTGTTCCATTGTTTCACCTGTGGAGTACCGCCATCGTAAATCAGGGACCATCTCTTGCTCGTAGCATTGACGTTGGCCGAAGTCGATTTTATAGCGAGCACATCGGAGTTGTGTGCAGCGGCCGCCGAGTTGTCCAGATGCGCTAACGCCCTCGGAGGGGTATTGGGCGAATCGTTGAGATTTGCTGGATTGTAGTAGGATACGGTACCATCAGACGCTTCGGTGTAGTTGGCGGCCCCAAGGCCTGCGGGCAGCCCGAACCCGGCCATTTCGATATCGTAGCGCAACATCTCCAGTCCGGTCAAATTGGCCATATAGTTCTCGGCCAGCTTGCCCTGGGTCTTGTATGTCCTTAGAATTTTCAGGTAGGCAGTGGTTGCCGCCCCGATAATAACCATGACAATCGCCACGCTGATCAGCAATTCCACCATGGTCATGCCGCGCTGCCTGTTCATTTCTTCTGCCTCACAATTGTCTGAAGAACATAAGAATATTGATTGTTTGGATTGTTTGAAGTGTTTTTGAACGTCCATTGAACAGTGTACTGCACTATCGTCATTCCCATGCCTGCGCCGGCCGATGCAGTAGCGAACGGCTTGAAAGTAACAGTATAGTTGACCAGCCTGTTTCTCACCTGCCTCGTTATGGTTTGTGGTAGCTGAGAAATAGTCTGAATGCTGGCATAAGGCATGTTCCTGGCCGCCTCCTCCTGTTCCTGCGCAATCTTTATCGCATCATTTCGCATCTCATTCATCAGGTTATGATCGAGCGCTGCCGTGATGCCGGTGATCGTAGCCAACATCCCGAAGGCCAGGATCATAAGAGTTACCAGGACCTCGATGAGCGTAAAGCCCCGTTTATCGCAAGGGTTAGTAGTCACGTGGATACCTCTTATTTTGGCGCACAATTTCCGGCACTCATTTTTCCGAGGGTTATTTTGGTGCTCGATACCGCCACACAATCTATTGCAGCCCCTTGGGTCGCTGAAACGCTGAAGGTGATCGGATTGGCGGGATCAAGAAATCCCCTTCCGTCAAAGCTCACGCTGTTCTGGATAACCGAAGGAGTAATGGCATACTTTAAAATCACCGTTGGTCCGATCTGAGTGTCTGTGCCGGTGTCATCGATTACGCCATTGTTGTTCGCATCAGACCTTATCTGGTATGAGGTGATGCTTGCACCTCCTCCCCACCATACCCCCGATACGACTTTGCTGCCATAGCCTGTCATGCGCCCGAACTGAAGGTCGTTGTAGAGCTGTATCATCTGGCTTTCGATACCGTGTTTATTGTTCCATGTCGAGAATGAAGGAATGCCCCACGCGAGCAGCAGTATAGTGATCGAGACTACCACCATCAGTTCAACCAATGTGAATCCACTTTCCTTTTTCATTTTTCAATCCATTGTATTATCTGCCCTGTCTGGGTCGTCGGTGAAGCCGGTTGCACGTTAGGGGGCGAAGTTTCCGGTGGCATGCCGACATACCAGTCGGTCGTCCTGTTTCCGGTGCCCGTACCTCCGGCGCCCTGACCGGTGAACTGTTGGTCGGCGTTGATCTGGTATATAGCCCCGGTGGACGTTTGCAAAAAGAGGTTGCCGACCTGGGCGGAGGCCGGAATTGAATATCCGCTGCATGGTTGAGTTGTAGCAATCGGACCACCTGTGGCGCAGTTCATACCCCATACGCGGCTCTGGCCGCCGTAGCCGCATGCATTGGAAGTGGGTTCGGAAGTAATAAAATATATTTGGTTTTGGGGGCTGGTTGTGGTGCCGGGATCGGTGGTGGGATCGGTAATCAATCTCTCCGCGAGATAAGATCCATCCGCCGCCGCCGCATCCAGATCAATCTGCCAGCCGGCCTGACCAAGAGCGGTTGCTCCCTGCTGTACATTGGAACATACAGTCGCATTGCCGGTAAGCAGGTTCAGGGAGCTGATGCTGGTACAATTGTGGTTATATTGATCGCACGTAAACGGTATTGCCATGAGATAGTTCGGACTATAAGTCGTACCCCCATTGCTGGAAAACCCATAGCTGTCCTGAGAGGAAAAGTATCTTCCCGTCCCGGCATAGAGGTAGTTCGTGTTGAAACACGGCATGGTCGCTACCCTGGCTGTTACGGGCAGTGTTGCTATATTGGCGTATGTTGTTATGTCATAGGTCCAGTTTGCTGGGCTCAAGGCTAGGGTGGTATCGGTATTGTTGGTATTGACTTTTCCAATCCCGCCTGTCCAGTCGGTGCTCGTGCCGTTTGCTGAGTTCGCGTACCCGAAGAAAACAAAATCTGTGTATCCATCCGCGTTTACATCCAGGCCGGGAGTAAAAAGCCTTCCGCCAAACCCGTTCGCGGTGGTGGCCCCGAGGTCCTTGTAGTAGACGTTGCTGATAGCCAGGGGCGACAGACCGACATTATTGCCTGCGTTAAGGGTAAGGACGAAGACCTTGACGTCCTGAATCGAACTGCCGTCCGTCCCGCTTGTCGGGCCGGACAAAAACATTACGTAATATTGGTCGCCGCTCAGAGTAGACGGTGTTAGCCATTTGTGGATGATCGCCGGTCCGGAGTAAGTATAACCAAGAAACGGATGGCTGAATTCCCAGAGTAGTACGGGGTTCTGAACGTCGGTTATATCGATGGCGTAATATGAGGAAAGCCCGGTGCAGCCCGAAGGATTGTAGCAGGTGGCGGGATTGGCGCACAACGCGGAGGCGGAGGTGAACGAGGTGGTAGAACTCAGCGAGGAACATGTGTCCGACGGTGCATTGAGATAATAATAAGGGTTGGAACATGTCGTATATCCGGTTGCGGTGCAGTCCGAGTTCTTTGTGCAGGTGTTCCCATTATTTGCCCCCGAGCCGTTGACGCAGTACTTTGCGGTGGAAATAGACCCGCCTCCGAGCCTCATCCCGCCGATCAGGACTGTTTTTGACACCCCGTTATAATTCATTGTCGTTATGGTCGGACTCAAATCGTTGTAATAGAGATGGCAACCGCCTGGAGGCGGAACTGCAAGACACCTGAGGTAGGGAAGAGAGTTCTGGGGAATGAAGGACCACAACTCCTGCCCCATGCTCGAGGTTGGAATTCCCGTAAGTTCTTCCATCTGGAATAGCGGTTTCGACGGGTTCAATCCCGCGTTGGTAAGGGTTCCCGTTTGGAAGGCGTGCAGCATCCCGTCGTTGGCGCCGACGAAGACGACGCTTTCCTCCTTCTGGCACGTAGTATAAGCGCCCGAAGTACAATCGGAGTTCTGATAGCAGCGCTGGGTGTTGAAAGAAGTGCCATTGTAGCAATAACTGTAATCGGCTTGAACCTGGGGTGTGGAATAGACGATGTCCCCCAGTTTCCATACATTTTTAGTGCAGGTGCCGTAAGGGGCGGTGCAGTCACTGTTCGAATTGCAGGCAGTGTTGTTGAAAGCGGTCCCGTTGGAACAGAGGCCTACAGTCCTGCTCTTGCAGCTACTAAGCGTGGCGCAGGTTGTGTAGGAGCCGCTCGTGCAGTCACTGTTCGAATGGCAGGGAGTGCTGTTGAAACTGGTCCCGTTGGAACAATAATTGTTTGTTATGTCGGTCCCCCGCACATAATTTATAAGGTTTTGCAGGATAGCCGTATTGCTCGTTCCCGGAGGCTGAAGGCAGGGGTCAAATGTCGACGGAGTTACTGCCGGATTGCCCAATGGAGAAGAGGCGGGCGTAGTCAGGGTGGCATTGGAGGTATTAAAACTAACCAGACCGGTGGCACCGCTCCCCGGGGTGAGGATTTGCCTGCTCGCGGCGGTTGTCTGGAACAGCAGCTTGCCTGCTTCCCATAAGGGGGTCAGACCATCCAGCCCGACGGCGGGACCGTCGGTTGCGCTCCCGGTGCCGCTGCCGAGCGGGTCTTTCCATTTCTGGACGGTCAGGCCGGTTTGAGGGGTGAAATTGAAAATTATCTGGTCGTCCTCATTGAGTTCGAGGATATAGTCGTGAACGGTATCCTCTCTCATGTTGGTGGCTGTCTGGCTGTTATAGAACCAGTAATTGTACAGATATCCGGGCCAGGTTAAGGTTGACGCCATAAAAGATTTGGCCGGATAAAATACGCCCTGCAGCATGTTAGCGCCGGTCTGGCTCTGGCCTTCGGAGAGAATCGAGATGGAACTGCCCGACGAAACACCCGCGAACAGGTTCGTCATAATGCTGTTCAGAGCATCGCTCAACTGGGTGGCATTACTGGCGTAATAAGCCTGCCCGGAGGAGGTGGCCGTGCCGCCCTCAACGGCCATCGAGTTCAGGTTTCCATTAGCTTCGGAGCCTATTCCCAGGACATAGGTGTTAACGGGAAAGGTGGTTTTTGTGCCGCTGAATGTTTGTATCACGTTTGTCTGAAGGTCATAAAGTTGATTAATGACTTGACCCATGACAGGAGTAGTACAGAACGCATTGTAAGCGGCCGTGCAGCTTGAGGTCGCGGTACATGTCTGATTGTTGGTTACCCCTGAGCTGTTGTAGCAGTATTGGGTCGTGGCGGTAGGTTGCGAGCCATCCAGCATAGTGGAAGGCATTCCATCCGTAACGAGGATTATATAGTTTTTCATGCACGACGATGTAATAGGACTGGTATAAGTGGTTGTACCTTGCTTTAGAGTCCCGTTGAAGTAATTCAGCGCAGTCTGCAGCGCGCCGGCTGTCGGTGTATTGCTGGCGTTGATAATATAGGGACAGGTATTTTTGTTCCCTGCCGTGCAACTCATATATCCGGCGCTGTTATTCAGGTTTGGATTGAGTATGTTGTAGACATTGTTATACTGGGTCACATTGCTAATGTCACCCAGCGGGACCTGAAGGTATCCCTGTGGAGAACCGGAACCCTGACCGTTGCTGAACCATGTTGGGCCCACGTAATACCACGGCATCCGCTGGCCGAAATTATGAAATCCCAGGGCCCAGTCGGAATCGGTAGGTTCAAATTGGTAGGAAGCGGTCATGTTGGAATATTCCCCCCCCACGTAAGCATCGCCTGATCCTTTTTTTGTACTGAATGAACCATACTCGTTATTTGCCTGTTCCGCTGGACTGTAATTGTAGGAGCTTCCGAGATCGCTTCCGCAATATTCGAACTGTGTCCCGAGGTTACCGCCGGCATACATCGGGTCGGGTTGGTTCCAGTAGATATAACTGGTCGGGTCGGTGGGGTTCACCATCCGTTGTGTCTTGGGATAAATCAGTCCGCAGTATCTCGCTCTTACGCCCGTGGGCTCATTGAATGGATATACTGAGGTGCTGAGTATGAGATCGGGAAAATTGTTTCCAGTGGCGTAGGTTGTGGTCGTAAGACCGGGGCAGGCCGCCTCGCAGTTTGCCTTTGAAGTGGAGTTCCCCGTCGAGCAATACGTGACGCAGTCCGGGGGCGGGTTGGCGCAGTATGACTCGGGATTGTAGGAAGCAAAAGGCATGGAGTTATGAATGTAAAAAGATTGTACGTCACTGGGTAGTGAGAATGACATTATTCCGACATTGGCTTTTCCCTGGAGGGTGGAAAGCATGTTTTGCAGCGCCTGTCTTGCGACCACCGACTTGCTGGCCGGCGAATAGGAGCCGGCCGCGTTGCCATAGAAATCTTCGTCCATACTTTGGGAGTTATCGAGGATTATGAGTATGTTCGGTTTGACACCGTTGGATATGAACGGAGGAAAGAGCGCGTTGCTGCATGCGCTGCCGCCGGTGGCATCTCCGGGCAGAAAAGCGAGTGGAAAAAAAGAAAAGAGAATAAAAATTAGCGTGGCTCGCCTCATGAACTGCTCCTCGAATTCGACTTAGTTATAATTGCCGCTATTTCAGGATAACTGCCGTCAGGCTGCCGTTTTCGAAAAACAGTTCGGCTGCCTTCATTTTTGTTGCGGGACGACTGTTGTCTATAATCCTGGTGGAACCAATCTCGAACTTCCTCCCATCCTTGGAATAGATCGCGCCATCCTCGATCCTGTCTACGAATACATTGACAACTTCCGTTTGCACCGAGGGCGACGATGGCCGTGAAGTCTTGGCCGGCGCAGCTTGCGCCGAAGGCGACGGTGGCTGTGAAGTCTTGACCGGCGCCGGTTTGGGGGGTGCTTGGGAAGGAACTCCTTGTTGAATGACCGCCGGCCCTTCTTGAACCGTGAACGCCATGGTGCTGCACGGAGAACACAATGGAAGAAACAGAAGCGAAATTGCGATACTCAAAATGATAAATCTAGGCATGGGAGATGTCCTATATTGTTGATTCGTGCCGGTGACCTTCCGCATATCTGCGCCCTTTATGGGTTAAACAACCATTGAAAAACGGAAAATTTCAACGCGTCCGTATTCTGTACGGTCGGATTAGTAGTATTTGAACTTATCGTCACCATGTCAGTTCCGGCAAAAGCGTAGATTTTTCTCGTCGCCGCAACCTGGTAATAGGCCGGGGTGGCCCCGTTCGCGAGGATAGATTGGTTAACATAAAAGGTGTAATATTGTATGAGTGCGTTTTTGGCGCCGCAGGCTGGACAATTGGTCAAGCAGGACGTGTTTCCGCTGGTGACAAAGGAAGGAAGGCATTGTATCGTGCCGGCGTATCGTCCATTATCCGTATAAAACTCCTCCTGCTCCAGCCGGGCTGTAAACAGCATACTTTCAGCCTGGCCCTGTTTGGAACGGTTCACGTAGTTGATGTAGGCCGGTGTTGCGACGGTAGCCAGGATAGCGATGATTGCCACAACCACCAACACTTCGACTAAGGTGAAACCTTGTTTGCCGTTCATGTGGAGAAGATCCCCTTTCTGTTCCTTGTTTAGATCACGACGTAGTATTCTCAGGGGATGTGCTATGCACTTTTTGTGCCTCTTTAGAGGCAGCAGCTTGAAGAATTATTTCAGGTGACGAGTCATGAGTGGGTTGTTGGTAAGTGATTATATGGCCTAGCTTTTTTGTGAGGCGAAATCACAGAGAATGTGGTATGGATTTCAGAAAACTACGATCTTCGGAGAGTCCACATGAAGATCGTCAGTATCTTGACTGTAATTCCAATGGCGAAATGGTAATTGGAAGCGATGCTGAAATTCTCGCGAGACTTCTTGTGGGCTGGCCGTTGGGGGGGAGAATCAATCGGTGAGTTCCGATTTCGTTTTTATCGTGTAGTGAAAGGCCCTTTTTTTCAGCCAGAAAACACCAAACATGTCCAGTAGCGAGACCCAAAGCCGGTTACCGATCGAGTACTTTGAGCGGCCTTTGAGCCTGGGCCGGTGATTTACGGGCTCCTCAGTCAGTTTGAAGCCCTGCAGGGCCGCCAGTGTGGGCAGAAAACGGTGCATTCCGGCGAAGTGAGGGACCGATTCTATGCATTCTCTACGAAAGACCCTGGTTGAGCAACCCGCGTCTCTTACGGTCCTGCCGGTCAGCCAGTTTCTGAATCCGTTGCCCATAATGGATGAAATTTTTCGTTTCAGGTTGTCCTGCCTTTGGGCGCGATAGCCGTTCGCCATATCGGCGGCGCCCGATTCGACATTTCTAAACAGCGCAGGGATGTCCGCCGGGTCGTTTTGGCCATCGCTGTCGATTGTGGCGATGATTGCAGCTCTGGATTCACTGAAGCCTGCCCAGAGCGCGGCCGACTGCCCTGCGTTTCGTTCAAAGGATATATATCTGTGGCGGCGGTCCGCGCGCGCAAGTTCAACAAGAACATCGAGGCTGCCGTCGCTTGAGCCGTCATCAACCCAGATGCACTCCCATTGCGCAAATTCCCGCTCCATAACGGATTTTATTTCATCGGCCAGAGGCAGGATGTTTTCCGCTTCGTTACTTACCGGAATCACTATCGAGATGTCGATCTTTTCTTCTTTCATCGATACTGCCATACACTTCCGCCCTGGTTCGAGAGTACTCAATTCGCCAATAGAATTCATCTTGTTAAACAGTACCTGCTGCTTAAATTCCATGTTTCAGTATTTCCCGTTTCGCGAGTCAGAATCTGCGCTAAATAAGTTCTTCGGGGGCTTTCTCAATTTCGGAATCTTCCCCATAGTCAGGACCGTTCTCAAGCGGCTCTCCCCGTTCGGCCGAAACCCGTTTTGCAACCGTAATAAACCCGGTGTGTGCCACCATCCTGTCAAAGGGGCGGGCGCGAAGCTGGTCAACCTTCCAGTCCCGCCGCAGAAGTTCGAAATGGACTATGTCTCCGAACCCGTTTACTTTAAGCTGCCTCTGAGTAAGCTGGACCTGGCCCACATTGGGGCTCAGGCTTACCAGAAGCCCTCCCATCCGGAGCATTCCGCAAAGGCTTTCAACGGCGCGCCAGGGTTCGGGAAGGTCCACGAAAACCCGGTCCACTTGGCATGAAAGGTGGAAGCCTTCAATATCGGCAACGATGATCTCATGATTTTCCGGCATCCCGCCGAAAAAGCGACTGATGTTTTCACGGGCTTCCAAAGCGAATTCGGCCCTCTTCTCAACCGAAATGAGCCTTCCTCGCCCGCACATGGCGCGCAGCAAGGCAAGCGCAAGGGCACCCGATCCGATCCCGGTCTCCAGGATCACGCACCCTGGATAGATATCCCCGCTGAAAATCATCGCACTCAGGTCTTTGGGGTAAATTATCTGGGTGCGCCTTTTCATGTTGAAAATGTAGTCCTGGAGAGCAGGTCTGAAGAGCATCAGCTTAGCTCCTTTGCTGGTCACGAGCCAGTCGCCTTCCTCCCTGCCCGCTATATCCCCGAGGTTAATGCCTCCAAGATGGGACGAATAGGGCGCCTCCTCCACTCGAACGAGCCATTTTTTCCCTTTTTGTGAAGTCAACAGCACCCACTCGCCGAACTCGAATTTACTCATCCACCAAGCCCCCCGGGAAATGGAAATCTTCAAATCGCCCCTTCATCCCTGTTTTTGGGGCCAAAGTCAACCTCAAGTTGCTTACAAAACAAAAGCCGGTGCGCTTTGTTCGCCTGCAGGGGTTTATGTCCGCCCCGCAAACTGAAGTCAATTATTTTAATCTTCTTCTGCCTCACTTTGCTGCCCTCGATCTTCCTCTCTACCTAAAAAGCTAATCGCATACCTGAGTGCCGGGTTGACATGCCAGTTGAAAAAAAGTAGTTTCAAATTTCAATTTGTGCATATAGTTGATTCTCAAACACAACATCCATGGAGTCGGACATGTTCGTTATCTCCTATTTTCTCCTGGCGCTGGCAGAGGTTTTGCACATCGTCCTTTATACGTACATGCTTATCGTGATCGCCCGTGCGATTCTGTCGTGGGTAAGCCCCGACCCCTACAATCCTATAGTGCGGTTCCTTTATAATGTAACCGAACCCGTCCTGTATCGCATTCGCAGGTTGATGCCGTTCGACACCGGCGGTATCGATTTCACTCCTATGATACTGATCCTGGTACTGGTGTTTCTGGATCGATTCGTCGTGCCAACCCTGTCAAGGATGGCTTACTTGATGGGCACTTAAGCCTTTTCAATTCCGCCTCACGGGGCGGGAGCGAACTTTCGGAGTTTGAGTTTTGATGGAAATACACGACCTCGAGGGGAAAAAATTTCGCAAACGCCTGATAGGGCTCGATCCCGGCGATGTGGACGCTTTCCTGCAGGATTTGAACGAAGAATTTCGGCGGCTCCTGGAGGAAAACGAAAACCTCAAAAGAGTTGTGCAGACTCAGGAAGCAGAAATAAAAGAACACAGGGAGCGTGAGAAAACCATTCGAGCCGTGCTTATCAACGCTCAAAAAAATGCCGAGCAGACCCGGGCCAACGCCGAGCGTGAGGCCAGGTTGGTTGTCTCGGAGGCCGAAGTCAAAGCCGAAGGGCTCCTTAATGAGGCCGGCAATCGCATTATCAGGATGGAACAGGAAATCTCGGAGATGAGGCGGAATCGAATCCAGTTTGGGGCCAGGATGCGTTCACTTCTTGACGCATTCCGCCAGATGCTCGATGATGATGGGCAGGAGACTCCCCGCAAGTTCGAAGAAAAACCGGAGCCTCCGGTGCAAACAGATTAAATAGAGGAGTCTATTGGATGTCTGTAAGGAAAGAACTTCTAGAAATCCTCAGGTGCCCTAAATGCAAGGGTCCGATACATCCAAACACAGATGAAACCGGGCTCATTTGCGAGCAGTGCAGGCTTATGTATGAAATTCGGGAAGATATCCCGATCATGCTGATCGAGGAAGCAAAGCCCCTCGACTGATGCAGGTTTGGGGGTCCCTTGGCTAAAATTTCCAGGAATATGAAGACAACCTGGCATAATACCGTCTTAAATGAGACGGACGATACTCCTACCGGCATATGAGCCAGCCCGCAGAACCTTACCCAGCCAAGCTCATAATCCGGTTTCTGTTCAGTGATCCCGGAGCTCAGATCCAAGCCCTCAATACCCTTGTATCGGATTTCGGACCGATGGATTTTCTGTCCGCCCCCGGAGCTTTTCCCTACACTACCTATTACAATGAAGAAATGGGTCTGGAAATCCGCAGGCAGACGGCCAGCTTTTTGGATCTCGTAGCGCCGCAGTCTCTGCCGGATATCAAGCTTCGCACAAATGAAATTGAGGCCGGCCTGTTACGTGACGGCAAGCGGCAGGTTAATATCGATCCGGGACTTCTCAGCGCAGAGCGTTTCATTCTGGCTACCGGAAAAAATTTTACGCACAGGATTTACCTTCGGAACGGGATATATGCCGACCTCACTCTCATTTATCAGAAGGGCGCGTACCGAGCCCTTCCCTGGACATATCCCGACTATCGTGAACCGGAGTTGCTGCATTACCTGAAGGTCCTGAGAAAAAAACTGAGATTTCAGTTGGACGGAATCTTGCCCTGGTAAAGGAAAGTGTTCCCGGTACTGGATAAACCTGTTTTGAAAAACCGGCAGCGACGCTTGCACCGCCGAGCCTCTCACGCAAGGTGGCAATGAAATGATCAGACCTGAACAAAAAAAGCTTTTCGCGGTTATCGGCAACCCGGTGCGCCACAGCCTCAGTCCCATTATGATGAGCGCGTGCTTCAAGGCGCTCGATATTCCCGCGCTTTACGCAGCTTTCTACGTCGATGAGCTTGACTGCGATCTCAAGCTTTTGCACAAAACAGGCTTCAGCGGGCTGAGCGTAACCATTCCTTACAAGGAGATGGCATGCCGGCTGGCCGAACAAATCGACAAGACGGCTGAAGAGATCGGGGCCGCAAACACCCTGCGCAGAACGAACCATGGCTGGGAAGGGCGCAATACCGACTGGATCGGCGCTTTGCGGGCTCTTTCGGCAGTCATCGATGTCTCAGACCTCAACGCTCTTATCCTGGGAGCCGGAGGGGCCGCTCGGGCGGTGGCCTATGGCCTGAAGCGGGCCGGCGCAAAAATTACAATCTCTAACAGGTGTATCGAGCGGGGCAGCACTCTTTCCAGGCATCTCAAGAGCAATTTCATTCCGCTGAGCTCTCTGGCAAAAGTTGTAAGAGACTTTGACATTGTCGCCCAGTGCACTTCGGTAGGGCTGGAGGACAGCGAAGCCACCCCCATTGTTTCCGACTCCTTTTTCAGGCCCGAAATGACAGTAATGGACATAATTTACAGCCACCGATTGACCGCCTTTTCCAAAGCTGCCATGGAGGCCGGGTGCACGGTAGTGTCCGGTCTGGACATGCTGCTGTACCAGGGGGCAGCTCAGCTCGAGTGGTGGCTGGAACGTCCGATCTTCGAAACTCCCGCTATTGCGGCGATGCGACAGGCTCTGGAAGAAGCCGTAAATGAAAAATCTTCTTAAAACGATAAAACCAGTCTCCAAAATAAATGCGCAAATTCGGCTGCCGGGGTCCAAGTCGATAACCCACCGCGCGCTCATAATGGCCGCTCTTTCAGGGGAGCCGAGCGAGATACGCAACCCGCTTAAGGCCGAGGATACGCATCTTACCGCGAACGCGCTGGAGGCCCTGGGAGCGAAAATCGAATGGAGCGGCGATTCGGTACGGGTAATACCACCCGTGTATCGCTGGCGGGAGCCGGATGGACCGATCTTTCTCGGAAACAGCGGAACGAGTGCCCGTCTTCTTCTCGCCGTCATCCCGGCGGGGACCGGAACATTCGTACTGGACGGAACTCCGCGTCTTCGGCAGCGCCCGGTAGGCCCGGCCGCTGAAGCGCTTGAAAAGCTCGGGGCCTCAATGCGCTGGCTCGATAAAGCGGGGTTTCCTCCACTGGAGATCAGGAGCAGGGGACTTAACGGGGGGGATGTTTTTGTAGATGCATCGGAAAGCAGCCAGTTTCTATCCGGGATACTGATCGCCGCTCCGGGTGCGCGGAGAGAAGTCAGGGTAACATGGTCCGAGCCTGCCGCATCCTGGCCTTACGTGGAAATAACCCTGGCGATGATGAAAGGGGCGGGAATCCGGTTTGAGAGGCTAGCCTCCAACCTGATCGCGATCTCGGCGCCCCAGGTCTATGCGCCCAGCAATATCACGGTCGAGGGCGACTGTTCTTCAGCTTCGTATTTCTGGGGGGCCGCGGCGCTGACCGGTGGAGTGGTATCAACCTCACCCGTTTCGCCTCACAGTCTTCAAGGCGATTGCCGTTTTCTGGGTGTCCTGGATAAAATGGGCTGTCGCGTCATGTGGGAACCGGAAGGAGTTTGCGTAAAAGGACCCGAGCGGCTCCTGCCCATAGATATCGATATGAATGAGATGCCGGACATGGTGCCTACGCTGGGTGTGTTGAGTGCATTCGCAAGCGGGACTACCCGCATTCGCAACGTGGCCCACCTCCGAATAAAGGAATCCGACCGGCTGAAGGCGGTTGCGGCCGGCTTGAAGAAGCTGGGGGTTGAATCGGTAGAGTTGTCCGATGGGTTGATTGTGCACGGGGGGCCACCGCTCAGACCGCCCTCCGGTCCAATCTCGGCTTTCGACGATCACCGGATCGCGATGGCCTTTGCCCTTGCAGGTCTGCGCCTCAACGGTGTGATCATAGACGGGGCGGAGTCCGTCAGCAAATCATTTCCGGAATTCTGGGAGATTTTCGATGGTCTGGGGAAGAGTCAAAGTTAATAGTTTAGTGTATAGTGTTGATATCAGAGGAATTTTCAACAAGCCGAAACTGTCATGAGAAAGCTCTCCCTGATCTGTTGTATGTCTATTTTGCTGATGCACACGGCCGTATTCCCCGCCGGGTCTCAGATTCAGACCTTTTCTCAAATCCAGGTTCCCGCCGGGGCGTCTGGAGATCAGGTCCACGCCGCTTTTCAACAAGCCATGGAGCGCATCGGCAAAGCCGCCGGCACCGCAGGGGTCCTGGTGGTATCGCTTTCGTCCGGGGAAGTTGTCTGCCAGTCCCGTCCCAAAGATACCTTTGTTCCCGCTTCTCTCATGAAGCTGCTGACCAGCTATGCGGCCCTGAAGAAGCTTGGACCCTCTTTCCGCTTTACAACGAAAGTGCTAGCGGTTGAGGCGCCCGTGGAGGGCGTCATTGCAGGGGATATCTGGATAAAGGGAAGCGGTGATTCTTTCTTTGTCTCGGAGAAGGCGCTGTTGTTGGCGCAGGAGATGAGAGAAAGCGGAATCAGGCAAATTCGGGGCAGCATCTTTGTGGACAACAGCTTTTTTGATCCCCCATCGGAGCGTATCTGCCTCGATAGCGACTGTGCGGGCGCGTACAACCCCGTAGTCTCGGCAACGGCAATCGACTACAACACGCTGACGGTGAAGATCACAACCCCGGCAAAGGGTGGAAAGGCGTTCAGTGCCGATCCAGGCCTTGCGGCAGGCTATGTCCTGGTGAACGGCGAGCCCGGTTCGCGGAAAAAAGGCGCCGCTCCACTTAGGCTCCGCTCTCTAGGCGCCAGCGGAAAGGGCCAGGAACATTTCCAGCTTTCCGGCGGGGCGTCAGGGCGCGGGGGCCGTGTTCGAGAATTTCGGTTCAACGCGGCTGACCCTGCGGGCCTTTTTGCGAATGCGATGCGGACGGCCCTGGAGCGCTCGGGCGTAAAGGTGCTGGGAACCGAAGCAAGAGAGGGGCCGGCGCCCCCCGACGCCAAAGTAATTGCGTACCATGATTCACCTCAGCTCGTGGAATTGATATCCGACATGAACAGGTACAGCAACAATTTTATGGCCGAAATGCTTCTGAGATCACTTGGAGGGCATGTTGCGGGCGCCCCCGGCACCTCTGAAAGAGGAATCGCGATTGTCAGGACCTCCCTCAGGGAAGCAGGTATTCCTGCTGAAACCGAGAGTCTGGATTGCGGGTCCGGTCTTAGCCGTTTTTGCAGGATAAGCCCGGAAACATTTTGCCGGATGCTTTGCGCGGCCTGGAGCGATAGTGGAATAAGAGAAGGATTTATTTTGTCCCTGGCGGTCAACGGAGAAAAAGGCACTCTCAGACGCAGGATGTGCAAGCCGGGTCTGACGGTGAGGGGTAAAACCGGAACACTGAACGATGTGATCGGCTTTGCGGGCTACGTGTCAGGTCCGTCCGGCAGAGTCTGTGCGGTTGCGGTCATCCTCAATGAGGTGAGGGACAGGGCCAAAGCGAGACAGGCATTGGATTTTTTAATTGAAAAGGTTGCCTTCTCCGGCTCATGAGAATAGCTGTTGTTTCCGCGGATATTCCATAAGGAGGTATGTGAAAGATTCGTATCCTTAGCCCTGTCAATAGATTAGGGCCTTGACTCGCCAAAATTCGATAGTATGCTGGTCTTCAGCTAGATAGCTATTATCGTTCCGGGTGCTCCTTTACGTCCAGCCCTGCTGTTTTTCTCGAGAAAAGATCCCTGGTGATTGCAATACACGATCAGGAGGAGAATTATGAAAAAGTATTTCAGATTTATTCTTCTTTGGATCTTGGCCCTGTATCTACTCGTGCCGTCAACGGCTTTCTGCCGGGACTCCATAAAAGTGGGAATCATTCTACCGGGGACGGGTGAAAAGGCAGAATTCGGTGAAATAGAGAAAAAATCGTTCGAGATGGCTCTGGAAGAGATCAACGCGGCTGGAGGAGTAAACGGCAGGACGCTGGAGTTCCTGTACGAAGACGATACGGGCAGGCCCGAAGCGGCAAGAAGCGCGGCAAAAAAGTTGATCACCAATGACAAGGTTGTCATGCTCGGAGGCGGTTACAGCAGTTCCGAGACATTTGCAATCGCCGGGGTTGCTCAGCAGAACCGGATTCCCTTTCTGGTTAACACCGGTTCGGACAACAAGATCACGGAAATGAAGTGGGATTTTGTGTTTCGCCTAAACCAGCCGGTAAGCGATTACCCCAAAGCCCTCGAATCTTTCATGACAGAAGTTGTAAAACCTCAGAGTGTGGCGATACTCTATGAGAATACGAACTTCGGGTCCTCGGGTTCCAAGGAATTCCAACGGAGTTGCGAGAAGCTCAAACTCAAGGTGGTAATGAATGCAGGCTACCAGAGCGGCGGAGTAGATTTCAAGCCCCTGCTGGTCAGAGTTAAACAGGCCAACCCTGATGTAATCTATATGATTTCTTACCTGATGGACGCTTCGCTTCTGATGAAGCAATCCATGGAGTTGAAACTCACCCCCAAGATTTTCGTTGGGGGCGGAGCAGGCTTTACCCTGCCTGAATTTGGTGAGAATGCGGGCAAAGCGGGAAACCTGGTCTATTCAGCGACACTGTGGTATCAGACCCTGCCCTATCCGGGCGCCAGAGAGTACTACGACAAATTCGTACAAAGATACAAAATGGAAACCGAATACCACGGGGCCGAAGGGTATTCGGCTGCCTATGTGATTGCCGACACGCTTAAAAGGGCAAGGTCTTTAACCCCGAACGACGTCCGCGAATCGCTTAGCAAGACTGATATCATGACGATTTTCGGACCTGTCAAATTCTTGTCATATGAGAAGATGAACAATCAGAACAAGCTCCCTACCTACCTTGTACAATGGATAGATGGAAAGCTCGAGCTGGTGTGGCCCAAAGAAGTGGCGAACAAATCTTATGTTTATCCAATAGACTGGGAAAAAGTTTGGAAGTAAGCAAGGCTGGAGGGCGGCATTAGCTTGAACGCTGCTTCTCATTGCTTGAAAACCAGCAGGTAAAGCAGGCGTTTTCACGGTATACCGGGCATCGCTACGGCACAGACGAAAACCTTGCCTTAATTGCCGCAAAGTTCTCGTCTCTGCTGCTCTAAAGTTTGATTCAACTCATCACATTAACATTCCGGCAGTTTTGTCCACACAAATCCGCCGGAAGTGTTTAATGTCGATCGCAGGGAAGAACGGGAGGTTGAAGGCGCTTAGCCTGGCGAGCGTCAGCAATTCTGCGAACGTCGGGACCACGTGCTTTCACTTCTCGCACCTTGTATACTCTTGAGCCTGTGAGAAGCTCCGCGATCCGGTCTGCTGCCCAATCAAGCTTCTCATGCAAATATTCAATTATTTCGAGCATCCTTTTCCTCCTAATCAAAATCTAGGAGTAAGATAACCATCCGAACCGCGAAGCGCATTCCGGAGAATTATTTTCTCTTTTTCGATAAGAATTTGTTTTACGGAGGAAATACGTAAAGAGTGCCACATAAGTAGGAAATGAACACGGGCTAAAAAAGGAGAAAGCCAGGGGCGGGGGGTCCTGGCTTTCCGGGGCGAATGTTTAAGGGGTCCAAAAACCAAAACTTTATAAGGAGGGACAATCTTATGGAGCAATATTAGCTGATTTTTCCCTTTTGAAAATCAGGTATAGGATGTATTTTCCATCTACTAACACAGTATTGTTAGGGTAAAGTTCTACCGGCATTTCCCTTTTCTGCTTGCCCGAATCGGGGAAATTCTCTTCACAAAGGCGAGTTGAACCATGTTCAGAAAAACTTTTGGCCATATTACATCATGTATTGTCTTGGTTGCGGCGCTTTCGGGATGCGCCGGCCTGCAGGGTGGAGGCAGTGTCCCTCCCAGCCCTCCCGAAGCTGAAGCCAAACTGATGGAAGCAAACAGGGCACTTTACGATGTAAAAGAGCAGTTGTCGGTCTTTTATACCCAACAGGCTTCAGCGCTCCAGGAAATTAAAGAATTCCGCGGCCGGCCCGGGTGGAACGAATTCGAGCAGATTCTGCTGGAGTATCCATTACTGAAAGACCCGGATAATGAGGTGGAGATAGAGGGCGCAGAGGCCCGGCTTACGGAGTGGAGCCTGAAGTGGAAGACGTCCTGGAAGAAGACCCTGGAAAACTATTACAACCTTGTGGACGAATGTAGCATCCTGGAGGCAAAGAAAGCGGCTGTCCGCCAAAAGTTGCTGGCGGTACAGGCCAAGTATCTTACCGCCGTAGTGATGGAAGCGTCGGCCGGCCGCGCAAAAGAGGGGAAGGAAATCTACTCGGTAGCAGAATCGCTGGATAAATCCAACGAGGAATTGAATTCCTGCCAGCCTGACGATATGGGGCTGTATGTGACAGTGCCCAGCCGGTAACCGTTGATAATTAAAGCGAAATCACAGATATCTATACCTGGATATACTCCAGAGCCTTTCGAAGGCGCTTGAGCACGGTTTCTTTTCCAAGGACTTCTATTATCTCGAAAAGGCCGGGGCTTATAGTTCCGCCCGTCAAGGCCACCCTGACCGGCTGAGCTATCTTGCCAAGTTTCATTGCCAAATCCGCCGCAATCTTCCTGAAGACGGGTTCGAGACTTTTTTCGTCAAAGACTTCCAGGCCGGACAGTTCGGAGATAAGCCGAACAAAAGTCTCCCGAACCTCAGATGTCAAAAACTTTCCTGCGGCATCGGGATCGAACTCGATTTCATCCACCATAAAGAACCGCATGGCATCGGCCATTTCGACCAGCGTATGCGAGCGAGCCTGAAGGGTGCGAACTGCGCCGGCAATGTAGCCAAGCGGTTTGTCCGGATAATTTCTTTGGGCCAGAAAGGGCCTGAGGAGCGCAACGATATCCTCGGGGCGTTTTTCTTTTATGTAGTGTGCGTTAAGCCACAGCAGTTTTTCCATTGTAAAGATGCTTGGAGATTTTCCGACATTTTCGAGTGTGAACTTTTCTATAAGTTCGGATCGGGAGAAAAGCTCCTGATCGCCGAAGGACCAGCCCAGCCGCACGAGGCAATTCAGCAGGGCTTCCGGAAGGAATCCCATATTCTTGTATTCCATGACCGAAGTCGCCCCGTGGCGCTTGGACAGAGGTGAGCGGTCCTCGCCATGGATCATCGGCACGTGGCCGAACTCGGGCAGGTTTGCTCCCAGCGCCTGGTATATCAAAATTTGCCGAGGGGTGTTGTTCACATGATCGTCTCCGCGGATCACGTGGGTGATCCCCATAGTGATATCGTCCACGACCACAGCGAAGTTGTACGTGGCAATGCCGTCGCTTTTTAAGATGACGAGGTCGTCGAGCTCCGAGTTATCGAAGGCGATGGGGCCTTTTATGATGTCTTTTAGAATAGTCATGCCGCTGTCAGGGGTCCGGAACCTGAGCACCCTGTTCGGGCCGGGACCGAGGTCTTTCCGGCGGCAGGTCCCCTCATACTTTGGCTTTCGCCCTTCGGCCATTGCCGCGTTTCTCCGATTTTCGAGTTCCTCGGGAGTGCATTCGCACCAATAAGCGTGGCCGGCATCCACCAGTTTTTGCGCATATTGGCGATAGACATCCAGCCTTTTGGTCTGGAAATACGGGCCTTCGTCCCAGGTAAGCTCCAGCCATTCCATGGCGTCTATGATGGCTTTCACGGACTCCTCGGTCGAACGTTCCACGTCTGTGTCTTCGATCCTGAGGATGAATTTGCCGCCCGTATTGCGTGCAAAGAGCCAGTTGAACAGTGCGGTGCGGGCTCCTCCGATGTGCAGGTATCCGGTGGGGCTGGGAGGAAATCGGGTGATTACGGGTTCCATTTCCAACAATACTCCTATCGGCGGCCGGGGGGTGAAGCGCGCCTTCGCGATTGATTTTCCGCTTTTGAGGGATGAATTGCCTGAACAAGCAGGGCACGTTCAATAACATAATATTGCAGCGAACTCAATTATACTCCCGGCGGACAAAAATAGCAGAAAACGTCAATTAGAAAGAAAGTTTAATCAACTCTGAACTTTATTAAGCTCTTGCCCATATTACCGACCTCTGGCACTATCCCGGGTTGAGCGAAAAAGGCGGGGGCCTTTTTGGGAGAATAATTTGCTCATTGCGATGTTTTCGTATAGATTCGTCCGAAAATCCGGCAGAGAGGGACATCTATGGCCAGAAAAATCCGTTTTCTTACACTTGTTTTCATCGCAGTATTCATGTTCGCGTGTCACAGGGGAGGAACAGGGGATATCCAGGTGGCGGGCGACATATATTCGCCCAAAGAGGTTATCACTTCGCCCTACAAAGTGAGGGTGACCGACGTATCCAACGATACGCACGAAGTCTATGATGTGGATGTAATCGGCCTTCTGTGGAACGGGCTTGAGGATTCACTGAAAAAGCGGGGAATGCTCTGGACGCCGCAGCTCGAGGGTGAGCCATATGTCATGGAAGGCCATGTCGTGTATTTCAAGAAGGGGGGTGCGGACACGCGCTGGCTCCCATACGTGGGGAATACCGTCCTGACTGTCAGAGTAGAACTCAGCCAGGGCGGCAGACACTTAGCGAGCATCGAATCGAAACACAAGATTGCATATGGCAGCGGTACGTTTACGCGAAATGCCTGGAAAAAGATATTCGAGCAAGTTTCTGAAGACGTGGTCAATCAGGCGGTCAAGAATTTCTAGCCGGCAAAGAGGCGCCGGCGGTGCTAACCACGTTCTCGGCTTGGCCGTACAACTCATGCCGGGGCATGGTGCGGTGGGGCCGCCAGCCGGGATTGCCACTCAAATCTTCGGCGCTGCCTTCGGCGGGGTCCGGAGTCTCCAGCAACAAAAATGGTTAGTGACAATGCGAGCCTGGCTCACTCCGGCGCCCGATACCTGCCTTTTCAACATCGGCGAAGACACACCATAGTCGCCATTGCGCCCCTAAAATCATGTAAATGCGCCAAATTCCCTGAAGTTTATTGACAGCTCCGCGAATATATTTATACTTGATTGTTTTGGCGGAAAGGTTAAACACATGCGCGTTCGCATCGACGAGATACCGGAATCAGGGCGCACTCTCAGATTCCACTGGGATGAAGACAGGCTAGGGCAGTTTGTTCCGCCGGGCGATCCCTTCAACCTCAAGCTGCTCCGCCCCGTGAACGTTGTGCTGAACCTTGACAGGCATCAGGACCACGTACGCGTTACCGGTAAGATCGAAGGGGCTCTTGAAGTCATCTGTCATCGGTGCCTGAAGCCATTTCCGATGCCCTTGAACGAACCTGTGGACCTCTACCTGTTCGAAAAGGCACGGATGCCCAAAGAACAAGAGAAGGAACTCGAACCGGAAGAACTGGTATATGAATTCTTCGACGGTGAGGTGATTGAAGTGGATCAGCTCGTAGCCGAACAGGTTTTTCTCGCGCTGCCGGTGAAGGTCCTTTGCGTCGAAGAGTGCAAGGGGATATGCCCGGGATGCGGGGCAAACCTCAATGAAGAAGCCTGCCGGTGCAAGGCGGATAGTGGGCAGTCTCCTTTTGCCAAACTCAAATCATTAAAACCGGGACCACGCGAATCCACGAAATAGTTTCGCGCTAATCAGCAGGCAACGCCCGCCTTTGCGGGCTCAATTCCAGATCAGGAGTTTAAACGATGGGTGTACCGAAAAGAAAAACCTCCAAAGCCAGACGCGACAAACGGCGGGCCAACCATGCTGTTGCCACCCCGGCTCTGGCCCGCTGCTCTCAGTGCAATGAAATGCGTCTGGCGCATCGCGCCTGCCCGAACTGCGGGTACTACAAAGGCCGGCTGGTCCTGGAACTAGAGGAAGAATAGAGCGGAGATCAAGGCCAAAGAGTCTGCAAGATGAGAATTGCGATAGATGCCATGGGTGGGGATCATGCTCCCGGACCCGTGGTGGAAGGCACGCTTCTGGCCCGATCAGTCTGTTCGGCTGACCTCGTGCTGATCGGAAACGAGCCGGTTGTTCGGGAGGCGCTCGGAGGGGGATCAGGTCCTCTGGGTCTTCCTGAAGTGATACACGCTCCCCTTGCGATTTCGATGGAGGAATTCGGCCCGGTTGCTATCCGGAAAAAGCGTGACGCATCGCTGAATGTGGCAATGCGGATGCTGGCCGCAGGTGAAGTAGATGCCGTTGTCAGCGCGGGGAATACCTCAGCTATTGTCGCAGCCGCCAAACACTTCGTGGGACTCCTGCCGGGACTTAGAAGGCCCGCTCTTGCTGTTCCCTTTCCAACGGAAGATGGCAGACCGGTTCTTCTGGATGCCGGCGCGTACGCCCAGTCGGGGGCTTTACACCTGGCCCAGTCCGCGGCGCTTGCCCATATTTACCTTAAGGCAAGCCGCGGGATCGACCGCCCCAGCATAGGTCTGCTCAACATCGGACGGGAGCCGGCCAAGGGTACCCGGGCGGTGCAGCGCGCTTTCGCTCTCATTAAACGCTCCGGCCTGAATTTTACCGGCAACCTGGAACCCAACGACCTCTTCAATGGCCAGACCGATGCAGTCATATGCGAAGGTTTCGTTGGCAACATTGTCATGAAAATGTATGAAGGGCTTTCTGAGGGCCTGATTCGGGCGCTTGGCGGTAAGGTAAGGCAGAGCGGCTCCCAAAACCGGGCCGAGTTGAACCGGATATTCGACAGCTTTCAGAAAAGCTATGCTTATCAGCACGTGGGCGGAGCGCCGCTGCTCGGGGTGAAAGAGCCGGTTGTGGTTGCCCATGGCCGTTCCGAAAGCGAAGCTATCAGCAGTGCGATCCAGCTTGCATACAGGATCGCCGAGGATGAGACCTGCCGCAAAATGGCTGAACAGCTTGAGCAGGATAGCTCGCTGGCCGATTTCAAGTATTTCAACGCTCTGCTTATTCTTGAGAATCTTAAGAACAAATGGGGATTTGCGCCAAAGTAAGCCTTTGAATTCAGAAATCCTGGAATACCTAACCGCAATCCTGAAACTGAATATTGGCTAAACCCCTCTTTTTATGTTAAGGGAAACAGATTCTGAATCCCCTGCCCGCTTCCCGCTCCATATGACGCCTGCAAGCGTAAGCGGGATGGCCTGAAGCCCATGGGGTTTTTGATCGGAGGAAATAAGTTGGATTATTTACTGACTGAACGGCAGCAGATGATACAGGAATTAACCGCGCAGATCGCCAGGGAAAAAATCCGGCCGATCAGAGCGGAACTGGACGCAAACGATGAATTCCCCTGGGAGATTATGAAGACCCTCGCACAGGCGGATCTTTTCGGCCTGTATATCCCTGAAGAATATGGTGGAATGGGTGGAGGAATATTCGACAATTGCCTTGCCGTCGAAAAGCTCGGAGAGGCTTGTATAGGAATTGCCACCACTTTTGCTGCAAGCGGCCTCGGGGCATATCCGATCCTGCTCTACGGCAGCGAGGCTTTGAAACAGAAATACTTGCCACAGATCGCCAGCGGGAAAAGACTGGCGGCTTTCGGCCTCACCGAGCCCGGGGCAGGAAGCGATGTTTCCGGAATTCAGACCACGGCGGTAAAAGACGGAGACTATTACGTTATCAATGGTTCCAAGCAGTGGATCACCAACGGGGGTGAGGCGGAAATCTATTCGATTCTGGCCATAACCGATCGCTCCAAGGGTCCGCGAGGCGCCAGCTTTTTCGTAGTCGAAAAGGGGGACCCCGGGTTTTTGTTCGGAAGGAAGGAAAAAAAGCTCGGCATTCGCGCATCCGCTACCCGCGAGTTGATTTTTCAAGATTGCCGCATTCCCAAAGACCGATTGATAGGCCGGGACGGAATGGGTTTTATCATTGCGATGAAGACCTTCGATAAATCCCGGCCGGGAATAGGCGCTCTGGGGGTTGGTCTAGCCCAGGGGGCGCTCGATATTGCGGTCGAGTACGCGAGAAAAAGGGTCCAGTTCGAAAAGCCGATTATAAGCTTCCAGACAATTCAGCACAAACTTGCGGAAATGGCCATAAAAACCGAGGCCGCGCGCGCCCTTATCTATAGCGTTGCCCGGTACATGGACTGCGACCCTCACGACGCAAGCAAGGTCGCTGCAATGGCTAAGGTATTCGCCGGCGACGTCGCCGTGGAAGTGGCCACAAACGCCGTGCAAGTGCTCGGAGGCTACGGATGCTTGCAGGATTATCCGATCGAAAAGATGATGCGCGACGCCAAAATTCTCCAGATTTACGAGGGTACGAACGAAATCCAGCGAAACATCATCGGCCAGGAGCTAAACAAGGAATACAGCAGAATTAAGGACACTTTCTTCTAAACTGCTCATGTTGCTCGTTTTCCGAATCAGATGAGAATCCTCAGCCCCCTTGCGTGTCACCCAATTTCGGGATCAAGGGGGATTTTGTTACAGGGTTTTTTCCGATGGAGTATTTAGTCGACTGTTTTTTCATGGGTGGGGAATAGCCCATTTGGGTGAGCAATAATCCTGTCAGCGGGGGGATTTTGAGATTGAGCGAAAAACGCGTTATAGTGGTGACCGGAGCAAGCCGGGGGATTGGCCGGGCCATTGCCGTGGAAATGGCCGCTGCGCATACCCATATCATCATCAATTACAACTCGAGCGCCGATGCCGCCAGGCAGACTGCGGAGATGGTCGAGAGCAAGGGCGGGAGCTCTACTCTCATGCAGTTCAGCGTGGCCGACCCTGACGCGGTCAAGACTGCATTTAAGCAAATCCTGGATGCACATGGCCGAATCGATGTGCTTGTAAACAATGCTGGAATAGCAAAGGACAACCTTCTCGCCTTGATGAAGGCCTCCGATTGGGACGATGTTATGGACACCAACCTCAAAGGCGCTTTCCTTTGCTCACAGGCAGTGATAAAACCGATGATCCGCCAGCGTTACGGACGTATCGTGAATCTCACGTCGGTGGTTGGCGTGATTGGAAATCCCGGGCAGTGCAATTACTCGGCGGCCAAGGCCGGGCTTATCGGCTTTACCAGATCTCTTGCCCGCGAGATTATCTCCAGGAACATAACAGTAAACGCGGTTGCCCCGGGCTTCATTGAGACCGACATGACGCTTGCAACTCCGAAAAAGGCGCGGGAGGCGCTTCTGGAGCTAATTCCGGCGGCAAGGTACGGCGCTCCGGAGGATATCGCGGCAGCCGTTGCATTTCTAGCATCTGATGCGGCCGGCTATATAACCGGCCAGGTTATACATGTTAATGGCGGCATGTTCATGGGGTAGAAACCCCATTGCCGAGAGACTAAAATCCCCAGGTTGCGGTGGGAGAGAACGGGATGGGATTAGACAATAATCGGCGGCGCGTTGTTGTTACGGGAATCGGGCTGATTTCCCCTGTTGGAATCGGCATTGAAGAGAACTGGTCCAACTTGATAGCCGGGAAGTCAGGAATCGGGCCGATCACCCGCTTCGATTCTTCCGCATTCGCGACCCATATCGCTGGAGAGGTCAAAAACTTTCATCCGGAGGAGTTCATCGCCAAAAAAGAACTCCGGAAAATGGATCCTTTCCTCCAGTTCGCGCTCGGCGCCGCCCGCTACGCTATGGAGGACGCCAAACTCATAATAGAGCCTGAGATCTCATCACGAGTTGGTGTCGTAATGGGCTGCGGCCTTGGCGGCCTGCTCACCATCGAGGAATCCCACAAACTTATCCTGGACTCGGGTCCAAAAAAGGTAAGCCCTTTCTTCATCCCGATGATTATCAGCAATATGGCCCCTGGCCTCATTTCAATCTACCACGGCGCAAAAGGTCCCAACCTTTCCCTGCAGACTGCATGCGCGGCTGGAACTCACGCCATAGGTCAGGCTTACCATCTAATACGGGACGGGTCTGCCGAAGCGATGATCACCGGGGGCGTCGAATCGACCGTGACCACCCTGGCATTAGCCGGCTTTAACGCAATGCGGGCCCTTTCGACGCGCAACGAAGACCCGGAGCGGGCTTCCAGACCTTTTGACAAAGAAAGGGACGGCTTCATACTGAGTGAAGGTTCCGGCATACTGATTATCGAAGATCTCAATTTCGCTCGCGCGCGCGGCGCTCGGATATATGCCGAAATAATCGGGTTCGGCGCCTCCGGAGACGCTTACCACATGGCCGCGCCGGCCCCCGACGGCGAAGGGGCGGCCCGCTGCATGCAGATGGCCATCGACGACGCGGGGATAAAGCCTTCGGATGTGCAGTACATCAACGCTCACGGCACCTCGACCGACCTCAACGACAAATATGAAACCCAGGCGATCAAGACTGTTTTCGGCGATCACGCTTACAAAATGGCGGTCAGTTCAACAAAGTCGATGACGGGGCACCTCCTGGGTGCAGCCGGGGGTGTCGAAGCCGCCTACACAGTCCTCACCATTTACAACCAGCTCATGCCGCCGACTATTAATTACGAATTTCCGGACCCCGACTGCGATCTGGATTACGTTCCCAACACGGCCCGCAAGGGACAAATCGAGATGGCGCTTTCAAACTCATTCGGCTTTGGCGGAACCAATGGAACTCTTGTATTCAGGAGATGGGTGGAAACCAGGTAATGCCGGTCCGCCTCCCTCTTGAACAAAAGTGATCCAGTCTACGAAAACGCTTGTTATTTTATGTGCTTGGATGGTCCGCAGAATTTGTCCTGACAAGATTCCATACCTGTGAAACGGGATATAGGTTATTCGGAAACTGGTGTAATTTCAATTCTTTTGGCAGACAGCTTCGCCGGAATTTGAAGCATCACAGAAATTGATCTTGCAAAAGACCGCAACGACGATTAATGTCGAATTAACATTGTTGCCTCTCCTTCTGCTAATGTTTCATTATCCCCGTTCGCTTTTGCCACTGCCCTTGCGCCATAGTCTTTACTTATCGATACTGTGGCGGCCGTAGTTACCACTATAGAGAAAAGGAGGTGATTGAAGGAAATAACCGGTAGTTGAAAGAATCGGATTCATTTTTTCGCGGTTTTGACTTTCTTTTTCGATTTATCCAGCGTTTTTTACTGTTCACTTCCTCCTTCCAATTTCCCCTTTGCTCCCAGGTGTGCCCGTCCGGCCTTGAGCTCTTGTTTACGTTGGAACGCTGTTCCCAATCCAGAGCGGATTAGCCGCAGTTTTTTCTTCCTGTCAACATTGCATTACTTAGCCCTGTTAAGGAAACGCCTCTCTTTCTCTGTTAGGCCGTATAGCAATTTTTTTTCGAGTCGCGGCCGCAACCCCGTTCGATTTCTATCTGGTCAGGGCTTACCCGACATTACCTGCAAAACGGATTTTTAACACGAAAGGAGAAATTAAATGCCCGCTCCATTAGAAAAAGTGCCCGGAAAAGCGTGGGTTGTCACTTTCGCAGGTACGGCCGTCAATCTGTGCCTGGGAATTTTGTACGCGTGGAGCGTATGGAACGCGAGACTTACCGTTCCCTCGGTAGGCGGCAAAATTGATAAAGCACTGATCGGTACCCCTTTACCCGGGATCAACTCTGCCTGGACTTATCTTAGTAATGCTGAGGCCGCGCTTCCTCTTTCACTATGTGTCATCATGTTTGCTCTCTTGATGATCCCCGGCGGGAGGATTCAGGACAAGTACGGCCCAAAAGTAGGCGCTACCCTGGGCGGGCTGTTTCTGGCCGGCGGTTGTATCCTTGCTGGTCTGCTGAAGAGCTATACCGGCCTGATCGTAGGTTTTGGCATAATGGGCGGAATCGGCATGGGCATCGGGTACGCCGCTCCCACTCCCGCCGCGCTGAAATGGTTTGGTCCCCATAAACGCGGTCTCATTGCGGGCCTGGTCGTCGGCGGCTACGGCGGCGCGGCGCTCTATATCGCACCCCTGGCCACATGGCTGATCGACAATTATGGTTTGTCCGGCAGTTTCATTATACTGGGAGTCTTTTTCGCGGTTGTCGTTATAATCGCCGGACAGCTCCTGGCATGGCCCCCGGCAGGCTACGTTCCCCCCGGCGCCCCGGCAGCCAAAGCAGGATCTCCTGCCAAAACCGCCCAGACGAGCTACGACTGGTCGGCTTCGGAGATGGTCAAAACCTGGCAGTTCTTTGCCCTGATCGTTATGTTTGCTGGTACCACACAATCCGGATTGCTTGTCATCAATAATGCCCTGGGTATTGGCAAGGGGCTGCTTGGGGCCAGTGCTTTTATCCTCGTCTCTTTTGGAGGCCTGATCAACGCGTTGGGCCGAGTCGGGACCGGCATGTACTCCGATAAAATCGGCCGGGCGAATGCCTATACGGTCAACTGCATAATATCGGCTCTGTGTCTTTTCATGATGCCGACCATCCTTGGATCGAAGAGTATTCCGCTGATGTTTATTGCGATCGGTATAGCATATTGGCAGTACGGAGGAGGTTTGGCGCTCATGCCTTCTTTTACCGCTGACTTTTTCGGTCCGAAGAACCTGGGCTTCAATTACGGCCTGGTGTTCATCGGCTGGGGTTTAGGCTTCTTCATGCCACAAATTGGCGGAGTGATCAAGGACATGACCGGAAGCCTCAACTGGGCCTTCTATCTGTCCGGGATGGTACTTATTGCGGCGGTCGTCCTGGCCCGTCTTACAAAACGTCCGTCCGCCGAACAGGTACGAGCGAATGCGGCTGCGGCTGCGGCGAAGTAGGACGGCGCAAAGTCAGGCTCGGCCCGATGATTTATAATCCCCCGCCTTTCAAGGCGGGGGTCACCTTCAAATTCCCGATTGGCCCCAACGCCCCATGAGGGTGGGGGGCCAATGTCCCTCGCCCACACGCTCTTTGTTCTCTTTGTTGCCCGTAAACTCCATTTCAATTCAGCGAGCAGGTTACTGCTCCCCCGACTGCCATCATAAGCCCGTCTCATACGGCGCTCAGTGCCTGCCTGACCCCTTCCATGCCGACTTCGAACTCGACTTTGATATCGTCGATCATTTCGCGCTTGATGTTGAGTTTTTTTAAGACAGGGTCAGACTCAGGATCGATTTCCTTGTTTCGCCGCTCCTCATTTTTCTTTTTAAATGTGACAGCCAGCAGGTCGGCCACGTAAACCAGGGAGGTAATTTCTTCAAATTGGCCGGCTTTTTCAGGATCATGATGATGTTCGATCGCCGTGGTTATGTCGGAAGGAAACTTCCAGTTGCGGGCTATCATTCCACCCAGTTCCTGGTGGTCGATTCCGAGCGCCCGCCGTTCCGACCTGACGATATCGCTATCGCCCATCATCTCGCGCAGGCTGGACTGAAGGTAAATCCTGGAATAAAGGTTGAGGATGGTATTGCCTATGTCATGGAGCAGCGCGGAGGTATAGAGTGTGAGAATCCCGTTGTAGTTGAGGCGCCGCGCAACTATCTCGGCGATTAGCGCCGTAGCTACGGAGTGCTCCCAAAGTTCACGCTCGTCCTTTGAACGGCCGCTCCCAAAATAGCGAATTGCGCAGGCGGCCATTACCACCTGAATGAGCCGCTTGTTGCCGATCAGAACGATTGCTTCCTTGAGAGAACGGACGTCGTATTGCCGTCCATAATAGGCCGAATTGCCGAGTTGGAGGATTTTCGCCATGACGGCCGGGTCGTATCTTATGATATCTTCGATTTCCTTTACCGGGGCCATGTTTTTCACGCGAGATATAATTTTCCAAGCTATATCCGGAAATGGGGGCAGTTTCTCCGCTGCCGCAACGATGTCTTTGACCAGCAATTCGTAATGGAGAGCATCGATTTCGTGTTCGCTAAGCTCTCGAATCATGTCTGAACCCCCGTGCTGTCCGGCTTTGAAGGTTAGGTTTTATGGAGGATGCCCTGGTGAGTGAAGTTCCCAAACAGGTGTCTTTAAGTGTCGGCTTGGAATATAGCCCTGTTTGGATACTACCCATCCATCACATACATCGGTTCAGGGTTGGAAAAACTTTAACTTATTTTTTGATAAAAGAGTCGAAACATGCAATTTTTTTTGAGCAAGGTTTTTTTGAGAGTGTGCTAAAGCGGATCTATCGAGAAAAACGAGTCACGGTGCTGTTGACCGCGTACTCCAAGAAGATTGAGCCCAAAGCTACCAGTATTATTACCCCCGAAGCCAAAATCAGGAAAATGCCGAGGGAGCAGGAGCGAAGCTTCTCACCGGCATACATTACGTACGGCTGGTGAAAAAGATAGAAGCTGTAGGAATACACTCCCGCCCAGCCAATAGACCTGCCAACACCGGGCACCCTGTCGATACGGTAGGCCACGTGAATCAATATGACCGACAAACCCATTGCGGTAAGGCCGTCCGAGAAGCTATACATGAAATTCGGCTGGTAGGTAAAAAGCCCCAGCGTGTATAAGATTGCCCCGATAAAAAACCCTTTCCAGGAAAGCAGCAGTCTCAGCGTCCTATCGGGTGATTCGGCCATGGATTTTCCCATTGCCATTCCAGCCGCAAACTCCCAGAGCCTGCAGACAAAGAAAGCCCCCATCACGTAATATCCGTTTGCCTCCAGTATCGCGAAGAGAACATATCTCGCAGCCGAACTCAATATTACGCAGAGCCCCAGGTATCTTGCCCACCCCAGCCGCTGCATCAGTTTGAACAGAACCGGGAAGACGATGTAGAGTTCTATCAGCAGCCCCAGAAACCACCAGGCGGGCACCAGGTAAAAGAACATTTTATCGAGAGGATAAACCCTGTCGCCAAAAAAACTCAACAGGAAACGGTAATCGACAGGATCGTGCAGGATCACGAAGGGAGAGACCAGGAAGACCAGATTGGCCAGCCAGTAGGTCGGAAAAAGCCGCATAAAGCGGCGCTTGTACCAATCAACCCAGGATATTCCAACTCCGCCGTGCTTTACAAGCGAGTAGGTGAGGCCGAATCCGCTGAAGAGGATGAAAACACCGACACCCTCCGGGCCTCGCTGGATGATGGCAGAAATGATTCCTTCAATGGCGCAGGAAAACTTTCCAAGTATGGATCCATTGGCACACTGTTCGACAAAACCGGGCAAGGAATCGAACGTTATCGGCCAAGGCAGGCGTCCGTTATCATATGAAAGGAGGCAATGGTAAAAAGCTATCCAGATGACGGCCATCCCCCTGACGCCGTCAAGCCACTGAAAACGGCCGGCTGAAGAGGCCGCCGAAATGAGATGGCTATCACCTTTTTCCATACGAACCCACACGTGCGAGTGGGACGGTTCATTTCAAGAGCCGGGGTCGATGCAGATTTTTGCGGACCTTACCCAAGTCCCGCCTCAGACATTAATTTTCCAAGCACCTTTTCCGCCGCGAAATATTCCTGTGCGATTTCTCGCGCCGCCTTGCAGCTTCCCTCGTAATCGCTTTCTATCACATCGACGGCGGCCAGAATTTCATCCATCGTCAAAAATCCGAAAAGCCCTTTTCCGGTGGGCAGGAACTTGCTGAATCCGGTCTCCTGGGTTATGACGGGCCGCCCGGCGGCAAGGAATGTGCAACTCCGATCGCTGAACCAGCCGGTCCTTGGGCGCACCACCTGCTCCTTTGTAACCGTGAACTCGCCTCTCGACCTCTGGATATACTCCCGGTACTTATCCACGTCCGCGGAGATGGGTAGAGAATGCCTGATCCTCCATCCATTTTCGTTAAGGAACCGTAGCGTCTCATCGTTCACTTCCGTTGCAAGTTCAAAACCAACGGGTCTGCGCTTCGGCAGGTCGATGAATTTGAGAAACTCCCGGTCCTTTGTCCAGTAGTATGTCTCGCCTCGGAAAACCAGGTCCTTGCCCTTGTTTTTCCAAGTAGTAACAGTCGAATAGACCGAATCCTTCGAGGCAGGAAAGGGGTTTTCCCAAAGGTCCATGAGCACGGGCTGCCTGGTCGGATGCCAGCACACTAAATCGACAGGCAGATCGCAGTCGGGCTGTCCCAGATTTTCTCCGAAAGAAAAATGGATATCGTGCGCGGCGAGCGCGTTCAATGTCTTAATGTCTCCTTCCAATACCTTTACCTGGACGTGAAAAGGATCGCTCTCGACATAAATTCTTCTGGGGATGGACATATGCTCTTCGCGAAGCTCCTGGGAGGCGGTCGCGTTGAAGCAGACGTCAGCCTCCCTGTAGAGCTGCATCAGCTCAGCCTCGCTCATCCCGTAGCATTTGCCTCCCTCGTAGCCGCCGCGAAAGACCCATTTTCCTGAAAATCCGTACCTTTCGAGGACGGGGGCAACCATCTCGATGTTCGTAGAGGCATCAGGCGTCAACTCAAAGTCTTTGACATCAAAGACCCACCGGCTCGAGTCCTCGACGTAATAAACGTCCCACCCGAGCCGCCTGAGGCCGATCAGGTAATGCAAAAATTGGTATGTCACACCCGCGAGCGGGTACCAGAATATGATTCCGAATACTATGAGTTTGCCTTTGCCGTTTTTCCCGTTTGCCATCTCATTTCCTTTACATGCAGAGAGCGGGTCCGCAGCTCCCCTACTCTTATCCTCGAATAAACCTCATCTTTCATCTTCTGAAGCACATTTGCGCATTCGAATTACTGCCTTGCCTGTCAAAGGTCGCCGCCACTTCATCCGGCGACCTCTGTTTCCCCCCTCTTCCATGATTTGTCAAGAACAAACAGAATCGGACAAATCAGCTTAAATATGCTTCAACTTCTTAAATATATTGCATATTATGACTAAATAGAAGACAATGACAGTGTGTCCGGACCTTGGGGAGGGATTTTCCGGGCTGAGCACTTGCAACTTTCTCAAATAAACTCGAAGGAAAACACTGAATGCAGATAACCTGCCTTGGCGCCGCGCGTTGCGTGACCGGTTCCAGTTTTCTCATCGACAATGGTAGAAAATACCTGGTCGACTGCGGCCTCTTTCAGGGCGGCAGTCAAATGGAATCGTTAAATCGCGGCCCCTGGGGCTTCAACCCCGCCGATATCGAGGCAATCTTTCTCACTCACGCCCACATTGACCACTCCGGCCGCATACCCAAGCTGGTAAAAGACGGTTTTCGGGGCAGAATCTATGCAAGCGTTCCCACAATCGAGCTTACCAAAATACTGCTCATGGACTCAGCTCACATCCAGGAAATGGAAGCCGAATGGCAGAGCAGGAAA
>Ga0326728_10004397_pt1 | contig 41780 bp, 27 predicted proteins | sample MB3enrmetagenome_FD_207602 | JGI IMG/M metagenome (GOLD analysis project Ga0326728, IMG submission 207602) | Lab enriched peat soil microbial communities from McLean, Ithaca, NY, United States - MB31MN | ecosystem: Environmental > Terrestrial > Soil > Wetlands > Peat | place: USA: New York... | reverse complement strand
CAACTCTCGAGAGGGAAAACAAGCTGCTGAAGCTCCTGCTGGCCGTGGGCAAGACTCTTTCCTCCACCCTGACTCCTCAAGAAGTCATGCAGCAGGTGATGGAACTGGTGTTCCAGATGGAAAACGTGGAACGCGGCTTTGTGATGCTCTATGACGAAAAGAGAGGGTTCCTTCCAGCTATCGTGCTCTATAAGGACGAGCATCAGAAGGCCGATCCTTTCGGTCCGGTCCTCTCGAAAACCGTCATCGAGCGGGTGATGACGGAGAGAGTGCCGGTGTTGATCCGCGACGTTTCCAGGGACCAGCGGTTCTCAACCAGCGAGAGCCTTCGGATTTCCGGGATTCGCTCAGCGATGTGCGCTCCGCTGATCTATAAGGACAAGGTATTCGGCCTCTTCTACGTCGATTGCCTGAGTAAACCCTACGCCTTCTCAAAAGAAGAGCTGGACATCTTCTCGGTGGTCGCGGCAGAGGCTGCCATCAGCTATGACCGCGCCCATTCCCATGCCGAACTCTCCCGCCGCGCCATCGAGCGTCAAGCCCTGGAACGGTTCATGAGCTCCGTAGTCGTGGAAAAGATTCTGGCCAACCCGGACGAGATCCGCCTGGGGGGCGAGAACCAAGTCGCCACGATCCTGTTCGCGGATATCCGGGGGTTTACTCGGCTGTCCGAGCGGCTGCCGCCGCAGAAAGTCGTCGAATTGCTGAACGAGTACTTCAGCGAAATGACAGACCTGATCTTCGATAACGGCGGCACGCTCGACAAGTACCTGGGAGACGGAATCATGGCGCTGTTCGGAGCTCCTTGGCCCAAGCCGGACGACGCCCAGCGTGCGGTCAGGACGGCGAGCGCGATGCAACGCGCCCTGGTGGCTCTCAACCGTCAGTGGCAGGCGCGCGGCCAAGAACCCCTCCAGATGGGGGTGGGGATCAATACCGGCCAAGTGACCGCCGGGAATATCGGGTCCTCCAAGCGGATGGACTACACCGTAATCGGAGACGCGGTGAATCTGGCTTCCCGGCTGTGCGCGCACGCAGCCGGAGGACAGATTCTGATTTCCGAATCCACCTTCCGGGAAATCGGCTCCCCCGCTCTGCGCCTGGAAAGCATCAGGGTCAAAGGCAAGGCTGCTCCGGTGGAGGTTTACGAAGTCCTTTGGAAGGACTCCGTTTCCTGTTGACCCTGGGGACTTCTTAGGAAAGAATGAACGTAGAAAGGGCATTAACCACCTGGAGGCTCGACGGCGAAACATCAGCCCGAAGAGTTTCGCAGTGACACCAATCCGGTGTGGCTGGAGATCAATGATCTCCAGTCTCGGCATTCCGGAGTATTTATATGCCGGGTGAACCAAACTACGAAGGAACTGTGCGCTATATTCCCTGCGCGAACTGCGGGAGCGGGAACCCCGCAAACGCGCCAACCTGCGCACGTTGCGGAAAGCCCCTGGGCCTGCCGACCGCTCCTCTGCCGCGACCGACTGCCGCCCAGGCGCCGCAAATGGAATGCCTGAAGTGTCACAAGACGTTTCCGGCCGGCGCCAGGTTCTGCGGTTTCTGTGGCAAGCCCCTGTCGCCCGTGCCGGCCGCAATCGCTCCACAACCGCAGCCGTGGCAAGTGGCGCCCCAGCCCGTGGCTCCGCCGGCTCCCCCAAAGGCCGCGGCGCCCGTTCCCGCCGCGGGCGCCTCTCAGCTATTTCCTGCGATGGCAGGATCCTCATGGGAGCCGCCGGAGACCGTCGCTCCGACGGTGGCAGGTTTTCCGCCCACTCCGCCCGTGCCGCGTTCCCAGCCGCCGGCGATCAACCCTCCTTCAACAAGACCTGTGCCGCCGACCTCACCGCCCGCCGCAGCAAATCTAGATTCCACAATGCCTGCTTCCTTGCACGAAGGGACGTTGGTATTTGACGGGTTCCGTACCCCAGGCATTGAGGCGCACATCAGCGAGAAGAAGACCGACGGCACCTGGGGAGATCCCCTTAAAATCGTGGGAGGAGTTTCTATCGGGCGCGCCAATTGTGAAATCAATTTCCCAGATGATGCCAGGCTTTCAGAACGCCACGCTTTAGTGTCGAATCGCGGGGGAAAGCTGTACCTGGCGGATTTCGGCAGCCTGAGCGGGACTTTCATCAGGCAACGGCAAGACACTGAACTCCTTCCGGGGGACGTCTTTCTGGTGGGACAAGATCTCTTTCGATTCACCACGCAAAGCCTGGATGAGGTGCAAAGACCGAGTTCCAGTCAAGGCACGGTGGTATGGACTGCGCCGCCCAAGCTGCACCCAGGCCCGGTCTCAGCCAAACTCGAACACATCCTGGTAACCGGCGAAGTGATTGAAGAATTCCGGTTGGAAAAGCCTGAAACCACCCTGGGGCGGACCAATGCCAACCTGGTGTTCAAAGACGATCATTACATGTCTGGGACCCACGCCCGCATTGTGGCGCAGCCGGGACGCTTCATCCTCCAGGATCTGAGGAGCCGCAACGGCATCTTTCGCCGGGTCCGCAGTGAGATCGAATTGGAAGCTGGAGATGAGTTCTTCCTGGGGGAGCACATCTTCCGGGTGGAAATCAAACGGCTCGGTTGAGAACAACTGACAATCGGCAGCTTACAGTCTGGCGAGCGATTTAGACTCGCCCGGCGAAATCCTCTTGCCTGAATTCCCTAACCTCCACGGGCGCGTCGGGGACCGCAGGAGGAAGTCCGGCCCCACTGAACTCTGCCATGACTACTGTTATGTTATCGTTCCCGCCGTTGGCATTGGCCTGATCGATCAAGGACTGGCACTTGTTGGCCAACGGTTCATTCCCCATCATCACTCGAAGAATTTCGCCGCCGGGAACCATATTGTACAAGCCATCGCTGCAAAGCAGTAGGCTATCTCCCTGTTGGAGCAGCGTACACGTGACCTTCACATTGACGTTCTCGCTGCTTCCCACCGCCTGGGTCAGAATGCTCTTGCGGTTGTCCATTTCCGGGTCGCTGGGCACTTGGACACCGATTTCCTTGAGATAGTTCAAGAAGGTTTGATCGCGAGTCAACTGGGTCAATTCATTGCCGCGATTGAGGTAGGCGCGGGAATCTCCGACTTGCGCCACAAAAAGATAAGGCCCGAATAGGGCAGCCGCTGTGGCCGTCGTCCCCATCCCACGATGCGTGGGATCGTCCAGGGCGCGCTGATGGATGATCTGGTTGGCATATTCGATGGATTCCCGCAGCAGGAGCACAAAGTTCATCTCGCTGACCTGTTTCAGAGACTTGAGGTTCTCGTGCAATCGCTTGGGGACGGTGAAGGTGCAGATGTGGCTGGCAACTTCTCCGCTCGCCTCCCCGCCCATGCCGTCAGCTACCATGAACAGTGAGCCAAGGCTCCCCAGCGTAAGGGCAGGAAAAGGAGACGTGCGGCTCACTTCACCGGTTGTCAGATTGCAGACCACAAAGTTGTCCTCATTGTTCTTTCGGATGCGACCCATATCAGACGCACCGCAGACCTTAACCTTGATTGCGTTTTGGATTACCCCTGTCGCTTCGTCCAAAGTGGCCACTCTCCCTCTGCCAGGCTGCGACAATCTCACCGCGTAACATGTTGTCCTGGTAACGGCCTTTTTCCGGATTTGTACTGTCTTCCTTCTTACCACACTTTGTAGGGAACAGGGAATAGGGAACAGGGGTACTGTCCCAGTTTGATCCATAGCGCTGGCCCTCAGGCCAGCATTCGCCGACCCTTCGCTGCGCTCAGGGCAGGCTCTGAAGGTCAGCGCTACGGCCAAACCAGGACGGTGCCGGAATTAGCAACGGGTGAGAGGGAGGGAAAGGAGGTGTTTCCTGCTCTCAGTCTCCTATCCTCTTCCCTGTTCGCTGTTCCCTGTTCCCTGTGGTGCCGCCAAGCCGGACCGTAGGCCGTCAACAATCTCGGCCACGATACTCCTGGCGCGCTCCAAATCCGTGGGCGGGAGCGAAATGGCCGCAACCTTGGCGTGGCCGCCGCCCCCGTACCGCTCGCAAATGCTAGCCAGATTGGCAGTCTTTGGCGTTGTGTTCCATGGGTTGCTCCCCACGCCAATCTTGATTCGCACCTGAGACCGGCTTAGCGCCACGCTGTAAACCGCGCCTGGAAACAAGTAATACGGAATGAACTTATTGAAGCCCTCAGCGTTCTGGTCTGAAAGGTCGAAGAATAGGACTCCATTCTTAAGCTCGCCTCGGGAACGGATGATCTCAATCGTCTTCAGATGGGCGGCATAAAGACGCTCGAAAGTCTGCCGGACCTCGGGGAGATCCATGATCTGTTTCAGCGACTGGGAAATCAACCTGGGAATCAGCCGCACCGAGAACTGGGGGTCCGTTGTTCCTTCAATGACCAGGGTGAGCTGAGTGGGTGGGTCACGCATCTCCACCGCCGTACGCGTATCAGGATACTGGGCGCCATCGATCAGATCAGCCCAATAAACCAGTTCATCCAGCTCAGGGGCTGCAAAGCCAAACTTCTCCCGGCACGTGTCGACAATGAACTTGGTGCAAGAGCGATAGTCGGGTCCGTAGAATTTCTTTCCGGTCCGGTCATGGCGAAAGTGCGCCGCATCGGCTTCTGTGAGAAAGGCACTTTGGTGATGGTCAAACCACCAAGTCAGCCGGTCGGAGCTGGAATACTTGAAATCCACAATGGCGTTTTCCTGCTCGTCAAAAAGGCCTTCATCGAACAGTTGGCCGGCCCGGTGCACTAACCCGTGATAGCGGAACTCCGCCTTCGGGTCGATACACTGACGATAAAACCGGGTGAAGAGGGCCGCTGAGCAGACCCCGTCAAAGCAGCGATCGTGAAAGCAAACAAGAACACCCATAGCACCACACCATGGTCTGAGCCTTTTTGAGTATGCGCCAGGCTCAAACCGAATCAGGCCGCGGGACAGGTTGCCGTTGTAGTGGCGCGCTTACTTGGCCGAACGGCGCAAAGCCGCCTCCACACCAAACCGCTCCACCCTCCCCCAAGCCGTGAAGCCTCTTGTGCCCCGGTTCAACTTATCATGCTCGCCTCGCGTCTGCGGGCCAGCATGGCCTACCACAAGCCCAACACAACACTCATGTCAAGACACGACCGTGAAACCTGCTAAATTGCATTTAGCGCGAGAAATTGTCAAGTGAAAATGGGAGCGGCCTGGGGGCGTCATTGGCCAGACTGGGAACACGCGGTCCGCTTCGGCGCGGCTTTCTGGCCAAGTGACACTTCTACCCGCGAGATTTAGAGGCAAGCGCGTTAGACTTCTCGAGGCAGGCTGGGGTGCTAGCCTCGGACACAGGGATTGCAACGGTCGATGTTTCACACCTCTAAGCCGCTTAACCCGCCTGTTTGGCTGCCAACTCGCCGATGACGGGGAGCTTGAAGCGTTCGTTATTGTAGGCCTTGTACATCAAGAACAGAATACAGGCCAAAAAGGCAAGCGAAATCAGCATGCTGATCAGCCCCAGCAGCGCCCACAGGGCACTGAACGGGCTCCAGATCATCCCCATCACGATGGTGCCCCAGACGATGCGAAAGACGATCCAGACGGCGCTAAGAAAAATGGACTGAAAGGCATGGAAGCGTACGAACTTATCATTCTTGTAAGGCTCGATCACCAGAAAGATAATCCCGGTAATGAAACCCAAGATGTAAGTCAGCAACCCCGCAACGTTGGAGGACATTGCCGTACTGCCTGTGGCTGGCGCTGCCGCTCCTCCCGCGGCTGGCGCTGTCGGCCCTCCCGCGGCTGAACCTGTCGGGGAACCGCACGCTGCACAGAAACTCATTCCTTCCCCCAACTGGGCCCCGCATTTTGTGCAAAACGCCATAGTTCATTCCCCCCCTTCTGAAATGGTACGAGCCCGCCCCGCCAAGGCTCGTCGGATCTACGTTCAGACACTTCGGTCGAATCAATTGCCAAAACCCGGATCAAACCCTCTACCCAAGGGTGCACCATTACTAACACAGACTGTTTGCTGATGCAACCGGTTTTATCAACACTGTTGTCAATAGTTGTCATTTGCAACATCGCGCAGTTCCGTGCGCTGGCCGGCTTTCCGGAGGCGCGGGCCGGCCAAGCGTCCGCACAATGGCGCGCCGCTGGGTCGCGATTCTGGGTAGTGTCCTAGTTTCGGCGTAGCGCTGGCCTTCAGGCCAGCATTTGCCGACCTAAAGGTCGGCGCTACCAGTTGAATTAGGACGCTACCCGCTTCAGTCATTACAAAGGCCCAAGCGGTTGAAGCCGTATAATCAGTGGAAGGTGTCCGGGTTAGAGGGGTGGGACTTTCGACTTTCGACGGGCGTTCAGACCCGTTGCGCGCGACGGCGGAGAGCGTCGTGCAGCCGCGCGCGAACATCGTCCGGCAGCGGGAAGAGCTTGCCGTCGCAATAAAGGTCGATGGTCTTTCGCGTGGTGTCAAACACTGCATGGCAGTGGTGGCACTTGCCGAGGTGAGCTTGGATGGTCATCTTCAGTTCCTCATCAAGCTCACCATCTAAATAGTTCGAGAGTTCATTGACGGCGTTCCTGCATTTCACGAAAGTCATCCTCGCTTTAGAACTTTGCTCAGTTCTTCCCGCAATCTCAGGCGGCCCCGGAAGAGCCGCGCCTTCACCGCCCCGATGCTCAAGTTCAGCAACTGCGCCGTTTCCTCGGTGGAAAGGCCCTCCACATCGCGCAAGTAAAACACGGTGCGGAAACCGGGAGGAAGGGCCTGAATGGCGTTGCGCAGGATTTGTTCCATCTCTTCTCTTGCCAGGGTCTGCTCGGGATTGGGTCTCCAATCGGCGTAATCACGAATCAGGACTTCCCCGTCTTGGTCCTCGGTCTCTTCAAACGGAACTTCCTTGCTGGACCGGCGCTTGCGCAACTTCATCAGCGCTTCGTTAACCGCAATGCGCACTATCCAGGTATAGAAGCGTGAATCCTCCCGGAAATCCGAGAGGTGCTCAAAGGCCTTGAGGAAGGTGTCCTGGAGCACGTCTTCCGCATCTTCCGGGCTGCCGGTGATATTCATCCCCAGCCGGTAGATTTTTTTCTCATAGCGGTTGACGAGATCTTCGAAGGCGGCGTAATTGCCGGCCTTCGCTTCACTCACAAGGACAGACTCATCTCCGGCCAATGTGGCTGCCTGAGGTTCGCTCATGGGTGCGCCCTGCCCCGCCTCGGCCTGCGCTCATGTGTGAGACTTGCACCGGCCGCCTCCGTCGCATGCCAACACCGCGACAGAAAGGCAAAGACGAGGCCGACGTCCGACTCGACTGTCCCAACACTATGGATGCACAAGGCCTGATATAAGATACAACCTGGAACTGGGTTTCGCAAGCGTTGACCAAAGTTCGCAGTGTCCTAATTTGGATGTGGCGCCGACCTTCAGAGCCTGCCCTGAGCGCAGACAGGTCGGGGCGCTACGGGCCAAATTAGGGCAACAACTTACTTGGCCCACCCATTCTTCCAGATCGGTATAGTAGGGAAGAGGTGCGGGCCTGACAGTAGGGAGGGGAAAAACGTATACGATGGCGAGACAGGGGACGATCTCAGCGGTGTGTTAATAGTCCCGTGGACGACCCTCGAAGAGGCTTTCTATGATGCGAGCCTATATCGACGAAAGTGGGCACGAAGCCAAGAATTGGATGTTCCTTGCTGGATATCTGGGGAATGAAGATCAATGGAAAAGGTTCGAGATTGCGTGGAAAATCGGGCTGGGGCCACAAAGGAAAAGTCTTCACGTGCATGATTTGCGGTGGAATCATCATCGCACAAAGAGTCTTCTTGAACGTCTTGGGCCGATACCGGAAGAATGTGGGCTGATTCCAATTCTGAGTGGGCTTCGCTTTAGCGACTATGAAGATCTAGTGTCGGGCGGCCCGGCAGAGAAGCTGCTTAAGGGCTGGCTCGCTTCTCTCCAACCGCTTATTCTGCAAATGTTGCGAGTTGTCCCTAACGATGAGAGGGTTGAAGTTGTCTTCGAAGAACAGAGAGAGTACCAACCATATGCGAACCTCGCCTTCACGTCCTTCCTTGCAGTCCCCGACCACCCGTGGAAGAGAACTAAGGACGGAAGGCCGAAGATAGCGAAATGGAGCTTCGTGCCGAAGGGAAGCACGATCAGGACAGATCCGGCTGATTACTTGGCTTTCGCACTACGCGAGTTGTGGACAGACCAGCACTCCAAGAAAACCGGATGGTGTCGCCCGATACTGAAGAGCGGCGCAGGTGTGGGGAAGATATTCAAGCGGCAAGAAATTCGCGATGCGATTTCCCGAACTCTAGTCCTAGCAGCGTACCGCAACATTACCATGCAAATCGAGGAGTTCATGGTAAGAGGGGCAGGTAATAAGGATTAGTCAAGTAAGTTGGTGCCCAAATTAGGACACTACCCCAAAGTCACGGTGTAGCGCGGTGGCTCTCGGCGGTGTATACTTTGCTTTGCTGCGGCGGCCAACTCAGAACTACTAGAACGGGGAGATACCTGTGAAGAAGTCTCGATGCTCCTCAGTGGGAAAGTGGGGTTTGTTGCTCCTGGCGCTCATGGGCGGACCCTGGTTAGTCCGCGCCCAAGGCCAGCAGGAAGCCTCGCAACTCACTAAGCGACTGGTGGGCGATTACGGCTATTGGAGCCGAACGCAGACTCCCTCCTATAGCGCGGAGCAAATACCCATGGCAAAGCTGACTCACATCAATCACGCTGGTGTGAGCTTCGGCGGCAGCGCCAATCTGGTGGTGCCTAACGGGTTCCTGGAGCCCGCGCTGATTGAGAAAGCGCATGCGGCAGGGGTCAAAGTCCTGCTGCTTCTGGGGGGAGATTTTGGAGCGCTCGAAACCAAGCCCAGCCTGATCCAAACTCTGGTGAGGAACCTGCAAGTTTTTGAGGATGCGCACGGCTACGACGGCGTCGATATCGATTGGGAATACCCAAGTTCCGCCCAGGATGCCGCCACTTTCCTGAACCTCATGGCTGCTCTGCGCGCGGTATTCCCTAGTCCCACCTTTGTTCTCTCCGCCGATGTCGCGCCTTGGGGGGGCAGCGGATACAACTTCTCCAACGTGACCCCCATCGTGGATTATTACAATATCATGATGTACGACTGCGCCGGCCCCTGGACCGACGACGCGCAGCTCAATTCGGCAATCTTCCCTGACCCCTTCAATCCCGAACCCTACGAATGCGAGCCGGGTGGATCCGTGAAAGAAGCCATCGATATTTACGTCAACGATCTGGATATACCCCCCGCCCAGCTCAACATGGGCACGCCGTTCTATGGGTATCTGTACGAGAACGCCGGCGCCCTATGGGGAGAATGCTCCAACTGCTCGAACACTGTCATTTCGGAGAACTACGGAACCTTCGTCAAGCAGCGCATCAACCAGGACGGCTGGCGGACCTTCTACGATACGTACTCCCTTGTCCCTTACCTGCTCAGAACCAATGGCAAACCGGGTTTCATAACCTATGATGATGCATTCTCGACGTTTTACCGGGTGGCCTACTCGGTGTGGCAAAGGGACTTGGGCGGAAGTTTCATGTGGTCGCTCGATGCAGATTATGACGGCCGATCGCAGGACCTGCTCGACGCAATGTATAACGCCAGCCTGCCCCAAACCAACTGATCGTGGCCCTCCCCTATGCCTTTCGTATCCCCCGTTCCTCCTCGATCACGATGAACTGATCGGCATCGACATCCCTCAGCCGGTCCACCCGCCCGCTCGGCCAGCGCACCTCAATTTGATCGATTCTCTTTGCCTGCCCCAGGCCAAAGTGCTGCCGCAGATCGCTCTGCGAAATATAGCTCGAAGCGCTAAGCACTTCGCGCACCTGGCGGCGCTCGCCGGCGGTGACTGCGACACGGGCGCCGATGGCAGACCGGTTCGAGCGCGTGCCCAGAAGTTTGATGCTCAACCAATGATGGCCGCTGTGGTTTTGGTTGAGCAGCAGCGAAGGCGGTTCACTCATATTCAGAACCAGCACGTCGACGTTGCCATCGTTGTTGAAGTCGCCGAAGGCGCAACCGCGACTCGAGTGCGGCTCGAGCACCGGCGCCCCGCTCAGTTCCGACACCTCTTCAAAGGTCCCGTTGCCCAGGTTTCGATACACCACGCGCGGCGATTTGAACTTGTACTCCGGGTTGACTTTCTCGACTTCGGGGTACACCGTGCCGGTGACGTGGAAGATATCCAACCAGCCGTCGTTGTCGAAGTCCGCAAAGTCCACACCCCAGCATACGTATTTCGTGTTCACCGCCAGGCCAGCGGCGAATGTAACGTCGTCGAAGAACTCACCGTGGGAATTGCGGTAGAGGATGGGAGTGTCGCTGCTGAAGTGGGGAAGGAACAAATCCAGGTAGCCATCGCCGTCATAATCGCCGATTCCTACCCCCATATTGGCCTCTTCCTGCCCGTCGCCGCTAACGGCGCAGCCGGCCTCCATCCCTGCTTCGGTAAACGTGCCGTCATGGTTGTTCCGGTAAAGGAGATTTGGGGTCGAGTCACAGGCCACGAAAAGGTCAGGCCAGCCATCGTTGTTGTAGTCAAACGCCACCGCCGTAAGTCCGTAGCGAGTGCCCGCCTTCAGGATGCCCGCCTTCGCGCTTACATCCGTGAATGTCCCGTTGCCGTTGTTGTGATAAAGCGTGCAGGTTTCTTGCTGGAGCCCCAACGGGCCGCAATTGACGGGGACGTCCAGATACTTGCAATAGCGGCTTGCCCCACCCACAGGCGTTTTCGCCAAGTCCATATCAATGTAACGGCTCACGAACAGGTCCAGGAAGCCGTCGCGGTCGTAGTCCACGAAAGTGCAGCCGCTTCCAAAACGAGTCCCAGTCTCCAGCAGTCCGGCTTTTTCGGTGACATCCGTGAACGTGCCGTCGCCGTTATTGTGGTAGAGGACGTTCTTGCCGTAGTAGGTGAGGAATAAGTCATCGTAGCCGTCGTTGTCGTAGTCGCCGACACAAACCCCGTAACACCATCCCGTCCGCGTGAGCCCCGCCTTCTGTGTCACGTCGGTGAAGGTGCCGTCGCGGTTGTTGTGATACAGGTGGTTGGTGGGCTCGTGGCCGGGGGCGAATCCTTCCAGACGAGTACCGCCAGGCACAAAGACATCCAGCCAGCCGTCGTGGTCGTAGTCGTAAAAAGCGATGCCCGGCCCGTTCGCTTCCACGATATACCGCTTGGTGTATTCCTCGCCGTAAACGGTAGGAAAAGTCAACCCAGCCCGCGGGGCGACATCCGTGAACGTGACCGGCCACGGCCTGCCCGAGAACTTAGGGCGTGGAGCAGGCCGGATGCCACGAGACGCCATCCCCTGGCCGCGCAACCGGGCCGCAGTCAAGGCAATGAACCCCGCTGCGCCTGTGGTTCGGAGAAAGCCCCTGCGCGTAAAATGCATAGTTCTCGTCGAAGTCCTCACCCCTTAGAGAAATTCCAGCCCTCTCCCCCTTGGGGGAGAGGGTGGACCGCCCCGGCGTTTTTATCAGCCGGAGCGGGCCGGGTGAGGGAGTCTCAGCCGATTCCAGGAGGGCCCTTGGCGGGGCCCAAGAACTACTCCGGTGGCGCGTCGGTCTGGGGCTGGGCGATATTCCCAAGAATGCCGGTGCGAATGCGTTGGCTGCTGCGTCGAATGTCGTCATGAATTTCGCGGTACGCAGCAAGCTCCTTCGCCGCCTCCTGACCGCGTCCCAGGCGGCGATAGGCGAAAGATAGCTGGTAGTGAGCGTTGGCGTTGGCGGGCTCGAACTTCACCGCCCGCTCCAGCGGCGCCACGGCCTCCTCAGGCCTCCCTGCAGAGACCAGCGACTTGCCCAGGCCTATAAGTGCATCCGGAAACTGCGGGTCGATGCTTAGGGCGCGGTTGAAATGCTCGATGGCTTCGTCCCACTGCCGCGCCTGGCGCGCCATTTCGCCCAGTTCGTATTCGGATCCCGAGCTGCGGGGATGGAGTCTTAGCTCCTCCTCAAACTCCCGCTTGGCCGCGTCCAGAGTGTTGGGCCCGCGCTCGCCTGCCAATAACAGCTCTCCAAGCTGGTAATGAATTCCGCTCAAGGGCGGATTGAGCGCCAACACCTTGCGGTACTCTTCGGCGGCCTCATTGAGTTTTCCCTGGATGGCCAGCACCTCCGCGTTTAGCTGGTGTGCCTGGTAAGACTCGGGGGCGACCGTAAGAAGGCGCTGCGAGGCTTGCGTCGAGAGATCGGAGTAGACATGGCTGCCCATGTAGAGCAGGTCCGGGTCATCGGGAAAGTCTCGGGTTAACTTGCGCACCAGGTCGACGGCCAGGCCAGCGTCGTTCGAAAACATGGCGCAGCGCAGGGCCTGAGTGCCCATCACTCGCTTCAGTTGCGTGTCCGGGGCGCGTGCATAGTCCTTTTCCAGGTAGGGCATCGCCTCTTTGCAGCGGTCACTCTGTGCCAGGCTCAGGCCGAGAAAGAAGTGAGCATTGAGCAATGACGGCTTCAACTTCAGCGCCTCGCGCGCTTGCTCCGCAGCGTCTTCGAAGCGCCCGATCGAGTAGTAAGCCGACGCCAGATTGGCATGAATCTCGCCTATCTTCGGCGCAATCCTTTCGAGCTTCTGAAGATCCTCGATGGCTCTTGGGTAGTCATGCTTGCTCAACGCCTCCTCGGCTTCGGCAGCGATTCGAGCGTTGTCCTCCTCCCCGGCCGGGGGCACCTGAGCGCGTCCTTGGCTGGGCACGAGTACAAGGACCATCACAAGGCAGAGGGCGGCTCCGATCAATCTGGATTGACTCGAAGCGGCGCCTTCCACGCGCTTATGGCGCGGCCTCAGACTTGCCAGCATCGCTCCTCCGCTTCTCAGTATAGAGTCGAAAATCGAAACACACTGGTTTTCTTTGCGGTCCTTGGGCACTTTGCGTCTTTGCGTGATGCCGTTTCTCTCGCCAATAAATCCTCCCGCATCAGCGGGTAAGCCGCACGCACCACAGGTTACGCCACCGCCGGCCGAAGCGCTGCCTTCACGCTGGCGAGGACCAGGGCTGCCAGTTCCAGCCCTGCGGAAGTAGCTTCCAGCCGGATTTCGCCGGGCTTCTTCTGCGACTGCACAATGACCATGCAAAACCCATTGAAAGCTCGGCGCTTGTGGGCCCTATCCGGCTCATGGCTGCTCGGGTCTCCATTACCCACGCCGATGATTTTCCCGCTGCCCGAGACGTGAAATACGATATCGTTGTCGGCAACCGGCACCAGGCGGCCCTCGCTATCCAGCACCTGCACCTCGACCAGTGAAACGTCCTCGCCGTCCGCCTTGATCTCGTGCCGGTCCGGCCGCAGGAGAAGCTTCGCCGGCCCGCCCGTCGTTTCGCGCTTATCCACTAATACTTGCCGGCCGCCTTTGTAGCCCCGAGCTTCAATCGTCCCCGGCTTATACGGCACCTTCCATTCCACGTGCGAATTGCGGGCCACTTCCTTCGCTCCAAGACTCCTGCCGTTCAAGAACAGCTCGACTTTCTCGAGATTGCTGTGGCACCAGACGTCGATTTCCTGTCCCTCTTTGCCGGGCCAATTCCAGTGCGGAAACAAGTGCAGAACCGGCTTGTCGCTCCACCACGCCTGATAGTAGTAGAAGTTGTCCTTCGGGAAGCCGCACGTATCTATGGCCCCGAAATGAGAGTTGATGCAAGGCCATTCGTAGGGTGTGGGCTCACCTCGATAATCAAAGCCGGTCCAGAAAAAGCCCCCGGACAAGAAACGCCGCTCGGCGTAAATCTTCCACCAAACCTCTGCCGTCGCGGCCCAGGGGGGGAAGTTCAGATCGTAAGCGCTGACGTAACCTAGCTCTTTATCGTTGACGTAGATTCCGCGCGTCGAGACCGTGCTGCCGGTTTCCGTCCCGATGGTCGGCTGTTTTGGAAACCGCCGATGAAAGGCGTCGATCTCCGGGCCGTGCTTGTAATTAAAGCCCTGGACATCCACCACCCCCGAGACGCCTTCGCCCCATGCGTCGTCCATAGCGGCAGTGACGGGGCGGCTCGGGTCGAGCCGGCGGGCCAGCCGCTTCATAGTGCTGACAATGCGCGCCCCGCGCTCAGTGCCCTGAAGCAGTTCCTCATTCGCGAGCGACCAGATAATCACGCTCGGGTGGTTGCGGTCGCGGCGAATCATTCTCTCCAAATCGCCCATGGCCTCCGTATCCGATGACATCCTCCGCGTCTCGTCCATCACCAGCATCCCAAGCTGATCGCAGGCATCCAGCAATTCGGGCGTGGGAGGATTGTGTGAGGTCCGATAGCCATTCACACCCATCTCTTTCAGCTTCTCGATGCGGTAGTACTGAATGCGGTCGGGCAGAGCGGAACCCACGCCGGCGTGATCCTGATGGTTGCAGGTTCCTTTGATCTTCACCGGCTTGCCGTTCAGGAAAAATCCTTCGTCAGGGTCGAATTTGATGGTGCGGATACCAAACGTCGTAGCGCATTCGTCTGTTGTTGCCCCGCTATTCGCGTCCTGGACAGTGCTCAACAACTGGTAGAGATTCGGCTCCTCCAGCGACCAGAAGAGTGGATGCTCGACCGTAGTCTCGGCTGAGAGCGTTATGCTTGTCCCTGGATCGAGCCACATGGACTGCGTTTCCGCCGTGGCCACGACCTCGCCCTTCTTGTCCACGATACGTGAGGCAAGATTGATCGTTCTCCTAACCGCACCCTGGTTCTCGACCTCGGTACTGACCAAGAGTTTCGCCACCGTGCCCTCGACTCGCGACTGCACAAAGGCTCCCCACTGCGCGATGTGGAGCGGATCGGTCTTGGTCAGCCACACGTGTCGGTAAATGCCCGCCCCTTCGTAGAACCATCCTTCTCCCTGCGTCGCGTCCACACGGACGATCAAGATATTCTTGGCACCGTAATTGAGAGAGTCCGTCACCTCACAACTGAACGGCGCGTATCCGCTCATGTTCCGCCCGATGAACTGGCCGTTCAGTATCACGGTGCAGTCGCGGAAGACGCCGTCAAACTGGATGCGCAGCCGCTTGCCGAGATCACTGGCAGGGATTTCGAACACCCGCCGGTACCAGCCGATGCTCGTCGCCGGGTAATTCCGATCCAGTGGTTTGAAGCCGTGATTGACTAAACCGGGATCATCCTGGAAATCCAACTCGACCGCCCAGTCGTGCGGCAGGTCAACAGCGCGCCACTTGCTTTCGTCGAACTTTTCTTGCAGCGACTCGACGAGGTCCCCGGTTTTGGAGAACATACCGTCGCCGTCGAAGCCGAAGTCTTGCGCAGGATCGGACGCATGGCCGAGATGGAACCGCCATCCAAAGTCCATCAGAAGCCGCTCGCGCGGGCTGCTGTCCTCCGGCAGTGGGATTGCCGGGCTCGGACGGGTGAGCGCCGTGACCGCCTCCGGAATAACCGCGCCCGCGGATGTCATTCCCGCCGAAACTGCCACGCCACTCTTCAATACCTCACGCCTTGTCCATCTCCGCATCGCTCCACCCCCCCAACGTGCACGTAGCGCTGACCTTCAGGTCAGCACCTGACTTCAGCGGCGAGTATTATACGCTCTGTTAACGAAAAAGCTCCCGATCAGAATTAGACGGAAACCCCTCTCCCCAGCGGAAAGGGCGATGTCGCCAGGTTGGCGCTGGCGGCACGAACGATCACTTAGAAATATACCTCCACATCCATGGGTTCTTTGCGCACCGGCAGACGAACGCGCCCCTCGTGCGCATCGAAGTCCTGCCAAGGCCGTCCGTCGATCTCCACGGACGTCAACGGCTCTGCGTCCGGAGTTCGCACCACCAGCCAAGCCGTCTTGTAAGGATTCCTGGTCGGCAGTTGGACGCTGACGCTGACTCCGTTATTCCTCCCTAGCATGCGGTAGCTCACCGGGCCTAAGTAGCTGGCAAGGTTTCGCACCTCAATCTTCTTATCCGGAGCCAGCCATCGCCTCGGCGTGCCCGCCGCCAGCCAAAGAGTGTCGGAGTCCTCACGCACGAGCAAGTCCCTGAGCCGGTTTACAAATTTCGCCTCGTCAGGAATCTTGTAAAACGGGCCGCTTGGCGATTGCCACTGCCGGAACTCTTCGGTGAACACATTCACGCTCGGGTAATAACAGGCAACGAAATCGTTATAAAGGTTACGGATGGCGGCGGGAATTTCATTGCGCCGAAGATAGACCAGGATGGGGTTCTGCAAGTTGGCTTGAAACACCATGCCACCCCGGCTGAACCAATACTTGTCGTCCACCCAGCCGTGCACAAACAGCCCCAGCGAAGTCGACAACGTCGCATTGTCCTCCCAGTCGTCCAGAACCGCGGTCGCAAAAGGCCCATCCGGCGGCACAATGCCCATGGAGATCAGAATTATCGCTCCATACAGCACTTCGCGAGTTGCAGAAAGCCGGTAAGTCGGCAAAACTTTCTGGGGATAGCGCGAATAGTACTCCACGCGTGCAGGTCCGAATAGGCGAATTCGTTGATAGGGGCGCGTGGGCGCGTAGGGGACGTAGGTGTTATCGCGCAACCGCACCACGGGTGAAATCTGAGAAGCGCGGGTTACTGCCGCGCGCAAGTCCTGCGCGTAGGAGGCAGCCTCTTGTACATAATGGGGGGCGGCCAGATCACCGATTTCCGCCAGCGCCTCCCCCAGGCGCGTTGCGCCTGCTGACGCGAAGGCGTTTACGGAGAACCAGTGTCCCCAGTCGTCGTTGTCTTCCAGGTGTCCGGCGGGCAGCAATCCGTACTCGGGGACGGGCTCTCCTCGATCCATGAGCTTCGTGTACGCTCGCTCTTTGAATACCCAATCGGCCGCCCTTTTCATGCTGGGGGCGACGCGGCGCAGCCACGCTTTGTCACGCGCGAAAAAGTAGTGTTCACCCAGCGCCCAAAGCACCACACCGTGGTCGAGATTGTACTCGGAAGCCGTGTAATCGTAGTCCTTACCGACGCGCGCGCCGTGGTAAACGTCACGCTGATCTCCAGGATACGTACCTGCAAAAGGCTTCGATCCCTGAAGGCGAACAAACGTTTCAAGATACTCAGCAGCAAGCGCGTGGTTCCCCAGGGCATCGAGCATGACGCACTGAAATGCCGCCTCGTTGTCAAAAACCAGGTAGCCATAACTCGCTGCCGGCACCATATAAAGTCCGCTCTTCGGATCTTTCGTGACGCTGATGCGAATATGCGGTATGACAGCGCGGGCAAAATCCATGAAGTGCTTTTCCGGCACGCTGAAGGGAATCGAGTTTGCCGTGGCCGCGCGCCAATAATCCAACACGTTGGTTCGTGCCTGCTCATAGTCTAAGCTCGCGAGGCGAGCGCGATCCTGCGGTGAGAGCCGAGGAATAAACGGCAATGAGAGAAAGACGGTCTGGGCCTCCCCTGGCCGCAGGGGAATTTCCACATGAATCCCCTGCAACGTCTTCACCCCCTCGTTAATTCTGGCCGGAGCAGTCTTTGCCGAATCCGGCAAGCGAACTTGCGCACGAACCAGATCACCTCCTCCTGCCAGCAGTTCTCCATTGCGAAAAGAAAGTTCCTCGGCGGGGTCCAGAGCGAGCCACAAGTGGGAAGCGGCTGCTGCACTGCCGGGATTCTCCACCTTGATCTTCAACATCAGGACAGCGGGCGTCTGCTCATTGCGTTGCGGATCATCCGGCCCAAGCGGCCCCGAAAGCAGTGTGGCAAAACCCTCCTCGGCGTAATTCAACTTGTCTTTTGTCCAGCGAGCGGTGGCCAGGGGGAGGTAGCTCTCCAGCACAGAAAGTGTCGAATCCTTGGCGGTGGGGCGAAAATCAGGCGTCGCGCCTGTTCCGATGCGCCAGGATACTCGGTCGCCATTCCATTCCAGGCGCCGCAATTCCTTGCCCATGGCTTTCGTTTCGGACTTGCTGATGGCGATGTTGCCTCCCCACTCGAAAGCGAACTTCTGCCAACTCGCGTCGGCAGCCAGCGGCAGGTACAGCCTCCCGCCCTGCCGCTCGACCGGATCGAGGGCGGGAATCTCCTTTGAGGCTCGTTCATAAGTCTGCTCGGGTTCAACCGCCAGTTTCTCGCGAATCTTCTCGCCGCGTTTCACAATCGAGGGAGAGAACTCGCGCGAGTCGGAGGCCAGGGTCACAAAAGCTTGCGAGTCCGGCACGTACACCGGCCCCTTCTCCACATCCGGCACGGCGAAGGAGAACGTCCGCTCTGCTGTGTCCACGGTCACGATCGTTGTGTCGTTAGATCCGGGAAGGTCGGGCTTCGCCGCCACCAGGTTCACCAACAGGCCCTCCGCGGGCCCCCGTGTTGTGAGGTGGAAATGATCCCCCGCCGCCGTGTCTCCTGCTGCGCCATTCCACACTCGCACGGTTTCGATCCGGCCATTGTAGACCCGAACTTTCCCGTCCCAGGCGCGCTGCGCAGGCTCGCCAATTCCCAATTGGAGCCGCAACCCCACGTGCTTCTCTTGTGATCCGCTAAAGACCTGCACCTTCTCCACATGAGGACTCGAACTGAACACCAACCGGATTTTGAGCGTGCGCCGGTAGGTCAAGCCAGGCAGGTTGCCGGCCCTGAGATTCTCGGCTTCGGCAAGCGGCAGAAAGGTGTAGCTGCAAATCGCTCCATGGCAGTCAATTTTCGTTGCAGCCTTCAGCCACTGTCCTTGCCAGGGGTCGTCGACAGGGTCTTCAATGGTGGGCATCTCCGGAGGGGGGTAAGGCCAGTTGCGGAACCAGTACTGTACTGTGGCAGGCTGGACTTCCTGGCCGGCGCGGAATTGAACGCGCAGCTCCTTGATATCGCGTTCCTCCGCCCATTGCAGCCCGTAGACGTAGCGGCCATCTGCGGCCCTCTCTGCTTCACCTCTTGCCTGTTGCGCTTCGGCGTAGTCGAACTCCAGCGGGGAAGTGTGCCGATCCGCCAGGCAGCAGCGTCTGGCGAAAGGCGCGATATCGAAGTCGTTGGCGAAAGCGGCAACGCCGATCCCGAGACTCGTGATGATCCAGTATGCGAGCGGCAACCAAGCGCGCTTCATCGCATTCTCCTCCGCCTCAATTTCTCCCGTTTGCGGCACGCTTATTTTACATGGGTTTCAAATCTCGAATCTGGAGTCCGCTATCGGGAGTTTTCCCCGCCGACGGCCTGGAGCACAATGTCAGCAAGCGCCCGGATAAACGTGCGTGAGTCATTCGAGCCTCGCGTCACCTGAAACGGCTGTATGCACAGACGCTCGGCGATCTCGCGGGCTTCGATGTTGATTTCGTACAGCGTCTCGACGTGATCGGAGACGAAAGAAATCGGCACCACGAGAACGCGCTCGCTGTGGCTTGACGCAAGTGTCTGGAGGGCTTCGTGAAGTGAGGGCCCCGCCATCGGCCCGGACCGGAGCGGCTCTGCCGCACTAGGTCACGGGTTATCGCCCACTGGCCGCCGCATGCTCCGTCTTATGATAATTCGGATACGGCGGATGGTGAGGCGCAGGTGGAGGCGGGTTTTTCTTGAGCAGTTCCATCACCACCTCGACGGCCCTCTCGAGCTGCGCGTCGTGTCCCGCCCGAGCCGCCTGCGGATCCAATTCCACGTCGAAGTCCGGCGGCACGCCGTGGTTCTCCACGTCCCAGGTGCCGTTGGGATTATAGAAGGCCAGATTTGGCGTCCCTGTGAAGCCGCCATCGAGAAGATCGATGGGGTTCGTATAATGTCCCACCAGGCCGCCCCAAGTTCGCTTGCCGACCAGCGGTCCGATGCCGGTGTGGCGGAACATCCAGGGCAAAGCGTCGCCGCCGGAGCCCGCCATTTCATTGGTGATCATCACCTTGGGACCGAAGATCGCCTCGATGGGCGTGGTGATATCCGTGCCCTCGCGCAATGACCAGTAACTCAGAAGCGAGCGGCGCAGATAATCGATAATATAGTCGGCAATGTCGCCGCCGCCGTTGTAGCGCTCGTCGATGATGGCCGCTTCCTTGCCCACCTGCGCAAAGTAGTAACGATTGAAATTGGTGTACCCGCCCGCATAGGTGTCAGGCAGGTAAACGTAAGCCACCCGGCCTCCCGTCAACTCGTCCACGCGGCGGCGATTGCCTTCAATCCAGGCATAGTTGCGCAAACCCTCTTCGCTATCCACGGGAACTACGGTCACGTCGCGCGCTCCGGTGCCGTCGGGGTTCGGCCCCACTTTGAGAACCACCTGCTTGCCGGCCGTTTCTTCGAAGAAGCTATAGACGTTCGCAGGTGGACGCACGTCGCGGCCATTCACAGCCAGGAGATATTCGCCAACCTTCACATTGACGCCCGGCTGCGTGAGCGGCGCTTGCAGCCTGGGATTCCAGTTCTCACCATTGAAAACGCGCGCGAAGCGGTAGCGGCCGTTTTCAATTTGGTAGTCGGCGCCGAGCAGCCCTGTCCGGATGCGTTTCGGCTCCGGTCTGTCGCCACCGCCCACGAACATGTGCCCAATGGTGATATCGCCCAGCATCTCCTCGAACAGGTAGTTGAGGTCATCGCGGCTGGAGATGCCGTTGAGGAAAGGCTCGTATTTTTTCCTGGCGGCTTCGAGGTTCAGGCCATGCAGGCCCGGATCGTAGAGAAAATCGCGCTCGTCGCGCCAGACTTGATAATACATGTGTTTCCATTCGGCGCGCGGGTTGACGTAAACCTCCAATTGGTCCAGCTTGAGCGGACCGCCCTGGCCGGGCTTCGGCTCAGGCGGGGGAGGGCCTGGTTTTTCCGCCGGACCGATCACCCACTGATTCTGCCGCGCGTAGAGCATCTTCTCGCCGTTAAAGGACACCTGAAAGGAACTAACCCCTTCGAGAATCTGTTCCGCCTTGCGCGTTTTCAGCTCGAATTTGTGGACGCTAACCGTCGGAGGCCCATCTTCAAAATCGATCGGATCGACGGTCGGGCCTTCCACCAAAAAGATCACGCCGGCTTTGCCCGCCTCAAGCTGTTGGTAATTACGCGCGGGAATGGGAAGAGCCAGAATGCGCTGGCTGATGCCTTCGAGATCAATCTCGACCGTGGGAGGTTTCTCTGCCTTGTCTTTGTCTTTGTCGCCTTTCTCAGCCGCCTTGTCCTTATCGCTCTTCTCGGGTTCCTTGGGTTTCTCTTCATCACTCTCGGGCGCCAGCGGCGAGGGCAAGTCCTTCTTGAGCACCATCACGTAAACGCTGCGCGTAACCGGATGCTGAAGGCTGGTCATATCCAGCCAGCCGGTGCTGAGAGCGGTGTTGGTGCTGGCGGTAAAGTAGAGGTATTTTCCTTCTTTATCGAAGGCGGCGTAGAGCGCGTCGCTCATCCCGTCCGTCAGTTGATAGGTTTTGGCCTGCTCGAGGGAGTAGGCGAACACGGCGTGCAAGTGGTTGCGAAGCTGCTTGGTGTAGGCGAGCCAACGGCTATCAGGCGACCAGGCCGGATTGAGCGAATTGAAGGGGCCCGCGTAAGTGTCCGTATCGACGCGCAGGGGCGTTTTCTTCTCCAGGTCAACGTACCACACGCTCAGCCGCTTGTCGGTATAAGCGATCTTTTTCGAATCCGGCGACCAGGTTGGAGAATAGCGGAAGGTGGGCGGGCTGCCCAAGTCGATCTTGCGCACCTCTCCCATGCCATTCTGATTGCGAATGTGAAGAGCGTACTCACCGGATTCGTCGGAAAGATAGGCGATGGAGTTCCCATCCGGCGACCATGCCGGGTCGCGCTCCACCACGTCGATAGTATCCGTGAGGTTGCGAATGTCACCTTTCTCGGCAGGCACCGTGAAGATTTCTCCCCGCGCTCCGAAGACAGCACGCGCCCCCGTCGGCGAGATGGCTGCGAAACGGATGCGTCCGGGTTCGATTTTCACGAAGTGCGGCCGCACTTCCGCCAGGTCACCGGCAAGGCTGATTTCGATGTCATGAGTCCTATGAGACTTAACATCGAACAAGTGCAGCGAACCAAACTGCTCGTAGACAATCGCGCCCGGACCCGCTGAAGCTGACTTGAGATCCAGTCCGTCGTTCTTCACCGCCTGCGTTACGGCTTTGCTGCGCGTGTCGTACGCGAAGAGCGTCACGGGACCATTGCGGTCGGAAAGGAAATAGACCGTATCGCCCACCCACATGGGGTTGAAGTCGTTCGAGTTCTCGCGCGGAATCTTGGCCTCGATATGCGAGTCGGCCAGGTTGGCGATCCAGATGGGCTTCGTCTGACCGCCGCGATAACGCTTCCAGGCACGCTGCCATTGCTCGATGGGCACGTAGGCCAAGCGCGAACCGTCGGGAGAGTAGGAACCCTCGGAGGCCCGCACCTGCGGCACCTGGGTTGGGAATCCGCCCTCGACCGGGATGGTGAAGAGCTGAACCACACCGCCCGCGAAAGCGTTCCTCTCGGACCGAAACAGCACTTGCTTGCCGTCCGGCGTCCACCCTGCCACTTCGTCTGGGCCTGGGTGATAGGTCAGGCGTTTCGGGGTCCCTCCGGTCGCCGGCACCACGTAAACATCGGCGTTTCCGTCATACTCGCCGGTGAAGGCGATCAGGGAGCCGTCGGGAGAGAAGAGCGGATTGCTTTCATGGCCGCCTGAAGTCAACCGCCGCGCCTCGCCACCTTCCCGATTGGCAATCCATAGCGTGCCCGCGTAGCTGAAGACAATCTGGGTGCGGCTCACCGAGGGCTGCCGCAGCAGCAGGGGCGCTCCCGCCTCAGCCCAACAAAGGCTTCCGGCGCCCAGCAGAAGAGCAGTGGTTAGAACGAGTCTTCGCATGGCAAGTGTCCTTTCGCGTGAATGGATTGGCGAAGTATACCACGAGCGAAGGGCAATCTCGCGCTTTCTCCCGGCTTGCTCGCCGGGACAATCCAAACTAATATTGAGCGGTGAGGCTCTGGTCAGGAAAAAGTACGGTAATCCTCCTGCTGCTGTTGTTGTGGGTGGTGCCGCTGGGCCGCGGCCAGACGGAGAACGCCCCTCCCCACCAGACACTGGCACCGGACGACACGCAACCTTCGCAGCAGGGTCAGCAAAGACCCATTTCACTGAAGCAGTTTGCGCCCAACTTCCTCCACGACCAGAAGGAGATTTGGACCTTCCCGGCCCAGGCGCTAAAAGGCGAACATTGGAAGCCCACCCTGGCATTGACCGGAGCGGTCGTCGGCCTGGTGGCGCTTGACCCGGTCGATACGCCCTACTTTCGACGCACCACCGCGTTCAAGCAATTCAACAAAAACTTCAGCACCAGCAATACGGAGATTGGAACGGCGACTGTCCCGCTTGCCTTTTACGGGCTTTCGTTGGTGCGGAAAGATACCTATGGGCAGCACACGGCACTCTTGGCGGGCGAGGCCGTCGCCGGCGCGGAAATCCTGACGACCGTCATAAAAGATGTTGACGCACGCCTGCGGCCCCGTACTTTCGCTCCCAATGGCGACTTCGACGACTCCTGGTTCCGCGCGCACGGAACCCTGACCAGCGGGCGGGGAAGCTTCCCGTCCGGACACGCCATCGCGGCGTTCTCCGTTGCCACGGTTTTTGCCGACCGCTATGGGAGCCATCGATGGGTCCCCTGGGTTGCGTACGGGTTGGCCGGAGTGGTGGGCTTCTCGCGAGTCAGCCTGTCCGCGCATTTCCCCTCGGACGTTGTTGCCGGCGCCGCCCTTGCCTACGTGATCAGCCATTACGTCGTGCTTCGCCACGCCGGCTGGTGAGGCAGCCTTCCCGCGAAGCTGCGGCGGCCTGAAATTCAAACGCAGCCCGCGTCCTGCGCCGGCCGGCCCGCGCATCTTCCATTCCGGCCTCGGAATCTCACCTTTCGAGTCTTTTGGCTTGACAAAACAGCACGGGCTAGGCTAGTAATGGCGGATGCCCAACCTGCCCCTGTGCCCTTCCAACGCACATTATGTCCCCTTTCGGAGTGCGAACACCAGAAGCCCCGATCCCTGCGCTCCACGAACGGGTGTTGAGGTACGCTGGATGAGAATCATACGAACGATCCGGGAATGTCTATGAAAGCAAAGGGCCGCCGAAAAATCGACCGCCTCTGCCCCTCCTTGTCCAAGGAGGGAAATCGCAACCGGGCTCCCCTCCTCCGAAGAGGGGGGATTGGCATCGGTGCGGCTTGCAGTCGCTCGGCGCACTTTGCGCCGTGGCGTGAAACTCCTTTATGTCGAGTTCGCCGGAACAAAGCGAGAATGTCTATGAAGACAAAGGAGGATCGAATTTGAAGAAGCGCTTTTTGTGCGGCATCGCCGCTTTCGCCTCATGGGCCTTGGGCGCCCTCTTGTGTTCCTCTCCGAGATCACCCTCCCCAAACATAAACTGGCACGCAACCTGGAAAGCACGCCTCAGCATTTCGGAAGTCGGTGGTTGCCCCAGGGGGACACAAAAGGCTCCTGCCTCGCGGTACACTTGTAGTGGCGACCCGGTGGGTGTACGATTCGTGACAGAGGTAGAGTTGAAGTTGATAAATCCCATTTAAGAGGTGTCATCATGACTGCCCGCTTGCGCATTCTTGTCTTATTTGCGGCGGCGTTTCTTTCACCTCTTTCCGCGTACGCCCAGACGTTGGGTAGTGGAATGATGGGGGAAACCGGGGTGAATATCCCTGGCAACACCCTTGGCAACATCAATCCTTATAATGACGTGCTGCAGAAACACTGGTTGGTTGCGGGCAAGGTGATGACGCTGCGAGGCGATCCGGTTGCCAACGCGAAAGTCGAAGTGACGCCAACCGGCGCCGCGGGTGAATTCCGAACTTTGCAAACCAACTTCCAAGGGGAGTTTCAGACTGAGTACCAACTGAACTCGGAGTTCGTCAAAGAGTTCTCGATCGACCTGAAGGTGACCAAGAAGGGATTCCAACGCGCCCATGCACTGATTGATTTTGGAAATTCCACCAAGACCTGGCTGATTCCAGTGACGTTGCGGGAACCCCAGGCAGAAGACTCCGGGTTGCTCTCGCAGCCCGACCTCATGTCAGGGCTGACGCCGAGGCTGAGGAATCTCAAGGCCTCCGACGGGCTCTCTGCCGGCTCCGAAAAGGACTACGCGCGCGGCATAGAGGAGTTCGTGGACGGTGGCAGGCCGGACCGGGCACTCGCGTCCTTCATGAAGGTGACTCGCCGCGACCCATCATGTTTGCTGTGCCGCACGATGCTGGCGCTCGCTGAGCTCGACTCGGGAGATTGGGATGGCGCCTACCGCAATCTCGCGGATGTTTTCAACAAAATGCAGGCAGACCACAGTCTGGCACGCCCCGAACCCTACATTGCCGTGGGCGTGATGGAGAGTTGGCGGCAGCAGTACAGGAACGCGGCGGGTTTCTTTGCGGAAGCGATTAAATATGCGCCCCAGGACTCTCTCGCCCTGCAGGAACTGGGCCGCTCGCAGTTGTCGATCCAGAACTGGGGAGCCGCAGACGAATACCTCGCCAAGGCCCTGGCCGCCGGCGCCAAGCCGGAGGCACGGCTGTTGCGCGTCGAGGCTCTGCTGGGCGGAGGTCAATTCGAGGCGGCGAACGTCGAGATGACCCGTTACCTCAATGGGCGCGACGTGAAGAAGATGCCCATCGCGGTCCGTCAGCTTTGGGCGGAAGTTGAGAATCACAAGAAGGTTGAGGCAGCCTACCTTAAAGCGAAACCGAAGGGCGGCCGGGGGCTCGACTATATCCATCACCCTCCCACCAATCTCGATGGACTGGTTCCCGCCACCGACCAGAAGCCTTTGGAACCCATTCTGGACGCGGTAGGTAAAACCGTTGCGGACTTCTTCGCCAATTTCCCAAACACCAGTTCGCTGGAGCAGATTCATCAGGAAAAGATGGGCAAAAAGCAGAAGGCGCACGCCACGCTCGATCAGAAGTTCCGCTACCTATGCTCCACTCCGGTTGAAACGTTTGGCCCCACCTTTGATGAGTACCGTTCCGATCTGTTGGGGCGGCAGGCGTTTCCAGTGGGCCTGGGGGACGGCTTCATGCTGACTTCGGGCTTCGCCTCGGCAGCCCTCGTTTTCCATCCCATGTACCGGTCGCAATCCGATTTTCGCTACCTCGGCCGGCAGAAGGTAAACAGCCGGGACAATTATGTAATCGCCTTCGCCCAGCAGCCCGCCAGGGCACGATTGAATGGAACCTTTAAGTCGGGCAGCCTCAGCATGACGACTTTTTCCCAGGGTTTGGCCTGGGTTGATTCCGGGACCTACCAGATCACGCGCCTCCGCACCGATTTGCTGAAGCCCTTGCTGGAAGTCAACCTGGACCGGGTAACTACCGACATCACTTACGCCGAAGTGCGCTTTAAAGGCATCGCCACGGGGTTTTGGCTTCCGCAGGAGGTCGCCGTCACCGTGGATTGGAATGGCAAGCAGCTTCGCAACGAGCATCGCTACTCGGAATTCAGAGTTTTCAACGTAGAAGCCATCGAGAAGCGAGGCAAGCCCAAAGAACTCAGCCAAACGCCCAAGTAACTGCCGCTGGCAGAATCGGAATCGAGATGTCCAATTTGAGGGGTCGTCCGACGAATGCCCGGATACACATCTTTGTCCTATTTGCAGCGGTGTGTTTGTTGGCCGTCCCCGCACTCGCCCAGTTTTCAACCACGGCGAATCCGGTCGCGCCTGGACTTGGGGACAGCAATGTCTTCAATTTTCAACAATGGCCCGTGGTGGGCCAGGTGAAGACGCTTCGGGGCGACCCCGTAGCTCACGCCCGGGTCGAGGTGGTGCCTGCGAACACCGCGGCTGAATTCCGCGTTCTTACGACCGACCTGCAAGGCGGGTTCGAAACGCAGTACGTGTTGAAAGCAATTCGATTGGACGCGGTGAATGACCTTTCCATCGAGTTGAATGTGAGCAAGAAAGGGTTCCTCAAGGCTCATGCGCTCATTCATTTGACCGGACAAAACCGGGCCTGCGTCATTCCTATTACCCTGCGGCAGCCGCTGGAGGACCCCGATCTGCTCCCACAAGCCGATCTGATTTCTCAGGGCTCGCGCCGAAACTGAGCAAGCTCAAGGCCTCTGACGGGCTCTCGGGGGCCGGAGAAAGGGACTATGCGCGTGGTGTGACGGAGTTTTTGGACGCGAAGAAGCCGGAGCGAGCCGTGTCGAATATCACTAAAGTAACCCAGCGTGATCCTTCCTGCCTGCCTTGCAAAACGATGCTCGGACTCGCTGAACTCGCCTCCAGTGATTGGGATGGCGCCCAGCGCAACCTCGTCGAAGTCTGTCAGAAGATGCTGGCAGACAACAGCCTGGGACGGCCGGAACCCTTCGTAGCCTTGGGGGTGATGCAGAGCTGGCAGTACCAGCCAGAAGAAGCGGCGGGGTATTTTCTTACGGCGCTCAAGTTCGCGCCTCAGGAGGCCCTCGCCCTTCAGGAACTGGGCCGCTCGCAGTTGCTGATCCAGAATTGGCTGTCCGCTGCCGAATACCTGGGCAAGGCTCTGGCGGCGGGCGCTAATCCTGAAGCGCGCCTGCTGTACGTCGAGGCTCTACTGGGAGCGGGTCAATACCAGGCAGCGACTACGGAGATGGCCCGTTACCTCAACGGGCGCGACGTGAAAACGATGCCATTGCGCGTCCGCCAGCTTTGGGCGGAGGTTGAGAATCGAAAGAAGATTGACGCGGTTTACGCCAAGGCGAAGAGCGCTCCGCGGCTCGACTATCTTCGCCACCCTCCTCTTGATCTCGAGGGATTAGAGCCTGCCGCCGACCAGAAGCCCTTGGAGTCCATCCTCAAAGCAGTGGGCCAGAACGTGGCAGAAGCGTTTGCCAGACTCCCCAATACAAGTTCGCTGAAAGAGATTCATCAGGAAAAGCTGCTACACAAGCAAAAGGCGGGCACCACGCTGGATCAGAAGTTCCGCTACCTGTGCTTGACTCCGCACGAAGACTTTGGCCCGGGCTTCAATGAGTACCGTGCCGATGTGTCCGGAATGCAAACTGCGCCGAAGGGCCTGGGCGAAGGGTTCATGCTCACTTCAGGCTTCGCCTCGGCGTCGCTTGTCTTCCATCCCATGTACCAGCCGCAATCTGACTTTCATTACCTCGGGCGGCAGAAAGTGAACGGCCACGATAACTATTTGGTAGCCTTCGCCCAGCAACCCGCCAAAGCGCGCTTGACCGGGACTTTCAAGTCCGGGGGAGTTAGTTTGGCCACCTTTACTCAGGGCTTGGCCTGGATTGATTCTCACAACTATCAAATCACCCGGCTCCGCACCGACCTGGTGAGGCCCTTGCCGGGAGTCAGACTGGAAGGTCAAACCACCGAGATCGCTGACGGCGAAGTACACTTCAAAGGCATGACGGAAGGATTCTGGGTACCGAGGCAAGTCACGGTCACCGTCGATTGGAACGGCAAACATCTCCGCAACGAGCACCACTATTCCGAGTTCAAGCTCTTCCAGGTGGCGGCGACCGAGAAGCAAGGAAAACCCAAAGAGTCTAGCCGAAAGGAACAGTAGAAGCAGGGCCGGAGGTAAACTCGAGAAATCCGATGTATGCGGGGGAGCGCCATGATAAGGGTGGGTGTGCGCATTCACGTCCTTTTTGCTGCCGCGTTTCTGCTGGGGGCATCCGCGCTCGCGCAGGTTATTGGGCCACCCTCGACGCCTGCGCGCGGCTTGAATCTGTACACCATGTGGTTCATTCAGGGCAAGGTGAAGACGCTCCAAGGTGATCCAGTCGGAGGCGCGAAGATTACGATAGTGCCTGTGAACGTCTCCGCCGGACCGCGAAACCTGTTGACGGATCTCCAAGGAGAGTTCCAGACCAATTACTCGTTAAATCTCGAGGGTGTCAAACAATTCACCATCGACGTGAAGGTGGCCAAGAAAGGATACCTCAGGGCTCACGCGATCATTGCATTTGAGGATTTAGGAAAGACCTGGGTAATTCCCATTACCCTGCGAGAAGCGCCGGAAGATCCCCACCTGCTCCCGCAGGCCGACCTGATCGCCGGGCTGGCGCCGAGGCTGAAAAAGCTCACAGCCGCCGACGGGCTGTCGGCGGCCGGCGAAAAGGATTATGCCCGCGGGGTGATGGAGTTCCTGGAAATGAAAAGTTCCGAGCGGGCCGTACCGTACTTCACTAGAGTGATTCGCCAGGATGCTTCCTGCCTGCCTTGTGGCACCATGCTGGCGCTCGCTGAACTCGACTCCGGAGATTGGGACAGCGCCTACCGCAATCTGGCCGAGGTATTCAACAAGATCATGGCAGACCGCAGCCTGGGACGCCCGGAGCCCCTGGTGGCTTTGGGAGTGATGGAGAGCTGGAAGCACAATCCCAAGAACGCGGCAGCCTATTTTGTTGAGGCGCTCAAATATGGCCCTCAAGATGTGCTCGCCCTTCAGGAACTGGGCCGCTCCCAGTTGCTGCTGCGGAATTGGGGCGCTGCCGATAAATATCTCGGCAAAGCCCTGGCGGCCGGCGCCAAACCTGAACTACGTCTTTTGCGCATCGAGGCCCTGTTGGGTGAGGATCAATTCCAAGTAGCGGACCAGGAGATGGCCCGTTACCTCGAAGGCCGTAATCTGAAGAAGATGCCCCTCGCGGTGCGCGCCCTTTGGATGAAAATTGATAATCGCAAGAAGATCGAGGCAGACTACGGGGAGGGCAAATCCAAAGGTGGTCAAGCGCTCGACTACATCCACCATCCTCCGCTGGACGCCGAGGGTGTGGAACCCGCCTCCGACCAGGCACAGTTGGATCCCATCCTCAGCGCCGTCGGTAAGACCGTAGCGGAGTCTTTTGCCAATTTCCCCAACACGAGTTCACTGGAGCAGATTCACCAGGAGAAGTTGCAGGGCAAACAGAAGTCAGCCACCGCACTCGATCAGAAGTTTCGCTACTTGTGCTTCACGCCGGTCCAAGCGTGGGGGCCGGGCTTCAATGAGTACCGTACTGATTTGTCGGGAAGGCAGACGAGACCCGAGGGCCTCGCGGAGGGGTTCATGCTCACCTCGGGATTTGCCTCTGCCGCGCTCGTTTTCCATCCTACGTACCAGGCGCAAGCAGACTTTCGCTATGTTGGCCGGCAGAAGATCAACGGCCGAATTGCGCACCTGGTCGCCTACGCCCAGAAGCCGACGAAGGCGCAAATCGCCGGAGCCTTCAAATCCGGTGATACCACTGTAACGACTTTTTCCCAGGGCCTGGTTTGGATTGACTCGCAGACCTACCAGATCGTTCGCCTGCGCAGCGACTTGCTGAAGCCTGCACAGGAGCTCAATTTACAGCGACAAACGACTGAGATCGCTTATGGCGAAGTCCACTTCAAGGACAATGCCGCGGGATTCTGGGTTCCGCAGCAAGTCATCGTGACCGTGGATTGGAACGGCAAACACCTCCGCAATGAGCATCGCTACTCGGAATTCAAACTCTTCCATGTGGACGCCAACGAAAAAGTCGAAGCGCGCAAACAGGTCGCGAGCCCTGCCCATTAGCGGCTGGCGCGGGCCTGCTGTTTACGTCCGCGGCTCTTCGGCGCGCCGCCGAGTGGCGCTGACCTTCAAGTCAGCACAGAAGTTATGCCGACCTGAAGGTCAGCGTTACAGGGTTCTTGATCTTCTCGCCGGGAATGACAATGAGAAGGGAGGATGAATAAGCCAATGTGTGTGAAAACCGGGAAATGGCTGAACCGCGTCAGGATCGCCGCGCAGGTGGTTACGATTCTGCTTGCCGTTATCTCTTGCGTCATACTCACTAGCACTATTATTACCGCTGACGGTACTCCCACGCGTCCCGGTTATTATCGCGAACCTGCGATCCATGGCGACACGATCATCTTCACTGCCGAAGGGGATCTCTGGACGGTCAGCGCAAAAGGCGGCGCTGCGAGGCGGCTCACCTCCAATCCCGGCCGTGAGTCCGGTGCGTCCATTTCCCCTGACGGCCGAACCGTTGCCTTCAGCGCCGAATACGAAGGCCCGACGGAAGTGTACACGATGCCGGTGGAGGGCGGCTTGCCCCAGCGCATCACTTGGGATGGAAACGCGGCTGTGGCAGGTTGGACGCCCGACGGGCGCGTGCTCGTCCGCACCGGCCGCTACTCCACACTGCCCGACCCCCAACTAGCGGCTGTCGATAGCCACGGCGGGCGCGAGTTGGTGCCTCTAGCTCAAGCCGCGGAAGCCAGCTATACGCCGGACGGCCATACCCTGTTCTTCACCCGCTACAACCGCCAGCCGAGTTCCACCAAACGGTACAAAGGCGGCACGGCCGAGCACATCTGGCGCTACGACGCTGGCTCGGAGGCCGTGCCTTTGACGGCTGACTGGCCCGGCACTTCGCACGACCCCATGTTTTGGGACGGCCGCGTCTACTTTCTTTCTGACCGCGACGGGGTGATGAACATCTACTCGATGGACCGAAACGGTCACGGCCTGAAGCAGCACACACACCACCGCGGCTTCGATGCTCAGTGGGCGTCACTCTCAAACGGGCGCATTGTGTATCAATGCGGCGCCGATCTCTGGCTGCTCGATCTCAAGACGGGACATGACGCCATCATCGACATTTCGCTGGTCAGCGACTTCGATCAGTTGCGCGATCACTGGGTGAAGACGCCGCTCGAATACCTTACCGGAGTCCACATTTCCCCCACCGGCGATGCAGCAGTCTTCACGGCGCGCGGCGAAGTTTTCACGCTTCCCGCCAAGAGCGGGCGAATCGTTAAAGTAGCCGGCAAGTCGGGAGTGCGTTACCGCGAAGCGCGCTACATGCCCGACGGCAAGAGCATCATCGCGCTTTCCACCGAAAGCGGCGAAACCGAGTTTTGGAAATACCCGGCCAACGGCATCGGCGCGCCCGAGCAGTGGACGCACGATGCCAAGGTGCTGCGCTGGGAAGGTGTGCCCTCGCCGGATGGCCGCTGGCTGGCGCATCGCGATAAGGACCAGCAGTTGTGGTTGTACGACACCAAGACAAAGCAACAGAAACTGATCGCGCAGTCGATGGTGGATGACTTCGCGGACCTCACCTGGTCGCCGGACAGCCAGTGGCTGGCCTATGTGGAAGCGGCCACCGATACTTTCAGCCAGGTCAAGGTGCTCAACGCCAACACCGGCGCCGTCCACGCCCTCACTTCCGACCGCTACAACAGCTTCAACCCCGCCTGGAGCGCGGACGGGAAGTGGCTCTACTTCCTTTCCGACCGCATGCTGAGGACGGTGGTTCGGTCGCCCTGGGGACCGCGCCAGCCAGACCCTTATTTCGATCGTTCCATGAAAGTGTACGAGATTGCGCTCACCACCGGCCTGCGCTCGCCGTTCGCGCCGGCGGATGAGCTGCATCCCGATCAGCCCGCCAAGCCGGCCGAGACGCAGACGGAAGGGCCGAAGACGGAGAAACCGACGGAGCCAAAGCCCGCCGCGTCGCAGCCGAGCCAAGCAGGTGAGGCAAAGCCGGGTCAAGCGGCTGAGACGAAGAAGCCGGCGCCACCCACCGTGAACATTGACTTCAACGAGCTGACATCGCGGCTCAATGAGGTGCCCGTGCCCCCCGGCAATTATTCTGATCTCCAAGCTGGTGAGAAACGGCTTTGCTGGCTGGACCGCGATGAGGGCGCGCCACCCAAGCTGAATCTCTCCTGCGTGGATATCGCAAATAAGGGCGACCCTCCCGAGACCGTGCTCGCCGACGTGAAGGGCTACGAGATGTCGCTGGATCGCAAGAAGCTGCTGGTGGCGAAAGGCGATGACTTCTATATTCTCGACTCCGACGTCAAAGCCGCCGCGCTTTCCGATCCCAAGGCGCTTCCCAAAGCCAAGATGGACCTCTCCCGTTGGACGTTCGATACCAATCCGCGCGCCGAATTCCGCGAACTCTTCTCGGACGCCTGGCGGCTGGAGCGCGACTATTTCTATGACCGCAACATGCAGGGCGTGGACTGGAAGGCCATGCGCGACCGCTATCTTCCGTTAGTAGACCGGGTGGCGGACCGTGACGATCTGAACGATGTGATCGCGCAAATGGTGAGCGAGCTTTCTGCTCTTCACATCTTCGTATTCGGCGGCGATTCCCGCAAGCCCGCAGACGACGTAGCGCTTGCCTCACTCGGCGCCCGCCTGCGCCGCGATGAGCAGGCCGGCGGGTTTGTGGTCGAGCACATTTATCTTCACGATCCCGACCTGCCCAATGAAGCGCCGCCGCTGGCCCGGCCCGACTCGATGGTTCGTGAAGGCGAGGTCATCCTCAGCATCGACGGCGAAAACTCGCTCGGCGTTCCGGACGAACGGGCGCTGCTGCGCGGCAAGGCGGGACGCCAGGTACTGCTGCGTGTGAAGTCCGCTTCCGGGCAGATTCGCGAAGTGATCGTTACACCTGTCTCGGCGCAGGATGAGCGCAACCTTCGGTACAAGGAGTGGGAGTACACGCGCCGGCTCATAGTGGAGAAGGACTCTCAGGGACACATCGGTTATGTTCACCTGCGCGCCATGGGCTCCGGCGATATCGAGCAGTGGGCGCGGGAGTTCTACCCCGTCTTCGATCGCCAAGGTCTGATCATCGACGTGCGGCACAACGGGGGAGGCAACATCGATTCCTGGCTGCTCGGCAAACTTCAGCGCCAAGCTTGGTTTTATTGGCAGCCCCGCATCGGCAACCCCACCTGGAACATGCAGTACGCCTTTCGCGGCCACATTGTGGTCCTCTGCGATCGTTTGACCGCTTCCGATGGCGAGGCGTTCATCGAAGGCTTTCGCCGCCTCGGTCTGGGCAAGGTGATCGGGGTGCGCACCTGGGGAGGCGAGATCTGGCTCTCGGCAAGCAATCGGCTCGCAGACAGCGGCATTGCTACGGCCGCCGAGACGGGCGTCTACGGACCGGAAGGCAAATGGCTGATTGAAGGGCACGGGGTGGATCCGGATATCGTGATAGATGACCTGCCTCATGCTACCTTCGAGGGCAGTGACGCGCAGCTTGACGCCGCCCTGAAGCTGCTGCAAGAAGAAATCCGCAAGGATCCGCGGCCGGTTCCGAAGGCCCCGCCCTATCCAAACAAGGCATTCAAGTACGGGGATTAGACCTTTGGAGTGCGCGCGAGCTTACCGTTCGCTGGAAGCGGACGTTATCGCCCGGGCTACTTCAAGAAGGGAATGGAGCGCTTTGTTGACAGCCTCGGAGTTTGGAAAAACGCTGGCGACATCGGGATCAAGCACCACAACGTTGGAGCTTGCTTTAACCCGAGCGTAGTATCTCCCTCGCTCGAGCTTCTTAAAATCGGATCGCTTGTACTCCGTCCGAAGTTCATCGGGACGCGACTGAGCCCTCTTCATAAATTTGCCTCTCGCGAGGTGTTGTCTTGCGCGCGCTGATGATCCCGATTGTTTCACCGCGCTCCGCATGTGACACGACTAGAAGTTGACCATCCGACGACATCCCAAAGGTGATCAGCCTCTCCTCAGTATCTGAATGGTCAGGATCAGAGCCCGTCACTGCCAAGGGATCGTCGAAGACAGTCACAACCGCTGAGAATGAGATGCCATGTTTACGGAAGTTCTTCGCGGCCTTGGAAGCATCCCATTCAAAGCGCACTTCATCATTCTACACCATTCACGCAGGGCGCGCAGCGCGGACCCCGACCCCGGGAGTCCGTCCTACTTCTTCGCCGCCAACTCGTGCAGGTGTTTGCGCAGTTCGATGGCGTCCGGCGCGGCGGGATCGAGCTGAAGGTAGGCCTCGTACTCCTGTCGGGCGCGGGATTTGTCTCCGGCAGCCTCGAGGGCTACGGCAAAATTGTAATGAGTGATGGGCTCGGCCGGTTGAAGGCGGAGAGCTTCCTCGTACTCCCGGATGGCCGGAGTGAATTGCCGCGACTTCAACAAGCTGTTGGCGAGATCGACTCGCGCCACTGCGTCCTGAGGGTGCAGCCGCAGGTACTCGCGGTAATTGCCGATGGCATCGGCGAGTTGGCCGGAGTGCGCAAAGGCATCCGCCAGGGCAAGCCGCGCCTCCGCGTAATCAGGCTTGTCACGCAGGGCTTCCTGCAACTCCTTGATTCCCTCCTCCGCCTTGTCCATATGCAGCCAGGCGCTCCCCAGGGCGAAACGGGCCTCGGGACTGTTGGGAGTGATATGCAAAGCCGCCTGCGCTTCCTCCGCGGACCCCGCCGAGTCGTTCATGTGGCTGAGAGCAATGGATAGATTCAGGTGCGCCTCGGACCAATCGGGGCGCAGCTTAAGCGCTTCGCGGAAGGCCTCCGAAGCGCTCTGCCAGTCCGCCAGTTGCTCGAGGGCCAACCCCAGATTCTCCTGGGCCTGGGGGTCGTTGCGGCGCGACAAGCTGGTCCGGAAAGCCTGCACCGCGCCCTTGTAATCACCCTTGTTGTAGAGGGCGTTGCCCAAATCAAGCTGATAGCCGGCAAAGCTCGGGTCGAGTTGGGCCGCCTGCTCACTTTCGGTTGCCGCCCCGGCCGCGTCACCCGCCTGGCGCAGGGCGCCGGCGAGGCGGGAGTGGAGGGTGGGATCGTCGGGCCGGAGTCGCAGCGCGTCCCGGTAAGTGGGTATGGCCAACTCGTAGTTCTTGTCGGCAACCAGCATGTCGCCCAGCGCCACCAAGGCTTCAGGATATTCGGCCCGCAACTGGACTGCGCGGTTTAGTTCCGCCTCCGCCTCGCGCGGGTTTCCGGAAGCCTTCAGCGCCATCGCGTAGGTGTAGTGTAACTCGGGACTGTCGGGCCGCATCCCCAGCGCCACTCGGTATTCAGCGAGAGAGTTGTCCCAGTCGCCGGCGGCCTGATAAGCGTTGGCTAAATGCAGATGGGCGTCGGGATCGCTGGGACGCAGGCGAACTTCCTCCCGGTATTCCTGCACGAAGCCGGCGAGATCGCCCGCAGATTGATAAGTCTCCGCCAGGTTACGATGGTAATCCGCGTTGTCTTTGGCCAAGTCCACAGCCCGCTGAAGTTCCCGCACGGCGTCCGGCAGGTCGCCCGTCTTGCGCAGCACTAGGCCGAGGTTCTCGTGCAGCGCGGGATCCTGCGGCTTCAAGCGCAGCGCCTCGCGATACTCGGCCTCCGCAGCGGGATGGTCGGCCACGGAGAGGTATGCTGCGGCCAGCGCGGTATGGGCATTGGCGTTTCCTGGCTGCTGGCGTATGACGCGGCGCAACTCGGTGATGGCCCCGTCATAGTCTCCCGCCTCCCGCAGTGCGATCGCCAGCGCATACCGGTAGTCGGCCTGCTCGGGCCGCAACTCGACCGCCCGCCGATACTCCTCGATGGCGTGAATCAGGTCCCCCGTGGCTTGGAGCGAGTTGCCGAGCGACAGGTACAGATCAGGGTCGTCGGGGCGAAGGCGGACAGCGGCACGGAGTTCGGCCACCCCCTGATCGAGTCTGCCGGCCTGGGCGAGCGCCGTGGCCAGCCCTGAGTGTGCCTCGGGGTTATCGGGAGCCTGGGCGAGGACTTGCTGATATTCCGAGCTGGCCCCCACGACGTCTCCCGATTGCAGCAGCGAGCTAGCGAACGCCACGCGGATTTGACTGTTCCCGGGGTCAAGCTCGATCGCTGTACGATACTCATTGGCCGCCTCTTTGAACTGCCGGTTGGCCGTGAGCACGTTCGCCAAGCTTACGTGGGCTGCGGGATTCGAAGGGTGCAGGCGGAGTTCGGCGTGGTACTCCGCGATGGCCTCTTTGAGGTGGCCTTGTGCTTCCTCCACGGCACCAAGGTTCATGTGGACGCCCGGGAAATCCGGCTTCAGCCGCAACGCCTCCCGGTATTCCCGGATGGCGTCGGCGGTCTGCTGCTCGGCCAGGTAGGCATTGCCCAGGTTATAGTGGGCCTGGGGAGAATCGGGCCGTAAGCTGCTTGCCTTGCGGTACGACTCCTCGGCTTCTTTCCATTTGTGCAGCCGGGCGTACTCATTGCCTTGCTTCAAAAAGTCCTCGGCGGTAACAGGCGCGGGCTGTTCCTGAGCGGAGGATTTGTCGGCATCCGTACTGCCAGCCTGTTGCGCACCGCCGCTTTGTCGTCCATAGAGCAGAGTGCCAGCCAAAAGCAATACGCACAAGTAGCGCAGATCTGCTCCCCAAGGTCTGCGGCTTTGGCGCGGCGGGACAAAGCCGGCGCAAACTGATTTAGGACCAGCCTGCTCCTCGTCGCGAGCCTTTCCGTTTTGGCGATATGGCGCGGTATAGCTCACCGGATTTTTTCCCCACCCTATAATATGATACATCCGGAACGAGAATGTCTGCTCGCGTCTCGTGCGCGTCGCAGGGGTGGCCCTTGGCGGTTTGACAGGAATCGCATCCTTCCGTTATTCTCGCTTGCCACGGACATGAGCCCGGAAATCACACCCTCCACAGTTTCCAAGACGGAACCTGTGCTGCGTTTCTTCCGGCGGCGCCCGGCCTTGCGCACCGCCAGCCTGCTCTCCGGCAGCCTGGTTTGGTTGGTGGGCTTTTTCCTTCTTCCCTTGGCCTATCTTCTGGCGGTCAGCTTCGCCCGCCGCTCGCCCTACGGCACGATTGAATGGACTCTAGGGGTATCGAATTATTGGCGCGCCTTCCAGCCTCTCTATCTTGGCGTTTACTGGCGCTCCTTCTGGATGGCGGTGCTCACGACGGTGCTTTGCATGCTGCTCGGTTACCCCGTGGCTTACACCTTGGCGCTTAAGGTCTCCGGGCGGTGGAAATCCGCGCTGTTGATGCTGGTGGTGATACCGTTCTGGACGAGCTTCCTCATACGAACTTACGCCTGGATGGTCATCTTACGCACCGAGGGCTTGGTCAACACCACTTTGATGGCTCTGCACCTTGTGCACGAGCCTCTGCGGCTGCTTTACACTCCGCTGGCGGTTTTCATCGGCCTGGTTTACGGCGAGCTTCCGTTCATGATCCTGCCCCTCTACGCGGTGCTTCAAAAGCTCGATCCGATCCTTCTCGAAGCCGCGCAGGATTTGGGCGCCGACCGCTGGCACACCTTCCTCAGGATTACTCTGCCGATTTCTCTGCCGGGACTCAGCGCGGGAGGCGTGTTGGTCTTTATCGCTTCCATCGGAGCCTTTATCACTCCGGATCTGCTGGGTGGCGCGCGCACCATCATGGTGGGTAACCTTATTCAAAACCAGTTCGCCACCGTGCGCGACCAGCCTTTTGGTTCGGCGGTCGCATTCCTCCTGACGTTTGTGGTCCTGGTGCTGCTCTGGACAGGATCGCGCCGCGCGGAGCGCCTCACGCGGGGGATACTCTGATGCCTCGCCCACAACGACACGGCTGGGGGCTGGCTTCGGCCACGACACTGGTTTACCTCTTCCTCTATGCCCCCGTCCTCGTCCTGGTCTTCTTCTCCTTCAACCGCTCGCGCCTTTCCGCGCATTGGACCGGCTTCACCAGTGAATGGTACGCGCTGCTCTGGCGCGACGAACAGATCATCCAATCGCTGCTCAACAGCCTTCTGGTGGCTGCGGCGGCCACGCTGGTTTGTGTGGTGTTCGGAACCATGGGCGCGCTGGTTTTCCCGAAACTCCGCCGGCGCGCCAAGGCCGTCCTGGACGGCGTCGTGTACCTTCCTCTGGTCATACCCGAAATCGTGATGGCGGTGGCCATCGTCATCTTCCTCAGCCTGCTGCGCATGCAATTGAGCCTCTCCACCGTCATCATTGCTCATATCACCTTTTGTATTTCTTACGTGATCATCGTGGTTGGGGCACGTCTGGCAGGCATGGACCGCTCTATCGAGGAAGCGGCGCTCGACTTGGGCGCGAACGAATGGACCACGTTCTTCCGCATCACCCTGCCCATCGCCGCTCCCGCTATCCTCTCCGCCGCCTTGCTGGTCTTTACCACTTCTTTTGACGACTACCTGATTACTTCCTTCGTGGCGGGCGTTCGCTCCACTACCTTGCCCTTGGAGATCTATTCCCGCCTGAAGCGCGGCATTACGCCGGAGATCAACGCCATCTCCACCGTAATCCTGGCGGCCACGATTCCATTGGTCTACATCGCGCAACGGCTCGAGCGCGGGGCCATGAAAGTCCGCGCCGCGGTGCTGAGCGCCACGGCGGTTTTCCTGCTCATGCTCGCACCGGTCGTTGCCCGCACCTGGACGGGCGGCGAGAACCTCCGTCAACTGAACGTGTACATCTGGTCATCCTACGTTTCTCCGCGGCTGGTGCAGGGATTCGAGCGCGAGTTCCACTGCAAGGTCAACTACGACCTCTACGACTCGAACGAGGCCCTGCTCGCCAAGCTCCAGGGAGGCAACGTCAGCTACGATCTGGTGGTTCCCAGCGACTACATGGTGGAGATTCTCATCCGGCAGGGCTTGCTTGCCCCCCTAGACAAAGACAAGCTGCCCAACGCCTGGGTGAACATCGACCACCGATTCCTCGGCTTGCCTTTCGACCCACACAACGACTATGCGGTGCCTTACGCATGGGGCACCACGGGCTTGGCCTACCGCGCCGACCTGGTTAAGGAGAACCTCGATAGCTGGTCGGCGTTGCTCGATTCCCGCTACGCCGGACACATTCTTCTGCTTGACGACACGCGCGAGGTCTTCGGCATGGCCCTCAAGAAGCTTGGCTATTCTCTCAACTCCACCAACCCGGACGAAATCCGCCAAGCGCGCGACTTGCTTCTCAAGGAGAAGCCTCTCGTTAAGGGCTACAACAGCTCTAATTTCCAGGAAGACCTCGCCGCCGGCGATGCCTGGATCGCGCAGGCTTACAACGGCAACATGACCTTCGTGATGCGCGATGAGCCTAATCTCCGATACGTGATTCCCAAGGAAGGGTGCACGATCTCGGTGGATTGCGCTTGCATCCCGCGAGCCGCTCCGCACAAGGACTTGGCGGAGGACTTCATTAACTACTTCCACCGTCCCGAGGTGGCCGCGCTCTTCGTGAACGACTCGGGTTTCAACACACCCAACCGCTACGACCAGAAAGCTATCGAACCCTGGCTCCTGCGCAATCCCGCTGTCTTCCCCGACCCGGCGTCGCTAGTCCGTTGCGAGTTCATGCGCGACGTGGCCTCAGCCGCGCAGCTTTACGATCAATACTGGACCGAAATCAAAGCACGATAGATGCCGTCAGCTATCAGCGGGCAGGGCACCCCGCAGCCACAGGCGAATACACAGCGAAGGGCAAGAGTAATCACGGCGCTTCCACCTGCGGGCATCCTGATGTAAATTGTTCAGACAGGCAAAGGGGAGCTAAGCCGGCAGGTTGCTGCGAGGCGGTTCTTCAGTATCCTGCCAGCGAGTGAAAGGAGGCGCCGCGATGAAGATTGTGGTTTCTGTTTCCGACAAGGAAGAAACGAAGGGCGGTCGATCTCCCTATTACAAGGCGCTTCTGGCCGTCGGGGTGAAACCTGAGGAAATCGAAACGGTCTCGCCCTCGCAACGTTCCATCCCCAACATGAGAGACTACGACGGCGTCGTCTTCACCGGTGGCAAGGATATCAACCCCAAGCACTATCAGGAGGCGCTCAAATACCCCGGCGTCGTCGAGGTCGACGAGCAACGGGACGCCTTTGAATTTGAGCTGTTCGACCGGGCGCACCGTTGCCGGGTACCGATTCTGGGCATCTGCCGCGGCGTTCAGATGATCAACGTAAAGTTCGGCGGAACGCTCTATCAGGACTTGAAGCAGGAATACAGCCCGGAACCTACGGTCAGGCGTGAACACAATCAGTCCGCACCGCGCCCGGAGGCAACCCACACGGTGACGCTGACCGACCCGGATTCAGGGCTTGCGGAGACATTCAAAGGCAGTTGCCTGGTAAATAGCCTGCACCGCCAGGCCGTCAAGCGCCTGGGCCGAGGACTGAGAGTCACGGCTCGTTCCGAAGACGGGCTGGTAGAAGCGGTGGAGTCCGCCGATGCCTACCCTTTCCTGGTAGCCGTTCAATGGCATCCGGAAGAGATGGTGGACCGGCCCGAAGCGCGCAAACTGTTTGAGAACTTCGTGGCCAAGTGCCGCGAGTTAGCCGAACACCGTTGAACCTGTCATCCTGAGCGAAGCGAAGGATTCCGGCAGTTCTGAACGTTTCGACGATTGGCGATCAACTGCCGAGATCCTTCGCTTCGCTCAGGATGACGGGCCACCAGGTTCTTCAGGTGTTGTCGGGACTTGGAGGGGTTCAAGATGCCAACGAAAATCTACATCTCCAAAGGCGACCTCACGGACATGCCGGTTGAGGCGATCGTCAATCCTGCCAATACGGATCTCCTCATGGATTCCGGAGTCTCCGCAGCCATCCGGCGCAAGGGCGGCGAGCGGATCCAGGAGGAGTGCGAACGCCTGGCTCCTCTCCGGCTGGGCGCCACTGCGGTCACCACCGCAGGCAACCTTAAGGCGCTCTTCGTGATTCACGCCGCAGTCATACGGCCTGGCGAAAAGGCGACGGCGGAATCGATCAAGCTTGCGACCAGGCAGATCCTGTTTCGCGCCGAAGAGAAAACGATCAAGAGCCTGGCACTGCCGGCCATCGGGACCGGCGCAGCAGGCTTCCCGGTTGAGGAGTGCGCGCAGATCGTGCTGAAGGCGGTCCTGGAACATATCAAGATTCGCACCAGCCTGGAGAAAGTCCACTTCGTCCTTGACGACGATGCGGCGCTCAATGCGTTCGAAGAGGCGTTCCGGAAGTTGACCGCGCGCCCGCAGGCCAGCGCGGCGTAGTCAAACACTTGTCATTCTGAGCCCGCCGTTTTGCGGCGGGCGAAGAATCTCGGCAGTTCGCTGCAGGTTGCGTAAACTGCGACGAACTTCAGAGATGCTTCGCTGCGCTCAGCATGACAGGCTGCGATCTTGAGTGTGCTCAAGATGACAGCGAACCAAGCGCCGACCTAGTGTGGTGTCCCACGTAATTCTTGACAACAACGTACGCTGTGAAGGGTGGCGCAGACATTGAAGTCAATGTCTGCGC